>OGZT01000477.1_pt1 | contig 31857 bp, 27 predicted proteins | sample 1576891 | NCBI WGS metagenome assembly OGZT01 (sample SAMEA3541521, study PRJEB24748) | human gut metagenome | biome: human gut; feature: human-associated habitat; material: faeces | place: China | collected 2012 | reverse complement strand
CCTTCTGGGTCTATATCCTGCCTAACATTTTTCAGTTTTACTATATCATTCTGTTTATATCATTTTTCAGGGAACTGCCTGCGGCGCTGGAGGAATCGGCGCAGATGGACGGAGCGGGGTACTTTACGATCCTGTTTAAGATCATCATACCGCTGTCAACGCCGGTGATCGCCACGGTATCGCTGTTTGTAGGGGTCTGGCACTGGAATGACTGGTTCCACCCGGCGTTCTTTATCCAGAACGAGAGCCTGATGACACTGCCGGCCGTCCTGATGCGGGCCATGTCTCTGGCCGAGGCGCAGCAGACGCTGCAGAAGATGATCGCCGTGCCGTCGCAGAGCAGTACCACCATGGAGTCGGTCCGGTATGCGATGTTAATCGTGTCGATTCTTCCGGTAACGATTATTTATCCCTTCGTCCAGAAGTTCTTCTTAAAGGGAATGATGCTGGGAGCGGTGAAAGAATAAGTGTACCCATACAAACTGTCATAGGGCGGAACGCCCGGGCTTCTTGTTTTCGTATATTTCAAAAACAGGAAGATGCACGGCTGAAAATCTGCCAATAAAAAGTAAACCAATAACCATACATAAAGGAGATAGGGAATATGAGAAAGTTGAAACGTGTATTATCATGCATGGTGTGCTCTGCTATGGTAGCAGGTATGCTGGGAGGCTGCGGGGGCGGCCAGAGTACGGTTAAGGAGACTACAGCGGGGACTGCGGCAGCGGATACGACGGAAGCAGAACCGCAGACACAGGCGCCGGAGGCGGCTGCATCGAACTTCCAGTCTGAGATGGATTGGGAGAGAATCGGCTGGCAGGCGGATCCGGAAGGTCTGGAATGGAAGGAAGACACCTCGCCCATAGAATTAGGGTATTACGCCAACTTTTCCTGGTTTTCGCTGGACTGGAACGATGCCACGGCAGAGCGTGTGACCGCGAAGACAGGCGTTGATTTAAACTTTATGAAACCCGTAGTTGACGACGGCCAGAAGCTGAACATGATGATCGCCGGCAATCAGCTGCCCGATATCCTGACTCTGGACAAAAATGACGCAGCCTTAAAGAAGATGGCCGAGGCGGGGATGCTGTGGTCGCTCGATGAGCTGATCGACCAGTATGCGCCGAAGATGCGTGAAATTCTTCCAAAGGAAATCTTAAGCAACTATCAGATGGCGGATGGGAAGACGTATCAGTTTACCACGTGGATTCAGGGTGAAGCATGGCAGAAGGCTGCGAGAGAGTACGATCAGATCGTGGGAACGAACCAGCCAATTATTACGGTGAGAAAAGATTACTACGATGAGATTGGCCGTCCGGAGATCAGGAATATGACCGAATTCATCGCCGCCGTTAAGCAGATGAAGGAAAACCATCCGGATAAAATCGGTTTTTATCCCGCCGATGGAAGCATGTCCGCCGATGAGTTCGGAAAGAGCGCGAAGCTTTCCCACTATGGCATCCAGATGGGGCTGAGCACCGACTTTTCTGAGAAGGACGGGGGAATCCAGTGGGTGGTCCGTGACGACAAGTTCAAAGAACCGATGAAGTATTTAAATGAGATGTATCTGGAAGGAATTTTAACAAAAGATCCGTTCATTGACACCAAGGATGTAGGAAAGGCTAAGATCGAGCAGGGCGATGTGATTTCCTACTGCTGGACGATCTCCGACGGCGAGAAGGTGCCTGGAGACAACCCGGATACTACCTACGAGATTCTGCCTCCGTTTGAGACATACGGACAGATCAGAACTGGAGCCGGCTGGCTGGCGACCGTGATTCCGAAGACCTGCAAGGACCCTGAGAGAGCGATCCGTTTCCTGGAATATCTGGCATCTGTAGAGGGACACAGCGACGTATCATGGGGCATCGAAGGCGATACGTATCAGGACGCGGTAGCAGGTGCCCAGTGGCATATGATAGATGGAAAACCGGTTCTGCTGGAAGAGTATGTGAAGGATAAGAACGCGGACTGGGGCGGCGTTGCCTCCAGAAATGGACTGGGCGAGTATTGGATCGCCTGCAACGAGCTGTTGTGGAACCTGCCGTGGTGGAACGACCAGGATGAGAGAATGAACAAATTCAATGAACAGTTCGGAAAGTATGTGGAATTCCGTCCGGAACTGGATATTCAGGACCCGTCACCGGAATCTGAAGAGGGAATTATCAGACAGAAAGCGTTCAGCCTCCTGCAGCAGTATTCCGTAAAAATGATCTTTACCGAAGACTTTGAGTCCGTGTACCAGGAATTCATTCAGAAGATCGATGAGCTGGGGATGAATAAGGTGGAAGCTTATTGGACGGAAGAGTATAAGAATAAGACAAAATAAGAGGGATTATGACTGAGAAAAAGATTACCTGCGGCGGAATCAGACCACTCATTTACTGCATCAGCAGGGAAGAGGGAGATCCGTATCTGATCCATAATTACGACGGCGCGGTGGAGTTCCCGCCCGTTACCCGGTGCTTTATCCTGCCCTTCCATGGGCAGGGGGAGTACCGCTCCTATGAGGTGACATCGAAAGAGCCATTTCAGGTTCACATAAGTGCAGATGAAATGGAGGTGACCGTTTCAGCAGATATAGGGGATGCTATATCCCAGCTGGCATGGAAAGAATTTGACGGCCCGCCGCACTGTGATGTGATGGGGAATTCCATGGAGCTGGACTTCGAAAAAGGGGATATCTTCCGGGATACGTATTACCATTTTTACTGGGAAACGCTTCTGCCCTCTGTGGTGGAACGGACGAGGGCGAAATCGTATTCCAACAGCGATGGTTATGTGGTGAGTACGCTTCAGAAGGGCGCCTATGCGGGAACATACCCGGATGTGGACCATGAATTCCAGATCAAGGGACGCCTGGCCATGGCGGATGAACTGGATCTGGCTGTGGTAAGGCGCATGATGGAACTGCAGCTTAAGCTGATGGCGGAGGACCCGGAGCAGGCGTTCCGTGATCCGTGTGCCATTCAGCCGAACGGAGCCAGAGAGTACCATGTCAGGCGGAACAGCCTGGATAACTCGGAGAATGCGGAGATGTTTCTCGTGACCGGGAATATCGAAATCATTGAATCTGCATGCTTTTATTACGCAGCCGTTAAAGACGATGACTGGCTTCGCGGCCATATCGAGGGGCTGGAAAACTCCCTGTCCCTTGTGGAGAGCTGTATCGACCGACAGGGCCGGCTGTGGTCCGACGTTTATTACGAGGATCAGGTGATCAAGGACGGCCGGGAATGTATGGCCCAGGCGCTTGCGGCCAGGTCATTTGAAATCATGGCCGGGCTGGAAGCGGTCTTAAAACGGGATAAACAGGAGGAGCATTACCGGGCCGTATCGGGCCTGCTGAAGGACGCCCTGGTGCAGGCGCTTCCCACCGGCTTCTGGGATGCGTCGAAGAAGCGGTTTATCGACTGGGTGGACAGAAATTCGGTGTCCCATGACCATATCCACCTTCTGGCAAATGAGCTTCCGGCGCTGTTTCATTATACAAATCCGGATCAGGAGCAGAGCGTGATCCGTCTGATGGAGGCGTGTTTTGAGGAGTTTCAGCGTTTCCCCAGCTTCGTTTCCGCCAGAATTTCAGATTATACGGAGTCGGAGATCGGTTCGGGAGGCCCGTATGACCTCTGTGCGGCTGGCAGATACTGGTGCTGGGATTTTGCCTACTGGAGAGAAAAGGGAAGAACTGATATTCTGGAACAACAGCTGTTGGCGGTCTGCCGTCAGGCCAGGATGGACGAATACCGGATGGGGGAACGGTATGACATGAATTACGTTTACTATCTCAGTGAGAAAAATTGGCACGGAGCGGCCCATTATTACGAGTATCCCTGCGTATTTATCTGGAATCTGATCGCCGGGTACGCGGGTGTGCGGTTTGCGCTTCAGGCTGATTTAGAGATAGAGCCGATGCTCGCCGGAGACGGAAGAGTGAGGCTGGAAAATCCGCAGTACGGCATTGAGTATACGGTGGCGGGAAATACCATTTTCGTGAAAAATCTGCTTGCTCAAGAGCGGTCACTGCTGGTAAAATGGAAAAATGAGGAACGGCTGGTGAAGCTGGGAGAAAACGAGACCTGGTCCTATACGTGCGGCGTGAATTAATGGAAAACCAGAGCATTTTTTAATAAAAAGGGAAAGCTGTACAGATACCTGTACGGCTTTTCTGGAATGAGGAGATTACATGGTAAGAGATATAAAAAGATATGGAAATCCGGCCTGCAGGGAACGTGCCATTGTACAGGGACCGAACTGCCGTTTCACCGTATTGACGTCCTCACTGATTCGTATGGAATACAGCGAAAACGGTAGCTTTGAGGACCGGGCCACGCAGATCGTGATGAACCGGGAATTTACGGTTCCAAAATATGAAGCTGCCTGGAACGGCGGTTTTCTGACGATTACTACGGAGTTTTTGCAGCTGCGTTACCGGGGCGGGGCGTTTTCTGAAGACGGATTAAGCATACGAACGATCGTTGATCCGAAGACGGGAGAAAGCCGCTTATGGCGCTGGGGAGACGAGAGTAAGGATCTGGGAGGAACTGCGCGCACGCTGGATGAGGTGGATGGCGCGATTCCTCTGGAGCACGGGGTGATTTCCAGAGACGGCTTTACTGTGATTGATGACAGCGGCTCCATGGTCATTGGAGAGGACGGCTGGGTTACGCTGCGCGGAGGAGATGGGCTGGACTTCTACTTCTTCGGTTATGGACGCCGCTATCAGGAATGTATCCGCGATTTTTACAGGCTGTGCGGGAATACGCCTCTGCTTCCGCGGTGGGCGCTTGGAAACTGGTGGAGCCGGTACCATAGATATACGGAAGAGGAGTATAAGAGGCTGATGGTGCGCTTTCAAAGAGAGCAGATCCCATTTTCCGTGGCAGTCATCGATATGGACTGGCATCTGGTCGATATTCCGCCGAAATATGGGACCGGGTGGACCGGATATACCTGGAACCGGGAGCTGTTCCCTGATCCGCCGGAGTTTCTGGCGTGGCTCCATGAACAGGGGATGAAGGTTACCCTGAATGTCCATCCGGCGGACGGGGTGCGCGCCCATGAGGAGGCGTATCCGCGAATGGCGGAGGCGTTGGGAATCGATCCGGCAGGCGGGACAGCGGTAGAGTTCGACGTGACGGACCGGGCGTTTCTGGAGGCGTACTTCGATGTGCTGCACCACCCGATGGAAGAGGACGGCGTCGATTTCTGGTGGGTGGACTGGCAGCAGGGGAAGAAAACCAGGATTCCCGGCCTGGATCCGCTCTGGATGCTGAACCATTACCACTATTTGGACAGCACACGGGCGGGAGGCGCGGGCCTTACATTTTCCCGGTATGCGGGAATTGGCAGCCATCGGTATCCCGTCGGATTTTCCGGGGACACCATCATAAGCTGGGAGAGTCTTCAGTTTCAGCCGTATTTTACGGCTTCGGCAAGCAACGTGGGATATGGATGGTGGAGCCATGACATCGGAGGACACATGATGGGGGTCAGGGACGATGAACTGGCGGCGCGCTGGGTGCAGCTCGGCGTATTTTCACCGATCAACCGGCTTCACAGCACCTCCAATCCGTTCAGCGGTAAGGAACCCTGGAATTTCAATAAGCGGGCCGAGATGATTATGGGAGACTTCTTGCGGCTCCGTCATGAACTGATCCCCTATCTCTATACCGCGAACCGCCGGGCCAGCTTCGAGGGTTGTCCTCTGGTTCGGCCGCTGTACTGGGAGGAGCCGGAACAGAAGGAGGCCTATGAGTTCCCGAATGAATATTATTTCGGCTCGGAACTGCTGGCCGCGCCCATAACGGAGCGGATGGAACCGGAGGCGGATCTGGCGGGCGTGAAAGCCTGGATTCCGGATGGAATCTGGTTTGATTATCAGAATTCGCGGATATATCAGGGCGGAAAACAGATGATGCTTTACCGCACCTTAGAGCAGATGCCGGTGCTTGCAAAGGCGGGAGCGATCATTCCCAGAAGCCTTGACAGGATGGGAGGCACGGGGAATCCGAACTGCATGGCGGCCGATATTTTCCCTGGCGCGGACGGCTGTTTCAGCGTATGGGAAGACGACGGGAGAACAGAGGCAGATGGGGAAAATGATGACAGGTGGGCTGTAACGCGGCTTTCCCTGGAGTGGAGCCCGCTTACCCGTTTCGTAATTGGCGGTGTTGAAGGAAATCGGAGCGCGGTTCCGGAAATGCGGTCGTGGAAGCTGAATTTCCGGAATGTGGAATATGTGGTTCCGGAAGTGACCGTCGAAGGAGAGCGTGTGGACACGGTTGTCTCCTACGATGAGGTGAGAAAAAATCTGACACTGGAGCTTTCGGGAATCCCCTCCGTAAAAACCGTGGAGGTGCGATTTGGAACCGGTATGGAGATGGCCTCTATGGACCGGGCAGATCAGGCATTCGAGATTTTAAACAGGGCGCAGATTTCTTATGATAAGAAGGAAGCGATATTAGAGGCGGTAAAAAAACAGAGAGGCGATGCGCTTCTGACTATACAGAGCATAGAGGAAAATACGGTACTGGTGGGGGCGCTGGCGGAAATACTGTTCAGCGATATTAAATAAGAATCTGTCTTTTCGGGCAGGCGTTCTGACTGAGAACGATATGGTTTCCAATACGGAGAAAGAATGCGTAGTTTTTATACTACAAGCATTCTTTTTTCATGCTTTCATGTTGTAAAATAAAACAAAACATGTATAATTGAAGATATAGAATAAGATTTCGAATAAAAACTACGAATGTTAATATAATATATTGAGAAAAGAGGTGTATCTATGCTAGTTCAATACGCGGTCAGCAACTATAAATCAATAAAAGATGAGGTGATTATTAATTTTGCAAAAGTTGATGACAAGCCTGACGACAGATGGTGTATATCAGTAGAAAAGCCTGGATATAAACTATATAATACAATTGGCTTAATAGGGCCAAATGCAAGTGGAAAATCTAATATTATAGATTCATTTTATTTTGCAATTAAATTTATCAAAAATACGATTAGCAGAAAAGAAAAGTCTAAAATTAATGCGGAACCATTTATGTTAGATGACCAGACGCGAAGGCAGCCTTCCGGTTTTGAATTTATCTATTTATATCAGGGTATAAAATACGTGTATGGTTTTTCTGTAAGCTCCACCCGGGTGGAGGAAGAATATCTGTTGGCCTACTATACGGCAAAACCAACTACAGTTTTTGAACGGCAAAATGGAAATGAATACAATTTTAGAGGAAATGACGTTTCCAGACAGAAAGAATTATCTGAAAGGACGAACGCAAATCGCTTGTATCTGCCAGTAGCGGCGGAGTGGGGATATCATAAACTATCGCTGGCCTATTCCTGGTTTGAAAGCATGTTTGAGCAATATGAGAATGTGAGAATCAGCGATGTTTTGGAAAATATCGTTGACAATAAAGAAAAAAAGGCTGTACTGCTCGATTCACTCAGAAAAGCAGACTTTAATATAACGGATATTTACGTTAAAAACAGGAAGATTGAAAAACAACAGTTAGACATAATCAGGGACATGATCTCAAGACTGCTTCCCGAGACGGATTTAGATAATATTCCGGAATCGGAACCTCAAATCTATGTTACGCATAAAAATAAACAAAATTATGAATATAGTATCGATTTGGAGGAGGATTCTTCCGGCACCAAGAGTATCGTATATGATATTGCTGAACTATTGTATTTAAGTGAAGGCGGATTTATATTAGAGGATGAACTGGGAAGAAATTACCATACGAAATTAACAGAGTATTATTTAAAATTGATTGGAAAATTAGGACCGGAGCATAATCAGGTGCAGCTGCTGTTTGCTTCGCATGATACTAAAATATTAAATTTATTAAATCAGGGTCAGGTTTATTTTGTTGATAAAGATGATCAGGGAGCTACATTTCTGAAGCTGCTGGATGATTATATAATAAGAGAAAAAGATAATATCGAATTGGGTTATTTAAAGGGGAGATATGGCGCTATTCCTTATATAAAGGAGTAAGAAAATGAACAAAAGAGAACGCGGAAGAGAAATAAAAGGGAGAAACACAAAAGAGAAACAGAGAGCGAAGATTTATATTTTTACAGAAGGAGATACGGAAGAAATATATTTAAAGCATTTTGAAATCAGGGAGTATAATGCGGAAGTCATTCCCAAAGATCCGAAATGTACTGATGCGGTAGGGATCGTAACACGTGCCAAGACTTTTGTCAGAAAAGATCAGCTTGATTTAGAGTTGGGGGACCGGGCATATTGTGTTTTTGATTCGGACCCGGCTTCCAACCCCAATATTCAGTTAGCGTTTGATTTAATCAGAGGAATGTATGATGAAGGATTACGCTGTATTTTTTCTAATCCATCATTTGAAGTATGGTTTATGCTGCATTTGAAAAAGAATATCCCTTATGGCTTAACTGCTTATCAGATGAAAGCACAGCTGAAAAATGAGTTAAGGCAGGTATTCCCTGGTTACTGCGAGACTACGGATATCTATCACTGGCTTAAAGATAAGCAGAAAACGGCTTATCAGCATGCAAAGTATTTACATAATTTCCAACAGAAAAGATACGAAAAGGTTTTATCCCATGAATGTAATCCATATACAAATATATTTGAATTCATCGATTATATGGAAAGTATAAAGAGGTCAAAATCATTCGGGGACACACAGCAGGCAGACTGAAAGGAGAAGAGAGATGGAAAGTATTTTGAAGGTTGGTGAATTTGAGGTGATTTCGGAGGCGGCTGTATCCTGCACCGCTTCGGTGACAGAAAAAGGGGCGGGGAGGATGGTTACGGAGTTTCAGCTTCAGTCAGACCGTATTTCGGATATGGGAACTGCCGTTGAAATCCGTTATTCCTTTCCCATTCTCGATATCTGCGGACGGTGGCATCCGAACTGTCGTGCCGACCGGGCGCTGAAGGCGGATTGGGAACTGCCGGTGGCGTCCATGACAGCCGTCTCGGCTCCTGTCGTCTGTTTCTTCAATTCCGAAAGCAGAAACAGGCATACGATCGCTGCTTCGGAGCTGTGCCAGGAAGTGGATATGAATGCCGGAGTGCATGAGGAAGACGGGCGGATGGCCGTTAAGATCCGGTTTTTTCTGAGTCCGCAGAAGCTGAACGCGGGATATTCCTTCCGGCTGTGGGAGTCGCAGGAAGATGTCTCGTACTGGGATACGCTGGATCAGGTGAGGCAGTGGTGGGAGGAGGCAATGCCGCCTGTCATGGAGGTGCCGGACGCGGCCAGAGAGCCGGTGTACTCTTTCTGGTACTCCTGGCATCAGGATATTAATGCCTCTATTGTTGAGGAAGAGGCGGAGCGCGCTGCGAAAATGGGATTTGATACGATAATCGTGGACGACGGCTGGCAGACCGGGGATAATAACCGTGGATACGCGTTTTGCGGGGACTGGGCCCCCGAGCCTGGGAAATTTCCGGATTTTCCCGAGCATATACGGCGGGTTCACGCCATGGGGATTAAGTATATGCTGTGGTTTTCCGTACCGTTTGTGGGAAAGAACACAGGCTGCTGGGACCGTTTCTCCGATAAACTGCTCTGCTACGATGAGCGGCAGCAAGCCGGAGTTCTGGATCTGCGTTATCCGGAGGTACGGGAGTATTTGCTGGCAGTCTATTTAAAAGCTGTCCGGGAATGGGATTTAGATGGGCTGAAGCTGGATTTTATCGATGAGTTTTATATAAGAGAGGGCACTCCTGTGTGGAAGGAGGGAATGGATTACAGAGATATCCAGGAGGCGCTGGACGTGTTTATGACCAGCGTGCGGGAGACTCTGCGGAAGGAAAAGGAGAATCTGCTGATTGAATTCCGGCAGCGCTATATCGGACCCAACATGCGCAGGTATGGAAATATGTTCCGCGTCGCAGACTGTCCCTGTTCTCCGGTGACCAACCGGGTCGGCTGTGCGGATCTGCGGCTCCTGTGCGGACACAGCGCCGTCCATTCGGATATGCTGATGTGGAACCGCGGGGAGAGCCCGGAGGCTGCAGCCATACAGGTCTTGAGCTGTCTCTTCGGCGTTCCGCAGATCTCGGTCCGCCTGGCGGATCTGGAAGATGGGATTGCGGAGATGCTCCGGTTCTGGCTGGATTTCATGAGACAGCACAGAACACTGCTGCAGACGACTGTGATCCATGCGAAGGAGCCGGAAAACCTCTATCCGGAGGTGAGCGTGGAAAATGAAACGGAGGAGATCCTGGTTCACTATTCTGCGGGAAGAGTGATCCGTCCGGCTGCGAAGAAGGTAATCTCTTACTTTGTCAACGCCCTGCACGCCCAGGAGCAAATACTTATTCTGGATCCGGAAAGGGCGGTGTCGGTTACCGTGAAAAACTGCCGTGGTGAAGTGATGGAGACCATGGAGTGGAACGGGGGAGAGAGCCTCGTAAGGCTGTCCATGCCCGCGTGCGGTCTGTGTGAGCTGCGCTGGAGATGAGCGCGGCGAGGTACTGGTACTGCGCTGCGTAATGCGGTACTGGTACTGCGCTGCGCAATGCAGTACCAGTGCCGCCCGGCGTATTTAACCCGGGCAGCACTAGTGAATTGGGATATAGAGATCAATCTGGGATTCCGGGTTGTTATATCCTGAAAATCGCTGATCGTATACTTCAAAATCTTCCCGACCATCCAGTTTCTCATTCGTTCCGAGAAACCAGGTGCCCCAGATATAAGAATAGCTGTCCTGAAGGAGGGAGAGGCTGCCGGTGTGTGTGAACACCGCGTAGCGCCCTCCTTTTATGATCTTTGGAACAAATGACGCAGGGAGGCCGTCAAAGCTGCTGACCTCGACTGCTGCGACCTCTGAGAAGAGAACATCCCCATTCATGCTGTAGAGCGTGTTGCCCTGGCCGCAGGCCTCGCAGATGCCGAAGCCTCTCCCGCCGGGGATCTGGTGGGGAATCTGATGAGACATTTCCATAAAGGCGGCCCAGAGGCCGGGCAGCACATTATCGTTCAGCGTGGTGCTGCCGCGCAGACCGGCGGCCATGATATCGGGCAGTTCCACAATGACGGGATGGACTGTCAGGTTCTTCGTGATATGGGTGAGGCGTTCCCCCTCCAGCTGCGGCTTGGATCCGATGAACAGATCGAGCCGGTTCTTCCGGTAGGAGACCGGGCTGGTGAGGTAAAGCGACTTGAAGGCGCGGCTGAAGCTTTCCGCAGACTCGAATCCGCAGTCTAAAGCGATATCGAGGATCCGCCTGTCCGTATAGAGCAGCTCCTTGGCGGCTTTGGCGATCCGCCGTTTCCGGATGTAGCTGCCCACACTTTCACCCAGCAGGGCATTGAACTGCCGGGTAAAGTGGTAGTAGGAGTATCCGGCCGCGGCAGCCGCGTCTTCGACTTTGATGTCTTCGCCCAGATGATTTTCGATGTAGAGAATGGCGCGTTCCAGCGCTTTTAAATAGTCCATGGTCAGGCTCCTTTCGGCCAGAGCGTGTTTGAAAATTGCTTTCCGTCAGCTGTGCGTCACAGTGGGCAGCGTGTTTTGGTACAATCTGGCTGAATCTTAAGGTTATGCGAATGGATTCGGGGCGAAACGGAACATATCCGGAGCCGCGGGTTCACAGGAGATGGAGATCACTTCTTCCGAAGCGGGGAGCGGATCGCTCAGCCGGTACGTATGCCAGCCGTTTTCTGCCCGTCCTCCCCAGCATAATTCTATTATACCATCCATCGGATCGATGATCATGCTTTTTGTTGTGCCAAAGAAATCCTGATAGAAACGGCAGCACAGCCCGTTCGGATAGGGGGCCAGAAGCATGGATTTTAACTGGCTGACCGTGAGCGTTTCCGCACTGTCTGCAATGCTCTTAATATAGTCATACCGTTTCAGGGAATGGACCATGGCCTCCGGTTCTAAGGATGCCAGTTCCTGGATTACGGCATGGTTGGCAGCGTGGATGTAGGGAAGCGGGGAGGTTTCATCCAGCAGACTGACCGCCATTCTGCCATCCAGTGTTTCTACCAGGGCGCCATTACCGGAACGGTCCAGCAGGATCAGATTGAGATTGTAGGCGATGGGCATGCCCTTTAAAAAGTGGAGCGCCTCCCTGGTATCGCGGCAGTTTTCCAGAAGCGAGCGGATAACCGCCCAGTACTGCAGGCCCTCCAGTGCAGGCCGGCGCATACATTTGTCGGCGCCGACCGGAAATCCGCAGGAGCTCATGGTGACGGCCAGCCCCTGGTCATTGAAGCCATCCTCCCGACCAAAGCTTAAGACACTGGTACCCATATGCGTATATTTCCCTTCCACACTGGTTTTAATCAGCTGGAAATCCTCCAGCTCGTCGTTGAATTCATAGTTGCGCGCAATAAGCGGGTGTCCGTTCGAGGATTTGGAGGGCAGCAGGGCTAAGTGGCTGCAGTTAGGCTTTAAATAGGTCATGGCATAGTAGATGACAGATTCCAGAGGGACGTTCAGTTCGCCGGCGAAACCGGAAAGCTCCTCATTCAGTCCCGGGCACCACCGGTCAAACAGCGTTTCCGCCTGACGGGCTTCGGCTTCACCGAAGTTTTCATATCCGGATGTATAGTAATTCTTCATCGGAGGAATGGAGGCCGCTATGCGTCCCAGCGCCTGTCCGATCTCATAACTGCTTCCTTTCAGTTCCAGCGTCCGTGTTGTGATTGATTTCATATGTGAATACCTCCTGTGTTGGATGATTGATGAGATGATCTTAACGTAAGTAAGAAATTTAATCTTGACATTTCCTGCGGGAATTTTCCCTGAACGAAAAATTATGCGCGTTAAGAATTCCGTATGCGCAAGCAGTCAGGTCTTTTACGAATGCTGTGTTTATGATACAATGGGAGCATCGTGCAATTCAGAACGTGTCAGAAAGGAAGGAATAAGCGTATGGCAGGAATGAAACTGGCGGAGCCGTGGCTGCCTGAAGTATATGAACTTGTGTCGGAGGAGACAGAGCTTCTTCATCAGAGCAGGGAAGAGGACGAGCGGATCCAGAATGCATATTTAAAGAATATGACGGCACAGGAGGAAGATTTTTCCGGCCTGTGTTTTTCCAGAGTCAAGTTTGAAAATTGCAGTTTTGAGGGGTGTAATTTTGAAAAGGCGGAATTCAGCGATGTGTTGTTTATCTCCTGTAACTTTTCCAACTGTCTGTTCCGCGACAGCTTTCTCAGACGGGTGTCATTTCAGCGGTCGAAGGGGACTGGGGCCAGGATGACAGAGAGCAGCTTAAAGGATGTGACGATCACGGACTGCAGTATGCAGTATTTGAATTTAGACGACTCGAAGTTGGAGTCTTTCCGGGTGGAAGATACCGATTTAGAAAATGGTAATTTCGCGCAGTGCAAGTGCAAAGGCGTTACGTTCAGCCAGGTCAGGCTTCAGAATGCCAGCTTTTTTAAGACTCCGCTTAAGGGAATGGACTTTACCACCTGCGATATCAAGGGGCTGGTGCTTTCCGATGAGTGTTCAGAGGTGCGGGGGGCGGTCATGGATTTATATCAGGCGGCGGAACTGGCGAAGCGGCTGGGGATAGTCATAAAGTGACATAATATGTACGTGAAATGAAAAGAAAGCGGCCGGTAAATTTGATAATATATGGAGTGACGGAGGTAATTATGAACAGCAGCAAAACATTCAATGACGTAATCCTATATTTGGAAAAAATAATTCCCGATGGCTGTGAAATCGATTATCATGAAATATCCGGAATAGTCATGAGTCCGGCCGCGTTGTTTCAGCGTATTTTCAATTTTATCTCGGGGATCAGCATTTCTGATTATGTAAGAAAACGAAGACTGACACTGGCCGGATACGATCTTAAAAATACGGATATTTCTGTTCTTGATGCGGCGGTGAAATACGGTTTTCAGTCTCATTCTTCTTTTTCCCGTGCCTTTAAGGAGCACCATGGGATTACGCCTTCACAGGCCAGAATGAAAAATGCCCGGCTAAATGATTATCTTCCGATTAATTTCTCAGATATGAGATTTGTAGGAGGAAAGCGTATTATGGCTGAAATGAAACGCATCATGTATAAGGAGACACCCGAACGGCTCATGGTGGGGCTGCCCCGGGAAACCAGCTTTTCCGACGCCGGCTTTGTATGGCAGGAATTCTTTCAGGGAGATACCATTGAAAAACTGGACAGGCTGGTGGACGTCAAATGCTGTGATGACATTGACGAAAATGACGGAATTGGTTTCATGTACGACTTTAGCGACAGAATGAATTTTAAGATAGTGATAGGTGACTTTGTCCGGATGCAGACGGAAATACCGGAGGGACTGTTCGTAAAACACATACCCAAAGGCAGGGCGGCTTATGTTCAGATTGAGGGCAGCAATGTGGCAGAAATCCTTGATTCTGCTTACTTGCTGATTACGGAAGCGATTGAGAAAACAGGCGGAACCATTGACTTCGACAACTTTTACTGGTGTGAGATTTATACCCATGAGCGTTATTTGGAACCGTTTGCGAGGGGAGAAAAAGTCGTGATTGATTATATGATGCCGGTGAAGGCAGATGCGGAGGCGGCAGGAGAATGCCTGGAAGAGAAATAAGGGGGAGGGATCGGGAAATAAATAACATATTTGGTATAATTCGTCGCAGATAGGAAGAACGGGCGGCAATATGCAGCCCGCCCTTCCTTTTTTTGTATGATTTTTTGTATACCGAGTCTGCGTCTCTTTCTCAAATCCCATCAATCTTAAGTTTTTAACTGCGAAAGGCTTTTAACTGCTCCAGTCTTTTAGCTGCTTCTTATAAGTCTCGGGCGGTGTCGTATTATAAGCCTGAAGCGAATAGAAGTAATCGAGGGCGGCCCGCCGGCAGGACTCCACATGTGTTTTCATCAGAGACTGCGCCTTATCGACGTCCTTTTCCAGCAGTGCATCTAGAATTCCCATGTGCTCTTCCCTCGCATCATGAATCTGCACACGGTTTTGCTTGCTGGCAATAATAACCCTCGTATTGTCATCAAAGACTCTGTGCATCATATCGATAATGTAACGATTTCCGCAGTATTCAATGATAAATAAATGCATGGCAGTGTCCAGACGGAAGCTGTTGGGGATATCCTCAAAGTCTTCCAGAAATTTGCCGCGAAACTGGATCAGTTCGCTTTCCGGCAGATAGGGAGCGGCCATGCGAAGCGCCACGGGTTCTATCTCGATTCTGGTCTGAAAAATCTGAAGCACATCGCTCAGTAAAATATCTGATACGTAAATCCCCTTCTTTGGCATGATTTTCACAAAACCATCCGATTCCAGCCTGCTGATGGCTTCCCGGACAGGAGTGCGGCTGAATCCCAGATCCTCGGCAAGGCGAGCCTCGTTGAGCAGCGTCCCTGGCTCGTAGGTGCAGTCCAGTAACCGTTCCTTTATCGTTTCATAAGCTTTATTTTTTAAATCCCGATTGTTTGCTGCCATGGTTTTACACTCCTATTCTTCTGATGCAAAGTATACAATAAGTATATTATACAACGGTTCCGGGAAAACAACAAGCATTATTTATAGGGATTATTTTATAAAATACCATATTTTTACAGATATTTTATGGTGTATTATCATTTATAATAAAATCATATATTTGATTTAAATGATAAAAATAAAAGGTATATAAAAATATATATGTAAAAAATGCACAAAAAAATAAGCGCGATATCTGCTATTTGTTTATTGAAAATGAAATAATCTTGTTGTATACTACAGATACATATCAAGTATGCATTGATGCATAGGATATAAAACAAAGGAATTGTAACCCGTTGGGATAAGTGAAAAGAAAGGGGGGACCGAGCACGCGATGGTGAAGAGAGCAGAGGAATTAGTGTCGGAGCAAAAGCCCAGTCCATTTAACGGCGTTGGGACGATTTCCTGCAAAGAACTGTTGAAGGTACCTGAAGAAATGTACAGTAAAGGACGTTTCTTTGGCCATACAACAGTAATGCCGGGATCAGGGATTGGTTATCATGTCCACGAGAAGGAGTCGGAGACATACTATGTTTTGAAAGGAACAGGACGGTTTAATGACAACGGAACGATTCAGATTGTGAAGCCGGGAGATGTAACGTTTACCGGCGCAGGAGAAGGACACGGTCTGGAAGCGGTGGGGGAAGAACCGCTGGAAGTGATTGCACTGATTTTATTTCAGTGAGAAGGAGGATAAAAATGAGTATTCCTACATTGCAGTCAGTCCTGGCTCAGGGTCAGCTGATTGCTCCGGATACGTTTGATGGGATTTCTACCCGTGCGGCAGAACATATGGGCTGCAAGGGTGCCTTACTCAGTGCATCGGCACTGACACATACCGTACACGGAACACCAGATGAAGGTACCTTAAGTACATCAGAGATGGTGTGGTCCCTGTCACGTTTTGTAGAAGATAACTGCGGCATTCCTTTGATTGTTGAGGTTCGCAGCGGTTTTAGCGATAATCTCCGTATCATGCCTTATGATTTGGAACGGATTGTAAAAGCAGGAGCGGCGGCGATGCTGTTAGATGACCGTGCCTTTGGCTGCGGCAGCGATTCACCCGAAATTGTATTAGTAAGCCCCGAGGTATTTGCACAAAAAGTTGCAATTGCTGTGGAGGCAGCATCTAATACGGATTGTATGGTATTGGCGCGAAGCTATGCACCGGATAAGGCAGACGCTATTGCCAGATGTAAGGCGGCTCAGGCGGCAGGTGCCCAAATAGTTGGAGCTGTGTGTATGCATACTGAGGAGGATGCCGAAGAATTTGCCGAGGCAGTTTCCGGTTCAAAACTTTGGAGTGATTTGACCGTAAAGAGAGACAAGCCGGAAGTAACGGCAGAAAGACTGATGGAGCTGGGCTATGGTCTGGTATTCATAACTTTTATGGAGAAGGCTTCCTGGTTTGGGGACATGGATTTCGGAACCAAAAACTGGGCGAATAAAAACACAGTCTATGCCGATCTCCACGATTTTGACGGATACCTTCTGGATGAGGAAGGTAAACTGAGAGACTACCATTACATTTTCAGTTATTGGAAGAAATGGATGCCGCTGGAGAAGGAGTTTGAGGATTTAAGTGAATTGGGGAAAGAAGCGTTCCAGGAGGTGAAGGCATGAAAAAGAAAATAACCGGAATGGAGCTGTTTGAAAAGGGAGAGCAGATATTTGCACCATGTGTATACGACTGCATGACTGCAGCAGCAGCGGAAAAAAGCGGTTTTCCCTGTATGATGTTAAGCGGCGGGGCCATTGCTTACAGCATGGATGGACAGCCAGACATGGCCTTTGGTACTTTAGATGAAGTGATCACTATCGTAGAGGCTATTACGAACTGTACCGATATACCGCTGCTGGTCGATTTTGATGATGGTTATGGAGAAAGTCCGGCTGTTATATATCGAAATGTGAAGCGGCTGATACGTGCGGGTGCTGCGGGTTTTACGCTGGATGACAGTACCGGGCATCGCGGATTTGAACGCAATGAGTATTACATTGCCAATCCGGACGAAGTAAATCCGGCTTCTCTGGATCCTGCCTATAAGACGATTAATCGTGAAAACTGGCTGTCTAAAATCAAAGCAGCGGTGGCGGCCTGTGAAGGCACGGGCTGCGTATGCATTGCCCGTACAGAGGCAGGACCATCCTATGGCATGGATGAAGCGATTACCCGCTGCGTGCTGGCCAAAAAGCTGGGGGCGCCTATGACCACTGTATGCGGCGGTATGATGGACCTGGCCATGGGAACCAGAGTCGCAGAAAAGGATTTAGGATGGAAAATGTGGCCTGACGTGATTGTAGTAAATGGTAAACCCTGCGTTGAACTGGAGGATATTAAAAAGCTGGATTTCAATCTGGTTACCATGCATGTATTTGAAAAAGCTGCTTTGTACGGCATGATTAAATACGGTATGGAGGACTTGAAAGAGAAAAATGTAGTGTACAGTACCAGACATGGTATGGGAGGACTTTCAGATACAGAGCAGAAGGAATTGATTTCAATGCGCAGAAGATAAGCGGTTGAATATACAGATGAGTGATCTTTTCTCTTAAAAAATGAGGAGGTAACAAAATGAAAAAATTAGTTGCAATGCTGCTGGTATTTACTATGAGTATTTCTTTGGCAGCATGCGGGGGCAATAAAAGCAGTGAGAGTACATCCGGTGAGAGTAAGGCAAACGAAAGTACGGTTGGCGATACAAAGGCTGCAGAAGAGAATACGGCAGCGTCAGTTGAAAACAGCGGGGAGCCAGTTTCCGGTGGTACAGTGAATATTCCAATAACAGACGATCCGACGACGCTTCAGGGCTGGATGCTTCGCAATACGAATGAGTCTGCCCTGGCACCTGCCATTTATGAAACGCTGCTGCGTTATGATGAAACGGGTAAACCTCAGCCATTCTTACTGGAATCCTTTGAAGGGGATCCTGAGGCGCTGACCTACACGATGGTTGTGAGAGACGGGATTACGTTCCAGGATGGAACTCCGCTGGATGCGGAAGCAGTAAAATGGAACCTGGACTACTATAAAGAGAATGGTGTTCTTACCGGATCATACTTTAATTATGTGGAAAGTGTTGAAGTAGTAGACGATAAAACCGTTGTAGTACATATGTCCCAATGGGATGCTCTGTTTGACTATGGTCTGGCGCGAACCTGTTTTATCTGCAGTCCAACTGCAGTAGAATCCCTTGGAGTGGATGGATTTAATGAAATGCCTGTAGGTACCGGTGCGTTTAAGGTAACAAAATGGGTGCATGGAGAAGGCATCTATACGGAAAAATACGATCAGTACTGGCAGGGAACGCCTTATTTAGACGGGGTCAACTTTAAGATTTATGCTTCCACAGCGACTCAGCAGGCTGCTCTGGAGGTGGGTGACCTGGATATTATGAATCTGACAGGTGATGCAATTACTGCCGATGCTTTGAAGGCTAAGGGATATAGCATGAGCAATGCTGCGATTCCTTCTACGGGCTATACACTTTGCTTTAACAGCCAGGCAGATGGACCACTGAAGGATCTGCGTGTGCGGCAGGCCATTGCTTATGCAGTAGATACAAAAGCTATCTGCGATTCGCTCCTGGGGGATGGGGCTTATGGAACGGAATCCACTCAGTGGGCAATCTCCAGTTCCGCAGAGTATAACAGTGAGGTAACCGGTTACGACTATGATGTGGAAAAGGCCAAAGCGCTTCTGAAAGAGGCTGGCTATGATAAGGGCTTTGAATTAACGATTAATTTCCAGGTGGGCGATTTTGCAAAGAGTGTTTGCCAGATTATCCAGGCAGAACTGCAGCAGATTGGCGTTACAGTAACATTAAATCAGATTGAAGTTGCCAATTATGCCAACTACCTTGGCGAATGGGATGGTATCTTATTCCATCCAATGGGCTTAGGAAACGGCCAGTTCTCACAGGTGGCTGCCAATATGATTCCAGGCGCCAGATTCGGTGGCTCTACCTTCCTGCACGATGAAAAGTCTGTAGGTCTGATTAATGAGGCGATTGTATCTGATCAGGCTACCTTAAGCAAGAACTTGAAGGAAGCGGTAAAGATTTTGTTCCAGGACAATGTAGAACTTTACACAGTAGCGATTACCTATTCAACCGCAGTGACCAGCCCGAAACTCCATGGTGATTACGGTGCAGTTCAGCAGTATAACGCTACCTGGAATGAATTGTGGAAAGAGACTGAATAATGATGATTCATTAGTGAACGGGCATGCGTTGCCACTCTAAAACGTGACGTATGCCCTGTTTCTCGCAAGAAAAGGTGGTGATGTTTATGGGTCGATATATTTTAAAACGATTGGGGATTTCGGTTGCAGTCGTATTTTTGGTCTCTGTGATTTCTTTTACATTGGTTCACATGCTTCCTGGAGATCCTGCCGTTCTGGCTCTTGGCTCAGAAGCTTCGGAACAGGATATTGCGACTTTCCGGGAAAAGTATTATTTGAATCGTCCTGTAGTGGAGCAGTATTTTATATGGATTTCAGATACGCTGCGCGGTGATTTGGGGGATTCCATTACATACAGCCGTCCGGTATTAACCTGCCTGGCTGAAAGGCTGCCCCGTACAATCTCTATAGGTCTGCCCGCTTTAATTCTTTCCAGTTTGTTAGGAATCCTGTGTGGTATTATCAGTGCGATACGGCGGGGGAAATTCATTGATAATCTGATTACGTTTGTCAGTACGATTGGACTCGGTGCGCCTCAGTTCTGGCTGGGAATTGTCGGAATTTATATATTTGGAATGAGGCTTGGCTGGCTGCCGCTGTCCGGCTATGTAGCGCCTACCGAAAACTTTGGTCAATATATTTTCTATGGCGTTATGCCGATCCTGATTTTGTCATTCAGCCTGCTGGCATCGGTGGCCCGTCAGACACGGTCCAATATGCTGGAGGTAATCAATCAGGATTACATTCGTACAGCCAGGGCCAATGGTCTGGCAGAAAAAAGTGTCATTTACAAGCATGCTCTGAAAAATGCATTAATTCCTGTTATTACTACCATTGGACTTCAGGTGCGTGTTGTGGTTGGCGGTTCCCTGATGGTAGAGCAGGTTTTCAATATTGCCGGTATCGGTACCTTAATTGTAAGCGCCATTAACGGCAGGGATTATATGGTGGTTCAGGGCTGTGTATTCGTGATTTCCGTGTTTACAATTCTGGTTAACTTTGTGATTGATTTATTATATGGATTCGTGGATCCCCGTATCCGTAAGTCCTGGAGGTGAGCCGTATGTCAAATAAAAATTCGAAACGTGCAATAGGCATGAAGCGCTTCTTCCGGATATTTTTCAGCCGAGGCTGGGTAACCAAGATATGCTTTGGAATTATTGCAGCATTTGTATTTATTGCCATTTTTGCACCTGTTCTAACACAGTATACTCCTTATGAGCAGAATCTTCGCTATATTTTAGCCAATCCCAGCAGTGAGCATTTACTTGGCTGCGATAATATTGGCCGGGATACTTTAACAAGGCTTTTGTTCGGTGCCAGAGTATCCCTGATTACCGGACTGCTATCCAGCATATGGGCAGCAGTGGTGGGGACTTCAATAGGCCTTATTGCCGGTTATGTAGGCGGTTGGCTTAATAGTTTCGTTATGCGGTTTACGGATGCCATGATTGCCATACCTCCCATTATTTTTACAATGGTGCTTTCTACAATGGTGACCGGAAATTTGATGGGCATCAGCCTTGTCATCGGTGTTTCCATTATTCCAAGCTATATTCGTATGGTAAATGGCCTGGTAATCAGCCTGAGAGAAAATGATTATGTGACAGCTTCCAATTTGATAGGACAGAAGCAGCTTGTTATTATGTTCCGGCATCTTTTGCCGAACTGCCTGGCGTCTCTGATCGTTACCTTCACCATGAACGTGGGAACCGCAATCATGCTGGAATCTACCCTGAGTTACCTGGGGGTGGGCATTATTCCTCCTACACCAGCCTGGGGAGTTATGGTTTCTGAAGGTTATAAATATCTGTTTAACCAGCCGCTGGTAGCGATTCTTCCAGGTATCTGTATCATGCTGGTTGTTATTGCTTTTAATGTCGTAGGCGATGCACTCCGCGATGCTTTGGATCCAAGACTGAGGGGGAAACTGTAATGGAAGAGAAAAAAGTATTGTTAGATGTGAAAAATCTTCGTACCTCCTTCTTTACCGACGCGGGAGAGGTGAAATCGGTTAACGATGTCAGCTTTCATGTAAATGAAAGGGAAGTCGTGGCAGTCGTTGGTGAATCCGGAAGCGGAAAGTCTGTCACTCAGCTTTCTGTGCTGCAGCTGATCCAGTCTCCGCCCGGTAAAATTATTGGAGGAGAGGTATGGTTTGAGGGTAATAATCTGTTGACTTATTCTAAGAAACAGATGTGCAGTATCCGGGGAAACGGCATTTCCATGATATTTCAGGAACCCATGACCAGCTTAAATCCGGTCTATACTGTTGGAAATCAGCTGACAGAGGTGCTCCGGGCTCATAATAAAAATATGAGTAAACAGGAAGCATGGAAAAGGGGCGTAGAGGCTCTTGCCGCTGTTGGTATTCCGGACCCTGAAGAACGTATGAAAAACTATCCCTTTGAGATGAGCGGAGGCATGCGTCAGCGGGCTATGATTGCTATTTCTGTGGCATGCAATTCTAAGCTTATTGTAGCGGACGAGCCTACCACGGCCCTGGATGTGACTACACAGGCTCAGGTTATGGAACTGCTCATATCTCTTGTAGAAAAGAAGGGGACCTCTATTATTGTAGTGACACACAATTTAGGACTGGTAACCCGCTATGCAGACCGTATTTACGTCATGTATGCCGGTCGCATTGTGGAATCCGGCACCACGGAGATGCTTTTGACCAATCCGAGACATCCCTACACCCTTGGGCTGCTGGCGTCCGTTCCCAGGCTGGATGACAATAAAAATGAAAAATTGGTTCCCATCGAGGGAACACCGCCTAACCTGGCAAACATACCGGAATACTGTTCCTTCTATCCAAGGTGTCCCTATGCCTGCGAGAAATGTAAAAATGAGGCGGCACCTGAACTTCGTCCCGTTGGTGAGACAGGACATTTTATGGCCTGTCACCTTGATGTGAGAGGAGGAAATGCAAGTGCCTGAAAAGGATGTTTTATTAAAAGTAGAAAATTTAAAAATGTATTTCCCGGCTGCTAAATCTCTGTTTGGAAAAACGACTTCCTGCGTGAAGGCAGTGGATGATGTCTCTTTTGAGGTAGAAAAAGGGAAAACCTTCGGTCTGGTAGGAGAATCCGGTTGCGGAAAGACAACGACCGGAAAATGTATTTTACGAATTACAAACCCGACAGAGGGCCATATCTACTATAAGGGAAAAGATATCAGCAGAGCTTCGAAGGAGGAGATTAAGTCAATTCGCCGGGAAATTCAGTTGATTTTCCAGGATCCTTACGGTTCTTTGGATCCCCGTCAGTCTGCATACTCGATTATAAAAGAGGCAGTTGTAACAGGAAAGGAAAAATATACAGAGTCCGAGGTGGCTGCCAGAGTAAAGGAATTACTGGAGATCGTAGAACTTTTGCCGGAAATGGGAGACCGGTATCCTCATGAAATGAGCGGAGGACAGAGACAGCGGCTTGGCATAGCCAGAGCATTAGCCTGCAATCCAGAGCTGATCGTGTGCGATGAACCCGTTTCTGCACTGGACGTGTCCATTCAGGCTCAGGTCATCAACCTGTTTCAGTCACTCCAGGAGCGTCTGGGTCTTACCTATGTATTTATTGCCCATGATCTGGCAGTGGTACGCCATATTGCAGATGTGATCGGAGTGATGTATCTGGGGCACATTGTAGAGATTATGGATGCAGCGGAAATATATTCGAATCCTATTCATCCTTACACGCGGGCGTTGCTGTCCGCAGTGCCGATCACAGACTATTATGTGGAGAAAAGTAGAAAGCGTATATTGCTGGAAGGAGAGGTCCCCAGCCCGATTCATGCACCTTCAGGCTGTCCGTTCCATCCTCGCTGTGTGTATGCAACCGATGTTTGTAAGGCAGAGGTTCCTTCCCTTACCGATACAGGAGGCGGCCATCTGGTAGCCTGTCATCTTTCTAAGAAGAACTGATTATAGGGCCCGAATGCTGCAGTTTCAGTATTTCGGGCCATTTTTCATGATATGAAACGATATAGAGGAAATTCTATGAAGCAGAATAAAAATGCAACATCTTATGCCCTTGCGGCTCTTTCCTTTTTGAGCCTGGCTTCCAGTGCCGTAAGTCCGGTTTTAGCCAGTGTGGGGGAGGCCTATCCGGACGTTTCTTCCACGATGATCTCTCTGCTGACCACGCTTCCCTCTCTTTTGGCTATTCCAATGACCTTGATCTGCGGCCATATGGCCGGGAAGAAGGTTTCATACCGCGCATTGACGATCTGCGGTCTGACCTGTAATCTGATCAGCGGGATTGCTCCCTTTTTTACTCATAATTTCTATCTTCTCCTTCTGTGGAGGGCGCTGTTTGGCTGCGGCACAGGAATCCTTACTCCCCTGATTATGCCTGTTATGATGTCCGTTTTTCAGGGGGAGGAGGTACACCGACAAGCCAGTTTAAATGCAGTTGCCACCAATATTGGAGCTGTCATGTTTCAGATGCTGGGCGGCGCAGCCTGTGCAGCGTGGGGGTGGCAGGCAACCTTTTTGATTTATATTGTGGTGTTCCCGGTTCTGGTGATTGTAGCCAGGATCATGCCGGAGCCGCCGGCTCTTACGAATGAGGAAAAAAATAAAAAGATTCCGATGTCTCTGTTACGCCCTATATTAAAATGGTGTATTCTTTACTTTTTCCACATGATATTATTCTATGTCTGCGTTACGGAAACATCTGCCGTTGTAATGAAAAACGGATTTGGAAGTTCCATGACAGCCGCAGTGATATTATCTATGGTGACTCTCTCCGGTGTTGTGGGAGGCTGGCTGTATAAGTTCATTAACAAATGGGAGATACGTGCTTTAGGAGGCGCTTACCTGTTTCTGGCGGCCGGCTATCTGCTGATGGCAGTCAGCCCTGACGTGATGACACTGGGATTGGGAGCCATTATGATTGGAATTGGTTTTGGTGTGAATATGCCTGCTATTCAGGTATTTGCAGGCATGGAAGTTCCCGGCTATGCCCGAAGTAATGCAGCTTCTGTTCTTAACGTCTTTGGAAGTCTCGGCAGCTTTCTGTCCAAGTTCATACTTGCAGCGGTGGCAGGGGCCTTTGGTTACGAGAATGGAAAATTTAATTTTGCTGTTTGTGTGAGTGCCTACCTGGTTATGGCTCTGTTCTGTTTTTTATCAGGAATGAAAAGAAGAGACACTGTATGAAAACATCTGCTGAAGTAAAAGAAAATAAGATGGGAACCATGAAAATACCGTATTTGCTGTTCAATATGGCCTGCCCTCTTACGATCTCATTAATGGTTCAGGCCATGTATAATATTATTGACAGCCTTTTTGTTTCACGTTTGGGTGAAAATGCTCTGGCGGCTATTTCCCTGGCGGTTACTCTGCAAAACCTGATGAGTTCTACGGCCTCTGGGCTGGGAGTGGGAATTAACGCTTTAGTCACCTCCTGTCTGGGTGAAAAAAATAAAAAGCAGGCTTCTGCGGCAGCCTTAAACGGGATTTTAATTGAATTGATCTGTATGTTACTCTTCCTGTTTGTCGGCTTATTCTATACAAGGGAGTATTTCCTGCTTCAGACTGACAATGAGGAAATCATTGGCTATGGTGTTCAATACTTACGGCTTTGTATGGTGGGATCTCTCGGAATCTTTGGAGAGGTTACCTTTGAGTGTTTGCTGCAGGCAACCGGGAAGAATTCGTGCACCATGATAACCCAGGGAACCGGGGCTGTTATTAATATCATACTGGACGCGGTATTTATTTTTGGGCTGTTTGGATTCCCTGCTATGGGTATTTTGGGGGCTGCACTGGCTACCGTATGCGGGCAGTGGATTGCCATGGGATTGGCGGTCTTTCTGAATCTGAAGAAAAATACAGATATTACTTTTTCTTTAAAGGGATTCCGGCCCGATCGCCATATGATGGCTGCGGTCTTCCGGGTTGGAGTTCCCACTACTGTTATGGCCTCTGTAAGCTCTCTTATGTCATTTCTAATGAATCGTCTTGTAGCGGAGTTTTCCACTACTGCAGTAGCTGTTTTTGGGATTTATAACCGGCTTCAGCATTTTGTCCAGACACCGATGATCGGTTTAAACAGCAGCATGGTATCCATTGTTGCTTATAACTATGGCGCTAAAAGTAAAAAGAGGATCATGGATTCCGTGAAATGGGGGATGATTTATGGCTGTACCGTTATGATTTTAGCTTCCTCCTGTTTTGTGTTCTTTCCGGAATTGCTCATGTCGCCTTTTCACCCTACGGAGGAGATGCTTCGGGTGGGCATTCCGATTTTTAGGATAGTAGGCTTTACCTTTCTGTTTTCACCAACCTCTGTGATTTGCAGTTCCCTGTTCCAGGGGATGGGAAATGGCCATTACAGCCTGATTGTTACCACAGCCAGACAGCTGGTGGTTCGGATTCCGCTGGCTTACTTTCTTGCACAGTTTGGAAACATGGCTCTTATCTGGTATTGCTGGCCTATATCAGAAGTATGCTCGATCCTGATCAGCGTGTTCTTTCTTATGAAAATATATCGTAAGAGAATCAGGCCGCTGGAAACAGTCTGTGGGGGATGACATTCAAGATATCGTGTTAGAATAGACGTATTACAATAAATATCGCGATTTATCGCGATTGGAATCACGATTTGAGCGTGATAATAGGAAAAAGCAGCGTGATGATTATAGAAATTAAAAATATCTGGTCATGGCTTCAGGCAAATTTCACTTTGCCTGAAGCCTTTTTAATAAAGCCTCCTGAAGAATCTGTGAGAAATTAAGACCGGCATTCGATGCCGCTTCATTCAGCCATTCGGGAATCGTCAGCGTCTTCTTAACGGCCTTGCTGCGGTGCTTTTTTCGATATTCCATGGTGTCGCACAGAATATAATTAACAAATTGGCCTTCTTTAAGTATAATATCTTCCAAATTGCCAGGCGGAGGGATGACGCGGTTGTCTGCTTCATATCCAAATAGAACCAGGGCCAGGGCATCCTGTGCCATCTCGATGCCGTCTTTTAAGTCGTCGCCGCAGGTATAGCATCCTTCCAGATCCGGAAAATGGATAGACCATCCGGTTGATTCTGGTGTAAAGATGGCAGGATAAACGTATTTATTCATGTAAATGCTCCTTTTCATGATGAAATTCTGACATGGATACTCCTGCATCTGTCAGAATAGAGTGCAAAGTACCTGTTGGGATCTCTGATTTGTGCCGGGGGATCGGGAACTGCCGATCGGTGACGGGGCTGTACCAGATATCATGCTTCTTTCCATTTCGGTATAGGTAACATCCATGTTTCTTTAGTAATTTTAATAGATCTTTCGTTTTCATTATTTCTTCTTTAATATAACACGTATTAATACGTGTGTCAAGCGGCGGTTAGCGTAACATTAAATTTAAATTTTATGCATTTTATGAATATTTAAAAAAGTAAGCATAAAGGGAGAAGAATGATAGGAATTCCGGTATTTAAAGGATTTAGAAAATTGGAATTATTAGAAGATCGGAATAAAATCTCATTTACTATTTAGTATCCAGTGTACCAGAACATAATATGAAAATCAATCAGTAATATTCGAATGATGTGTCAAATATTTTATACTTGATTTAATCTTCAATCGTAGTATAATGTACCTGTAATCAAAAACGGGGTGCTCGCTGAAAGCGGGCTGAGAGTAGGCTGTTTTGCCTTGACCCATTAACCTGATTTGGATAATGCCAACGTAGGGAACATAAAAAAGCATGTATTTTATGCTGCAATGATACCTGTGGGTGTTATTGCAGCTTTTTTTAGTCCTTACCAAAGAAGAAAAGGAGAATATCATGTTAAAAGAATGTCTGGAAAATGTCAGAAAGAAGTCGCCGCTGGTACATAACATCACAAATTACGTCACGGTAAACGACGTAGCCAACATCCTGCTGGCCTGCGGAGCGAGTCCGATTATGGCGGATGACAGGAACGATGTGGAGGACATCACCACAATCTGCAGCGGTTTAAACATTAATATCGGCACGCTGAATCAAAATACGGTTCCGTCCATGCTGCTGGCCGGAAAAAAAGCCAATGAGCTGGGCCATCAGGTCCTGCTGGATCCGGTTGGAGCGGGAGCGGGTACATTTCGGACCGAGACGGCTTTAAATCTGATGAGGGAAGTGCGCTTCGATGTGATCCGCGGAAATATTTCCGAGATCAAGACACTGGCCAGAGGCTTTGGACGCACGAAAGGCGTCGATGCGGATGCGGCAGACGCTGTAACGGAGGACAATCTTTCCGGGGCTGTCACATTTGTGAAGGAAATGGCGGCTGGCCTTGGCTGTATCATCGCGGTTACCGGTGCGATCGATCTGGTATCTGACGGAAACAGCACTTACGTGATCCGCAACGGCCGGCCGGAAATGGGTCAGATTACCGGAACCGGTTGTCAGCTTTCCGGGCTTATGACCGCATATCTGACGGCAAACCCGGACAATCATCTGGAAGCGGCGGCAGCAGCTGTCTGCGCCATGGGACTTGCGGGTGAGATCGGATGGAGCCATCTGGAAAGCTATGAGGGAAATGCCACATACCGGAACCGGATTATTGACGCGATTTACCGGCTGGATGGCGATACACTGGAGAAAGGAGCCAGGTATGAAATTAGACAGTAACAGCCTGCTTAACAGCAGCAGCCTTCTGCTGTATGCAGTAACAGACAGAAGCTGGCTGGGAGAGGAGACTCTGTACAGTCAGGTGGAAAAGGCGCTGAAGGGCGGCGCCACAATGATTCAGTTGAGAGAAAAGGATCTGTCGGAAGAGGCATTTCTGGATGAAGCCAGGTCCATCAAGGAGCTGTGCGGGCGTTACGGGGTGCCGTTTTTAATCAACGACAGCGTAGAGATCGCAGCAGCCGTGGACGCAGATGGCGTCCATGTAGGGCAAAGTGATATGGAGGCCGGAGATGTCCGCCGGAGACTTGGAGAAGGAAAGATCATCGGCGTGTCGGCGCAGACCGTGGAACAGGCGCTTCTGGCGGAGAAGCACGGAGCCGATTACCTGGGAGTAGGAGCCGTATTCCACACGGGTACGAAAAAAGATGCCAGTGATGTGAGTGGTCAGACGTTAAAGGACATCTGCGCGGCGGTACATATCCCGGTCGTGGCGATCGGTGGAATTACAGCGGAAAATATGAAGCATTTGGCAGGAAGCGGTATCTGCGGCGTAGCTGTCGTGAGCGCCATCTTCGCTGAGGACGATATCGAGGAGGCCGCCAGGAGGTTGAAATGCGTGGCCGCGGCTGTAACAGAAAAGGAATAAAAACCAGCATCACACAGTCAGAGAAAGGAACGACCGATGAAGGGAGCCATATTTGATATCGACGGAACACTTCTGGATTCCATGTCCATGTGGGATCATGCCGGAGAGTGGTATTTAGCCCGCCTCGGCATCAAGGCCGAACCGGGGCTTGGAAGACGTCTGCTTCCCATGAGTATGGAGCAGGCGGCCGGATATATGAGGGAGCAGTACTGCCTGACACAGACCGAAGCGGAAATTGTAAGCGGCATGGAAGAAACCGTAAGCCGGTATTACAGGGAGGAAGTCCTTCCGAAAGCAGGGGTTCCGGAGTTTCTTACCCAGCTTGGAAAACACGGTTTTGTGATGGCTGCGGCGACCTCCAGCAGCCGGAAGGAAGTGGAGGCGGCGCTTTCCCGATGCGGCCTTAAGGCGTTCTTCCGGCAGATATTTACCTGCACGGAGGTCGGGGCTGGAAAGGACCGGCCGGATATCTATTACGAGGCTCTCTCCTGCCTGGGAACAGAAAAAACGCGGACATGGGTGTTTGAGGACGCCCTCCATGCGGCAGTAACCGCGAAACATGCAGGATTTGCGGTTGCAGGAGTATATGATGAGGCCAGCGGAATGGATCAGGAAGCGTTAAAGAAGATTTCCGATTACTATTTAAAGGATTTCAATGATTTCCCCGCTTTTTACCGGATTGCTTCCGGGGCAGGTGAATGAAAATGAAATAGATTGAGGCGGTGAACTGCTGTAAATCCACCATGGCAGCACCGCCCCGCAGACCAGCGGCAGATTGGGGGCACCACCTTCTGTCGCTTAACAAAATGTAACGATTCAGCTGTGCGGCTGAATCATTACACAAAATTAATGCGAAGAGGAGAAAGAAAAATGAGAACAGCATTAACAATCGCCGGGACAGATCCCAGCGGAGGCGCCGGAATTCAGGCAGATTTGAAGACAATGACCGCCCACAGGGTCTACGGTATGAGCGCCATCACGGCCGTCGTAGCCCAGAATACTACCGGCGTAACAGGTATCATGGAGGTAACTCCGGAATTTTTGGCAGAGCAGCTTGACGATGTATTTACGGATATTTTCCCGGATGCGGTGAAGATCGGTATGGTTTCGTCCAGCGCTCTGATCAGAGTGATTGCAGAAAAACTGAAACAGTACCACGCGAAGAATATCGTCCTCGACCCTGTCATGGTAGCGACGGCGGGATCGAAGCTGATCAGCGATGAGGCCATATCCACGCTGAAGGAAGTGCTGATTCCGCTGGCTGATGTGATCACACCCAATATTCCGGAGATGGAAGTGTTGTCCGGTATGACAATTCAGTCAGACCGCGATATGGAACGGGCTGCTGCGAAGTTCGCAGGGGATACCTGCCACTGTGCCGTTCTCTGCAAAGGCGGCCATCAGCTTAACGATGCCAATGATCTCCTGTATGCGGATGGGGAGAATCTCTGGTTCTATGGAAAACGGATTGCCACTTCCAATACCCACGGTACCGGATGCACGCTGTCCAGCGCCATCGCTTCTAACCTGGCAAAGGGCCGCGGACTTGCGGAATCTGTGCGCAGGGCGAAGGCATATTTATCCGGTGCACTTGGAGATATGCTGGATTTGGGAAAGGGAAGCGGCCCCATGAACCATGCATTTGCCATCGAGGGAGAGTATGGCGATGACGCCGGTATGTCCGGTGGCGCAGGCGATGGAGGAAACAGCAGCGGAAGCTGCAGCGGAGGAAACTGCAGCGGAGGAAACTGCGATGGAAAATAAAGGGACGAGCACTTTAAACAACGGCCTGATCTGGTTTGGAGCCGGTGTCTCCATCGCGGAGATTCTGACCGGAACGTATCTGGCGCCTCTGGGATTTGAAAAAGGGCTGGCTGCCATTTTGCTGGGACATTTAATTGGCTGCACCATGCTGTTTTTCGCCGGCCTTATCGGAGGCATGAAACGGCTCAGCGCCATGGAGACGGTGAAGCTCAGCTTCGGCGGTAAGGGCTGCCTCCTGTTTGCCGTGTTAAATGTTCTGCAGCTGGTGGGTTGGACCGCGATCATGATCTATGACGGTGCGCTGGCGGCTAACAGCATTTACGGCACCGGCGCCTGGATCTGGTGTCTCGTGATCGGGGGCCTGATCATCGTCTGGATCCTGATCGGACTTAAAAATCTGGGGAAACTCAACACGGTGGCCATGGCGCTTCTGTTTATTTTAACGCTGATTCTTGGAAAGGTGATATTTTCCGGCTACGGCGGAAGCGGCCTCGTATCGGAAGAGGGTATGAGCTTCGGTGCGGCGGTGGAACTGTCTGTGGCCATGCCGCTGTCCTGGCTTCCGTTAATCAGTGATTATACGAGAGAGGCGAAAAAGCCGTTTCAGGCAACTCTTGCGAGCACACTGGTCTACGGTGTGGTCAGCTGCTTTATGTATATCATCGGAATGGGAGCGGCACTTTTTACCGGTACATACGATATCGCAGTGATTATGGTCAAAGCGGGGCTGGGTGCTGCCGGGCTGTTCATTATCGTTCTCTCCACGGTTACCACCACGTTTCTGGACGCTTTTTCCGCCGGTGTATCCAGCACGGTAATATCCAGGGCAGTTAAGGAGAAATGGGCGGCCATCGTGGTTACGGTGATCGGTACGATCGCAGCCATCGTGTACCCCATGGACAATATTACCAATTTCCTGTATCTCATTGGTTCCGTGTTCGCACCGATGATTGCGATCCAGATCGCCGATACGTTTATTCTGAAAAATGATTTTCGAACTGTACGGTTTCACGTCCCCAACCTGGTGATCTGGGCATGCGGGTTTGTCCTCTACCGGATTCTGATGCATGTGGACACTCCGGTGGGTAATACACTGCCGGATATGGCGGTTACGATTGGCATAAAATAAACCCCTTACCTTTGCACCCGCTTTTGAAACGAAGCAGAATTT
>OGZT01000465.1_pt1 | contig 32410 bp, 28 predicted proteins | sample 1576891 | NCBI WGS metagenome assembly OGZT01 (sample SAMEA3541521, study PRJEB24748) | human gut metagenome | biome: human gut; feature: human-associated habitat; material: faeces | place: China | collected 2012 | reverse complement strand
GCTCTTAAATTTAATATCGGTTTTGGCAAAAGCATCCAACTGACGAACCAACGCACGTGAGGTAGACGAATTATCAAGATCGACAACAGCTACAGGTATTTTAGTCGGCAATCCGGCACTCATCATATACATAAGTATAGCGAATGTCAACAAAGGCGCAATAATCATCCCCCAGATACAGATCTTGGAAGATATTATCCGCTTACACTCACGAACGAAAACTACCCGAAAACCGGTTTGTAAACTCATCAGTCTTTAGCGTTTTATTATAATTGACATTCCCGGTAATACATCCGGTTGATCTTCGATAAAACGACCTCTTACCTCGAAAGTTTTCCGGTCATAACCTCCGGTTGTTTTAGTCGCCTTCCAGGCTGCATACGAACCGAGGTCTTTCATATAGTAAATTTTCAGTTTTACATCTTTATTCAGTGCCGGAACAAATGCTGATATTTCTCCTCCTACCTTAAAGTCGGCTAAAAGATCTTCACGAATATTAAAGGTACCCCATTTGTCCGATAAGTCCATCACATTCATCACGGGAGCCCCCGTTCCTACTAATTCTCCTACATTGGGGAAACGATCGGAAATACGCCCGTCAACCGGTGAAATCAGGTATGTTTCATTTATATAAGACCCTACCTCGGCAACAGCACCTTTTGCTTTGGCAACCATTGCAGCAGCAGCTTCTTTATCTTCTCTCTGCGCTCCGTTTACAGCCATGTCGTATTGATACTTAGCAGCTTTTTCGGTAGCCAGAGCAGCATTGTAGTTCGCTTCCGCCTCATCTCTTTTTTGAGCCGTAGTAACTCCTTTATCAAAGAGATTCTGTACACGATTAAATGACTTCTTGGCAATGTCGCTGCCCACAATTGCTTTCTGCCACATCTCGTAAGCCGATTTCAATTGCTCCGAACGGGTTCCCCTCTGAGCCTTTTCACTTTGAGCTGCAGCACCCTGTTCTGCGGCACTGGCCTGAGAGAGTTTTGCTACAATATCGGGAGCACTAAGTATAGCGAGAGTATCTCCTCGCTTTACATAATCACCCTCCTCTACAAAGAACTTCTCGATACGTCCCGGAACTTTACTCGATATACGAACTTCGGTTATATCGGCTTCGCCTTGCAAAGTGTTATCCTCCTGATTGAGGAAGAAAAAACCGTAAACAGCTGCTCCTATTATTACAGCGGCAAACCCAAGAATAGGAATTAGTTTAGAGCCCGATTTGTTATCTTGTGCACTCATATTTTTATTTTTTACATCATTTATTATCAGTTATTTAATATAAAAAAAGGTTACAAAGGTTACACGCTTTATGTACGCTTTTTGGATGCTACTTTTTTTCTTGTAACTCGTACTGCCCGCAGGGCAAAGCAACTTGTAACTTTCTTATAGATAAAAATCAGAAGAGGGTCATGACCCTGTCCCCAACCCTACTTATTCAGTAAATTACGTCCCAGAGCCTTATTCAGATATACCTTACATAACCGAATATCAATTTTCGAATCAATAAGCTCCGAATGAGCCGAAAGCCACGCTGTATGAGCAGCCAGCACATCTGAAGCAGGAATTACACCTTCTTCAAACCCCACTGTTGCATAGCGCAAGTTCTCATCAGCTTTCTCCATATTTTTCTCTGATGAGGTGTATTTTTTATAAGCCTCATTGAGTTTAAAATTTGTCTGATTTACCTGTAGTTCTATTTTCTCTTTAGCTTCGTCGAGCTTATACTCCTGAATCCGGGTTTCAGCTTTAGCCGCATTGTATTTCGATGAGCTCGACATGAAATTCAGTGGAACTTTCAGCGTAAGCCCCAAAGTCCACATTCCCCCGAATTTGGTATCAAATCCATCAAACGAACTCGGATTTGTATACAAATAACTGGCCATAAAAGCCAGATTAGGCATAAATTCCGATCGAGCAACCCGTTCTTTTCCTTTATAAATTTTTGTAGCCAATTCCAGACTTTTCAGCTCCGAGCGATTAACCAGAGCTTCTTCAACAGAAACCAGTTCGGGTGTATATAATTCGTTCGATACCGTTTCCCTATTGTTTTCGTCCGACAATTTCACGTTCTCATCAATCGATAGTCCACAAAGCTGATTCAGAGCCATACGGGAGAGAGCCAATCCGTTATCAACTTTAGTAAGTGTCATATCCGCTTCGTTGAGTTTTACAGCTACAGATAATACATCTGCTTTTGTCGCAACCCCTTCTTGCTCCATCGTTGAAATATCGGAATGCATCTTTTCTAATAAAGATTTGTATGACTCTGCCAGTTCTTTCTTATAGGCAAGGGATACAACCTGCCAATATCCGGCATCTACTTCGGTTATAATATCCTGTAACTTTGTATCTTTTTGTGCAGCTGCCAGAGCCTGCGAATTTTTCATTATATCGTTATAAGCAACGATTTTTCCGCCCATAAACAACGGCTGAATCAATGTAACACCTCCGACCCATACATTTTTGATATCCACTTCGCCGACACTGCGTATCTTATCCCGAATCTCGTCAGGAATAGGTATTTCTGTTCCGGCAGGTATAGGGATACCTAACGAACTCAAATCGGGCATAGTTATAGAGGACGGAATAGCTGATGAAGATATTAATTGAAGATTTTTCTGATTGCGGAGATAAGCTCCTATCATCGACACTTCGGGTAAATATTTAGAGAAAGCCTCTTTCTTATTATAGAAGGCGACACGCTCCTGCTCCGAAGCCATTTTCAGATTCTTATTGTTTTGTATGGCGAGATCCCGAACCTCGTCAAGATTCAAAATTCTTTGCCCCATCATAGGGGAAATACTTATTGAAACAAAAAGCAGAATACCCAGAAAATATCGTTTTTCCATAGAATGAGTGCTAAGCAAGGTCTCAGACCTTTTTTATTTATCTTCTTTATTTAATCACAAATATAGTTGTCGAAACAATTATATATTTATAGATTACATTATTTAACTAAAATAAATAACATACGGTCATACAATTTGTTCAGAATTGTATGACCGTATTATTAAGTGAAAATAGAATGACCTATTCCCTGAAATAAATCCTCTTAACCCTTGACGAAACCGAAGTCAGTATTTCGTAAGGAATCGTATTAATTGTTTTGGCTAATTCCGTCACAGGGAGATCATCCCCAAAGATAATAACCGACTCTCCCTCTTTTACATCCAGTCCGGTTACATCAACCATCGATAAATCCATACAGACATTGCCCACAAACGGAACAAGTTTATCTTTGATAAGCACATGTCCGGCTCCGTTTCCGAACTGACGGCTCAGCCCATCGGCATATCCGATACGCAGGGTTGCGATATCCGAATCGTGCTCGACTTTGCCTTTACGCCCGTAGCCAACCGTTTCTCCAGCTTTTATATGTTTAATCTGCAATATGGTAGTACGCAAAGTGCACACATTTCGTAAGCCCGAAAGTCCGCTTGCACTGATGCCATACTGACTGATACCTAACCGTACCATATCCATCTGCTCTTCAGGAAAGCGTTCCATTCCGGCTGAGTTGAGGATATGACGCCATACAGGATATCCCAATCCATCTTGAAGCATACCTGCCAGCTTTTTAAATATAGAAATCTGCTGTATAGTAAAATCATCAAAAGACCAGCTTTCGCTTGCCGCCAGATGAGAGAAGGTAGACACAACCCTTAATGCTTTTTGTGAAGTAAGCCGATCTACTAATCTGGGTAAATCTTCTTCGGTAAATCCTAAGCGGTGCATTCCTGTATCCATCTTAATATGGATGGGAAAATCCGAAATACCACGGCGTTGTGCTTCCCGTATAAAAGCATCCAATATTCTGAAATTATACACTTCGGGTTCAAGGTATGACTCGAAAAGCTGGTTGAATCCACCTACTTCAGGGTTTAAAACAATCACAGGAGTCTTTATACCCGATTTTCTCAATAAACTGCCTTCTTCGGCAATGGCAACTGCAAAATAATCACACTTGTGATACTGCAATATTTTAGCAACCTCAACAGAGCCCGAACCGTATGCATCGGCCTTAACCATACATATCATTTTAGTTTCGGGTTTCAAACGTGAACGGTAAAATTTGAAGTTATGCACCACAGCGTCCAGATTAATATCTAAGACCGTTTCGTGGGTTTTCTGTTCGATCAATTCGGCAATACGTTCAAATTCAAAACTGCGGGAACCTTTCAGTAATATGGTTTCGGCATGGAAATCGTTCCAAATACCCGATTCGATAAATTCTTCGGTCGTTTCGAAAAAAGCGTGAGGAATATTTTCGAATATTTGCTGCTGCTGCGAAATATGCTTACCAACACCGATGATCTTCTCGACATTAGCAGCTCTCGCCGAATCAAGAACCGAGCGGTACAAAGCCTCATCGGAATACCCCGACTGCAATATATCGGATAATATCAATGTTTTCTTTTGAGATTCCTCGGTTGCCTGCTGTCCAAGGAAAGAAAGGGCGATCTTTAACGAATTAATATCGGAGTTGTAAGTATCGTTTACAATAATATTCTGATTCTTTCCCTGACGCACATCCAGACGCATAGCTACCGGTTCGAGCTGACGCACTTTCTTTTGGATAATGTCGATAGAAGTGGTGAGATAAAGAGATACGGCTATAGCACTGGTTACGTTCTCGATAGAAGCATCGTCAACAAAAGGCAGTTCTATTGTAAATGGTAACCCCAGAAACGAGTATGTGATATACGAAACTGTTTCGGAACGGTCGATGCTCTGTATAAGCAGAGGGCTTGATGATCTCAGATTGTAAGACCATGTAAAACGCTTCTGAGAAAGGCAAGCAGACTGCATACATTCATCGAGCAGTTGATTTCCTTCTTCACAAATTATAACATCGCAATTGATAAATAATTCTAACTTTTCGAGGCATTTTTGTTTCAGATTCTGAAAGTTTTCCTGATGGGCATCTCCAATATTGGTGAATACTCCGATAGTAGGTTGGATAATACGCTGCAATTTAGCCATCTCGTTAGGCATAGAAATACCGGCTTCGAAAAGGCCTATCTCTGTATTTTCATTCAACTGCCAAACCGATAAAGGCACACCTATCTGCGAGTTATAACTACGGGGCGAACGAGTGATACGACGTTCGGAACCCAGCAGCTGATAAATCCATTCTTTTACGATAGTTTTTCCGTTACTTCCGGTAATAGCTATTATCGGTATTTTGAAATGGTCGCGATGAAATGTCGCTGCAGCCTGTAATGCCTGCAATGTGTTTTTTACTTGTAGGAAATTCACTGCCTGCAAATTGCTCCATTCTGGGGCAATTGTATCTACCACAAAGTTCCGAATACCGAGTTTATACAGCTCTTCGATGTATTTATGCCCGTCATTATTTTTCGTTTTCAGCGCAAAAAATAATGTTTCTTCAGGATTAAAAACTTCCCGGCTATCGGTCAGTAAATGACTGATCTTATAGTCAGGAAAAGCAATTTCTTTAATTTTTAGTGTTTTAGCTATATCCGCTATCTTGTATGCCATCTTCTTTTTAGAGTAAAAGCAATTTCTTAAATAATATATACAGGCTTTAAAGCCATTAGTTATCAAGTAGTTATTGACTGATTCTATTCTCCAACAACTCTATTTCGTTATAACAATCAAAGTAAGGATATTTCTCTCTGAAAGATTGGAGCTTTAACAAAGTTTGCCTTAAAAATTGTTGATGCTCCGGAGTATCCTCGTTAAAGGGACGGTGCAAAATTGCTCTATGGAGACTCTGCCATTGCGTATTAACCTGTTTAGTTATATCGTCAAAAAATGTATCTGCAAAAATACTCCAAATATATCGAATAGCCATATCATTCGGATGAATCATATCGTCCGAATAAAAGCGATAATCGCGAAGCTCATCAAGCACTATTTCGTAAGACGGGAAATAAAAAACTGCAGGAAAGGCCCGCTGCAATTCATCTATTGCCAATAACAATACCGACTTACTCAACTGATTGTTATGGACTCCATCTTTCCAGTGGCGTATAGGACTTACGGTAAATAAAATCTTTAAATCCGGATTCTTCGAAAGCAGAACCTCAATCAGATCTGTCCAGTCATTCACAATATCAGAAACAGACAAACGGAAGCGGTCAAAATCCGAAGCCGGAGATTTATGGCAATTTGCAACGATTGCTCCCGATTCCTTCAACCGATAAACATAAGACGTTCCGAAAGTTATCAGCAACACATCTGCTTCCCGTAAATCGGCTGATGCTTTTTGACAGACATTGTTGATTGATAGCAGAAAACGGTCTTCATCTATTTCGCTAAATACACTATGATGACTGTAAGACCGAAAAACGCCCTGCTGCTTAAAAATATCGGATCGGGTAAAAACTTTTTCATCCAGCAGAAAGCGCACGGATTGACTAATAGACGAAGGGTTGTATAAAACCCCAAATGGATTTACATTAACATCGAATTTATTTTCGAGCAAATATCTTCCGATATTTTCGGCAAAACACGAACCGAACATCAGCATTTTATCCTGATGCCCGACAGTCAAACCGGAACGTGGTATATCTATCTTTTTTCTGAATTCCATATATTAAGGTCTCAGACCTATTTTATTACCACCCAAATATAAGAGTAATAATTAGCTATAACTAAGCACAAAGGTAAATAAGTTTCTAATCCCAGAATAAAACAAAAGACTATATTTGTAGATAAACCAATTAACACTCATGAATTATGAAAACGGATATCTACACTAAAATTGTACTGACGGTGATTGCTATTTTCCTAGCTCTTAATTTCTTTAAAGAAGTAAATATTATACCCACCGCCAAAGCTGATACTACGGCAACAGCTGCTGCTCCTATGCCAAATGCGATACAAAGTGCGCCTGTGGATGTGAATATTACGCATATAGATGGAAGAAGTCTATCTGATTATTACGAATACACAGCGATACCTGTTACAATATCTAAAAACTTCGACAAATAGCCATTAGATTTTTTTCTTTTTATCTATACTTAAAAACGATGGAAGAAAAGAAGAAAAAAAGATTCGTTATAGAAATTAACGGAGTGAAAGAATCAACCGAAAATGTAGAGAAACTGTCAGATGCACTGATTTGGTTAAAGTAGAGTCCTACACATGGCAGGGCTTATATCTGTAGTCCATAAATCAACTTTTCGCAAACAAATGTTAAAATAAAAATTTATTACCACCCTTATATCTGATCAAAATACACCGGCTTTCGTTAAACAATATTTATCACTAACTTGCGCTTTCGTTTTTGCGAAGGCATTAGTTTCATATTAAAGAAATGAAAGCATTTAATGATATATTTTCAAGACTTAACAAGTTTATATTGTTATACTTGCCAAAGTAATAAATAGGTCTACGACCAGACAAGTAACCAGATGAAAGAATTTATAAAAGTTTTAAGGCGGTTCGTCCCCCCCTACAATAAGCAGCTGATCCTCAGCTTTGTATTCAATATACTATCAGCTTTGATGAATGTAGTTTCATTCAGTCTTATTATTCCTATTCTGAATATTTTATTCAAACTCGACGACGAAGTGTATCATTATATGCCGTGGATCAACGCAGATGCCGTGACCTTCATGCAGAAAATGGAAAGTATAGGATCGGTTCTAAAAAATAACTTCTACTATTATTCAGCTCATTTTATCGATCAATACGGAGCATCTACTGTCTTATTTTGGCTAGCTGTGGCTTTAGTTATACTTACTTTTATCAAAACGGGAGTTTATTACCTGAGTTCATATTACCTGATTCCTATCCGCACCGGTGTTGTGAGGGATATCCGAAACCAGATCAATGATAAAATACTGGCATTACCTCTGTCATTCTTCTCCGAAGAACGCAAAGGAGATATTATAGCCCGTATGACAGGAGATGTAGGAGAGGTCGAAAACTCAATAATGAGTTCTCTCGATATGCTATTCAAAAATCCGATACTTATTCTGGTTTACTTCACCACTATGCTCGTTGTGAGCTGGCAGCTGACCATTTTTGTATTGATTCTCCTTCCTCTGTCGGGATTTGTCATGGGGAGGGTTAGCAAAACACTTAAACGCAGATCGACCGAAGCCCAGAATAAATGGGGCGAATTGATGGCTCAGATCGAAGAAACCCTAAGCGGATTGCGCATCATAAAAGCATTCAATGCCGAGCAGAAAGTTTCAGATCGTTTTTATAACGGAGGGAACGAGCTTCGCAAAATGTCAAACAAAATAGCCCGTCGTCAGCAGCTTGCACATCCTATGAGCGAATTTCTGGGAACCGCTACTATAGCTGTGGTATTGTGGTACGGAGGAACTCTTATTCTTGGTAACGATGCGTCTATTACGGCTTCGAGCTTTATGTTTTATCTGGTTATGTTTTACAGTATAATCAATCCGGCGAAAGAATTCTCGAAATCGGCCTATGCTATCCAGAAAGGGTTGGCATCTATGGAACGAATCGATAAGATACTTGATGCAAAAAGCGATATTAATGACCCCGAAAATCCGGTTAAATTATCCTTTAATTCGAGTATAGAATACAAAAACGTTTGGTTTAAGTACAAAAACAACTGGGTACTCCAAGATATCAATCTGACTATCCCCAAAGGAAAAACGATTGCTCTGGTAGGTCAGTCAGGTTCGGGAAAATCAACAATGGTTGATCTTCTCCCCCGTTTTTATGATGTCAACGAAGGTCAGATAACCATCGACGGAACGGATATCCGTAATGCACGCATTATGGATTTACGAGGACTGATGGGCAATGTAAATCAGGAAGCCATCTTATTCAATGATACATTCTTCAACAACATAGCTTTCGGAGTTGAAAACCCGACTATGGAAGAAGTGGAAGAAGCTGCCAAGGTAGCCAATGCACATGATTTTATCGCAGCAACCGAAAACGGGTATGATACTAATATCGGAGACAGGGGAGGCAAACTGTCGGGAGGGCAACGCCAACGGTTGAGCATAGCCCGTGCCGTACTGAAAAATCCTCAGATACTGATTCTCGATGAAGCGACATCTGCTCTCGATACCGAATCAGAACGATTAGTACAGGAAGCTCTCGAGAACCTGATGCGTAACCGTACTACTATTGTTATTGCTCACCGTTTATCGACAATAAAAAGTGCTGACGAAATTTGCGTGATGCACGAAGGGCGTATTGTAGAAAGAGGTGAACACGACGAATTATACGATCTGAACGGATATTACCGTAAATTGTGTGATATGCAGAATTTCTAAGGTATCAGACCTTTTTATTAATTAATAATTTACAGAGCCTGTTATTTTACAGGTTCGGCGTGCAGGTAATACTTATCAACATAAATGGCATCCTGACGGTACAGCAATACTACATTTGTTTTACCAACTATCCATAAGTATCTGGGAACATCCGAATCGTATTTAACACGGAATTTCTCTTTGCAGACAACTGCAAGTCGCTCGTTATTATCGATATAAGACAATGCCGGTTTTCCATACAATTCAGAAATATAATCGATTATATTTTTCTCCTGACGTTGGTCTGTATATTTGCTCAAAAGTTTATCGTCTTTAGCAATCTTATCCTCAGGATAAAAATAGATATTTGCACACAATGTATCACTTTTAACTGTTCGAGCAACTCCCAAATAAAACTCCGAATCAAATACATTATTTATAATCTGCGTTCCAAATATCTCTTTAAAATCATCCCATTTTATATTGAGAAAGTCGTACTTTTTATTGATATCTACATTAACTATTGTTGTATCAGCCAAAACTACCTTATTATCCTTATATCCAATCAATATCGACTGGTATTTACCTTTATAGTAAAAGCAGTTTCCCCACGACGAAGTCAAATGTGTATTATTAGAATTCTGTTCAAATATTTTCTTCCTCCCGTCCACTTCGGGTACATTCCATACGAGAGAGTCATAAGACTGTACTAGATCATACATAGAAGTTTCTTGCTGAAAGTCAATTGTAAACTGTATGTTTTCGAACATTTTGCCCTCCTGTGTTGAGACCGTAAGTGATAATGGAACAATTGTTTCGGTTTCATTACCGTTATTTTCCTCTTCTTCATTTGTACCTGTAATATTATCTTCCGAACATGAGAAGAATAACATCGGAATAGTAAAGGCTATGATTAGTTTTTTCATAATATCGAGAGTGTTTATGGATTGGAATTAACTGCAAATATAAAAAATTTCAATAACTGATAGACAGGTATATACAATCTTTTTATCCTTTCTTTGTTACGGGAATACGGTTCCCTTTAATTATTTAATTTATCAAAATAATAAAATAGGTCTGAGACCTAAATTGTATAATATGCAACTGTACAATGTAATGAGTGCCGACGAAAGGGCAAAACTGATAGATGAAGCCGGCAAAAAAAGACTTACGCTCTCTTTTTATGCATATGCACATATCGAAGATCCCAAAATTTTCAGAGACGACCTGTTTCTTAACTGGAATAGTCTGGATGTGTTAGGACGGATATACGTTGCCCATGAGGGTATAAACGCACAGCTTTCTCTTCCTGCCGAAAATTTATCTGCATTCAAAAATTATCTCGACACTTACCCATTCATGAGGGATATCAGACTGAATATAGCAGTAGAGCAAGACAATAAGTCTTTTTTGAAACTGACAATCAAAATTCGCGAGAAGATATTAGCTGACGGTCTCAATGATGAAACTTTCGATGTTACAGCCATCGGCACACATCTTAAGGCTAATGAATTTAATAAGTTGATGGAAGATCCCGACACTATCGTTTTGGATATGCGTAATCATTACGAAAGCGAGATAGGACATTTCGAAGGTGCTGTTACTCCTGATGTAACGACATTCAGAGAATCACTGCCCATTATCCACGACATGCTGAAAGACCATAAAGAAGACAAAAACCTATTGATGTACTGCACGGGTGGTATCCGCTGCGAAAAAGCCAGTGCTTATTTCAAGCATCAGGGATTTAAAAATGTATATCAACTCGAAGGAGGAATTATAGAATACACGCGACAGGTAAAAGCCGAAGATCTGCAAAGTAAATTTATCGGAAAAAACTTTGTATTTGACAACCGCTTAGGTGAACGTATTACCGACGATGTCATTGCACACTGCCATCAGTGCGGCAAACCTTGTGATACACATACCAATTGTGCGAACGAAGCATGCCATCTGCTATTTATACAATGCCCCGAATGTGCAAAAAAAATGCACGGATGCTGCAGCAATGAGTGTAAGGATATTGTAATGCTCCCGACCGACATACAAAAGAAACTGAGGAAAGGAAAGCGCAACGATACAATGATATACCAAAAGGGAAAATCGGATAAACTTATCATATCCAAATAGAGAGACCTGGTATTTAATAGAATCTCTACTGTTACAGAATGAAGTAACAGTAGAGATTTTTTTTATATTTGCTATAAAATAGGTCTGCGACCTTAATAAAACGACATATGAGTAAATTACCTATCCTTGCCGTTATCCTGATCATGCTCGGAGCATGCGCAGAGAAAAAAAAACAAGCCTACGATTTTCAGCAGATTAAAGAGAAAGGAGAATTAACGATCATCACGATGAGCAGCTCCACTTCGTACTTTATCTACAAAGACGAAGCAATGGGATATGATTACGATCTGGCCAAAGAGTTTTGCGATCGTCATGGCCTGAAATTAAAGGTAAAAGTAGCGGAAAATTCGACCAAATTGCTCGAAATGCTCGAACAAGGGGAAGGTGACCTTATAGCAGGAGCAGTACCCGTACAGAGCAGTCTTAAAGATTCTATTATTTATTGCGGACTGGAACAGGTATCTCATCAGGTTTTAGTGCAACGTACAGGGGTAAGAGATTCAATGATAACAGATGTAACCCAGCTCATAGGCAAAGAGGTATATGTAAAACACAATACAAAGTACCACCAACGGCTTCAGAACCTTGATATGGAACTGGGCAATGGTATTATAATAAAAGACGTTGAAAAGGACACAATAACCGTAGAAGACCTTATCGGCATGGTTGCCCAACATGAAATAGATTATACGGTAGCCGATGAATACATTGCCAAGTTAAATAAGACTTATTACCGGAATATCGACATATCACTGCCCCTCAGCTTCGAGCAACGTTCATCGTGGGCAGTACGTAAAGATGCTCCGCAATTAGCAGATTCGCTGAATGTATGGTTTGCACAAAACAGCCGTAAACCAATCTATAAAGATATCCTGAAAAAGTATTTCGAATTGAGCAAAATGCCCGATGTCGAGTACGAAATACCAAAAGACCTTCCCAAAGGATTTATTACTCCTTTTGATCCATTGTTTAAAAAATATTCTGCTGTAGCCGGATACGACTGGTTTTTATTGGCGTCGATCGCTTATCAGGAATCTCGTTTCAAGACCAATCTATCGTCATGGGCCGGAGCTATCGGACTCATGGGATTGATGCCGCGAACGGCTGCTTCTTTTGGCGCAACAGGCAATCAGCTAGTAAATCCCGAGATAAACATCAAGGTCGGAGCCGGATTGATTGCCCGTCTGGATGATATCTTCAAACGGGTATCCGATCCGCAACAGCGAATCAAATTTATACTGGCTGCATACAACGGTGGAAACGGACATATTGCAGATGCTCAGGCATTAGCCCGTAAATACGGAGCAAACCCGTATGTATGGGATGGGAATGTAGAGAAATACATCGAACTGAAAAGCAAGCCTGAATATTATACCGACTCAGTGTGCAAGAACGGATATCTGCGTGGATCGGAGGTAGTGAAATATGTAAAACAAGTAGAAAAGAACTGGAGCAAGTTTAAATCAATGCATAAGAATAAAAATAAACACGGAGGTAAGGGGTAATTCCTCTGTAAAAGTATTATTTTTAAGGTCTCAGACCTTTGTTTACTTGTCAATAAGTCCACTCGTTAACTGTATTATACATCATTAAGATACTTACTATTACTTACAATCAATGCTTAGAACAATTATATTCTTTATAGTTTCAATCATTTCATTCTATTCTTCTGCGACAGATGGATATATATTCAGATTACAGTTAAAAGACAAGCCTGAATCGAAAGACCTGATTGCAAATCCTCAAAAATATCTTTCTCAGAAAGCGTTGGATCGCAGAGAACGTCAGAATATAGAAATAGATACAACAGACGTACCGATATCTGCTGCTTATTGCGGTGAAATCGAGAATCTAGGATACAAAATAGTAGCTAAAAGCAAATGGATGAATACAGTGAGCGTATATTGCACAGACAGCCTTCAGGTGGAGATTCTAAAAAATCTGCAGTTTGTTGATAACGCCTTATTCGTATGGAAAAGCGATACTACAGTAAACATGGAAAGCTCTCCTTTGAAACGAATAAAAGAACCTGAACCCAAAGCCGAAAATCAATACGGTTATGGATACGACCAGATAAAGATGCTGAACGGTCAATATCTCCATGAAAAGGGGTATAAAGGCAAAGGGATGGATATTGCCATTATTGATGCCGGTTATCAAAATTTAAAAGATATACTACTGTTGGACAATGTGTTTATAAGAGGTATAAAAGATTTTGTTTACAATGGAATAAATATCCTTAAAAGCAGTACACACGGATTGAATGTCTTATCAATATTGGGATCAAACCGCCCGAACATCTATATAGGAACAGCTCCCGAAGCAAAATACTGGCTGCTGAAGTCGGAAGACGGACGTTCGGAATATCCCATCGAAGAAGATTACTGGATAGCCGCAGCCGAATATGCAGACAGCGTAGGCGTTGATCTCATAAACACATCGCTGGGATATACTAAATTCAATGCTTTAGCTCAAAGTTACAGTCAATCTCAATTGGATGGAAAAACAGCCTTTATCAGCAAAGCGGCAAAAATAGCAACCCGAAAAGGTATATTTGTTGTTATAAGTGCAGGGAATGAAGGTTCTAAAACATGGAGGAGTATTTCAGCTCCGGCTGATGTCGACGATGTGCTTACCGTAGGTTCTGTCCGCAGAGACTCTACCCTATCCTATTTCAGTTCGGTTGGTCCTACGGCAGACGAACGGATTAAGCCGGATGTAGTAGCTTTAGGCGATAAAATCAATATAATAGGTGAAGACGGCAATGTTACTTACAATAGCGGAACGTCTTTCTCTGGTCCTGTCATGTGCGGCATGGCGGCGTGCTTGTGGCAAGCCTATCCCCGATTGACTAATATTCAGTTACTGGATATAATCCGTCGATCATGCGACAGATTTGAAAAGCCGAATAATTCGTATGGTTATGGCATTCCCGATATGGAAAAAGCGATGCTGCTGGCCAAAGAATTACAAACTGATAATTTACAATAAGCATGGAACTGCCTGCACTATCATTATATGAACTGAATAATCTGGTAAGAGGTGTTATTGCCGATACTTTCAGTCAAAGATTCTGGATAAGAGCCGAAATGAGCGATGTCCGGAGTAATCAGAATGGACATTGTTATCTCGAATTCATCGAGAAAGACTCAAATAACAAAACGATAATCGCAAAGGCCAGAGGAAGTATCTGGTCGAATGTATTCCGTATGCTGAAAGCCTATTTCGAATCTGAGACAGGACAGGCTTTTGCATCCGGACTTAAAGTACTGGTGCAGGTAAGTATCGAATTTCATGAGCTATATGGATACAGCCTTAATGTACATGATATAGATCCTTCCTATACTTTGGGTGATCAGGCTAAAAACAGAACTTTGATTATCAAACAACTCGAAGAGGAAGGGGTATTAGACCTCAATAAAGAACTGCCTTTGGCTAAAATAGCCAATCGGATAGCCGTTATATCTTCACCGACAGCCGCCGGATACGAGGATTTTTGTAATCAGCTGACTAACAATAAAGACGGGTTTATATTCTACAATAAGCTGTTTCCGGCAATAATGCAAGGCGATCGTACCGAACAATCTATCATTGCTGCATTAGACAGAATATACGAAAACATCGATAAATTCGATGCTGTCGTAATTATTCGCGGTGGAGGTGCAACCTCTGATCTGAGTAGTTTCGACTCATATCTGCTCGCTGCTAACTGCGCCCAATTCCCTCTGCCTATAATTACAGGTATCGGACACGAACGAGACGACACAGTTCTCGATATCGTAGCGCATACCAGAGCTAAAACACCGACTGCTGTAGCTGAATTTCTGATAAAGCATATTTACGAATCCGCATCCGAATTAATCGATATCCAAGACAGCATTATCTTCGAAACAAATAAAAGATTGATTGAAGAAGCTACAATCTTAAATACATTGGTGACCAAGTATTCGTACATAATCAAAGACCGGACAAAAGATCAGCTAAATAAACTAGATATCATATCAGAGAAGATTAAGAATGCAGCAATAAGAGTTTTACAGGATCAGAAACATATTCTCGAATCGAAAGAGCAATATATAGAACATAATTCTCCTGAGAATATTCTGAAAAAGGGGTATACCCTAACTTTATCCGGTAAAAAGATAATAAAAAGTAAAGCAGGTGTAAAAAAGGGAGATAATATCGTAACCCGTTTTGCAGATGGAGAAGTCAAGTCTTTAGTTAAATAAATAACTGAAAGTACTAATGACCTATTTTAAAGGAATAATCTGCTCTTCCGGTTATGCTTACAAAGTCAACAACAGGTATCTGACACCTTAACGGATTGTTTTCTTTCGACGGGCAATTTGCATCATTTCATCGAGAACTTTAGACCCCAGCAGCTTTAGAATAATCAGATAGGCACAACCTCCTACAATAAGCTGAGTCAATAATAAAATAAGATTATTGGAGATTACCGATCCTAAGAAATAAGTCGGACAGAATGTAATAATTGCAATAAAACCATAGGGAAGAATATCCTTCATAACTTCCCACATGGAGTATTTAATACACCTGCCCGCAATGTAATAAGCTACGAGAAACGACAGAATAGCAATACAGCTCGTACCCAAAACAACTCCGTTTACCCCAAATCTGACAGTATAAATAATGACCAATAGTGTGAGGATATTACGGAATAACTCTACAGAAAGCAGCATTCCCGACTTCCCGACTGACTGTAGCAAGGATGATAATAAATAGAACAAAGGCAACACAGAACTCCCTATAACTAAGAGCCTTAAAATAGGCACAACTCCTATCCATTTTTCTTTGAAAGCAACCAAAACAATCGATTCTGCCGAGATTATAGTGAAAACAGCTATCGGAAAACAAAGAAAGCAGACAACACGTACTATCTTTCGGAAAACTTTTCGTTTAGCATCAATATCATCACCTAGTTTGCTCAATAGAGGGAAAGCTACTGATTGCAAACTGGAAGCAATCATTCCCTGAGGAAGATTACCCAGCTTGGTTGCCTGATTGTAATTACCAAGATCAGACATCGAGAATTTCTTACCGATCACGATAGAAGAAATATTTACTGCCACCTGATTGAATAAAGAATTCAGAAGAAGCTTACTACTGTATCCGGTCATAGATTTCAACCCGTCAAAGCAAAAAGATGCTGAAGGAGTCCATCTGATAGAGATCCATAAAAATACAGATCTAAGTAAAGTCTGTAATACCTGCTGTGCCGCCAAACTCCATACACCATATCCGTAATATGCCATAATCACAGCCACCCCTCCCGATATTAAAGTTGAGGCTAATGATATACGGGTATTCTTACGAAATGCCATCTGGCGAACCAAATGCACATATTGGACGACACTAAACCCGTTGAAAACGAATGAAAGAAATAAAAACCTCGATAAATCCGATAAAATAGGCTGTTTATAAAAATCTGCGATGTAAGGAGCGAAAAAAAACAGTATAATATAACAAACTATACTGATCGAGATATTGAAATAAAAGACGGTTGAATAATCCTTTTCCGAAACTTCCTGTTTACGAATCAATGCAGAAGAAAATCCACTCTCCTGTAGAATATTAGCAACAGCTATAAATATGGCTAAAGCTCCAAGTAATCCCAATTCTCCGGGGCTTAATAAACGGGCAAGAACAATGGCAAACACAAATTGAAAAATCTGCTGCCCGCCTTTTTCCATAAAGCTCCAGAATAGAGCCGAAACCGTTTGTTCTTTAAGGGTCTTTGCCATTATCTCCAAGTAAAGGATTTATCTTATCAAACTCCAAAGGTAGTAAATCGGAAAAACATACGAACGAACATCTTTTCTTATATTTATCTATATAGAAAAAAGAAGACATTTTTCAGGCATATCTTTCCACAGATCAAGCTTTATTTCTCATAACATATTCGAAACAAATAAATAAAAAACCGAATATAATATTTGCAATAAGTATATATAAATTATACTATTAAAAAATCTACAATACAAAATATTAAAAATAAAAATCATAAAAATTAATTATATCTACTATAAAAATGTATCCAGTAATATATATCAATATTATTTTACATATTAATTAAGTTTTAATAGAATTAAATATTGAAAATAAATATCTGATAAAATGAATATTAAATTATATAGTAATCTATAAGAAAATAATATCAATAATAATTTAACATTTTAATAGATATTGAGAAAAGACAAAACAACAGCATATAGATCTAAAAAGAGAAATAATCAAGATAAAAAAGAAAATAAGTAGAGCTTATAAATAAAATAAATTATCCAAAATAAAAATTATAATAAAAAATATAGACATTTAATAGCAATAGATTGAAACTATAATAAAGCATCAATTATAGATATCAATATTAATTAAATTATTTACTATAAACATCTATTTATGATATACAAAACCATACTTACATATAATAAATTTTTCTTACTAACTTTGAGCAAAGAACCAATAGAAAAGCGATAAATGATAAGAGTTATTTTATCGGGAGGACTGGGCAATCAGATGTTTCAATATGCAGCAGGACGGGCATTAAGCCTCAAATTGCAGTCCGAATTGTATGTTGACACCTTTCTGCTCCGAAAAAAGACCAAAACAACTGTAAGAAATTTCGAACTGAAAGTTTTCAATATAGAAGTCATAGAAAATAATCCTCTGAAAAACAAATTGATAACTAAAAGTTTTTTCTTTTTAAACAAATACGGATTAAAAAAACTTATTTTCGGATTATTCGGTATATTCCGCGATAAAAAGGCTCAAAACTTCGATCAGCGTTTCAATAATATAGATAGGAATATTACTCTATTCGGATATTTTCAGAATGAGAACTACTTTAAGGCGATTTCTGCCAATTTAAGGGAGGACTTTCGATTCATTAGCCCTCTCCTCGGTGAAAACGCTGATATTGCAAATAAAATAGGTTCTACAGCTTCTGTATCGATACATATAAGAAGAGGTGATTATCTGAATCCGAATGTAAACCTCTACTTATTAAACATCGAATATTACCGGAGAGCAATATCTTATATTCAGGAAAAGATTACAGATCCTGTTTTTTATATTTTCTCAGATGATATTAATTGGGTAAAAAAAAATCTGGATCTTTCACAATCACCACATATTTTTATCGATTGGAACACCGGAAATCGTAGTTTCCTTGATATGCAGTTGATGAGCCTTTGCCAACATAATATTATTGCAAACAGTTCTTTCAGTTGGTGGGGTGCATGGCTCAACTGTAATCCGGATAAAATAGTCATTGCGCCGGGCACATGGTACAAAAACGAAACAGCAGCAGACTATCCTATTGGTTTTATTCCTGAAAAATGGGTAATTTTAGAAACTTAAGGTCTCAGACCTATCAATTGCTTTGGCAGGTAAAACAGCCAAAGCCTGTTATAAACTAAAAGCATATCATTAAATACTTACTACTACTAATTTAAAATAGAAACAATGCCCAAAATATCCGTTATACTGCCGGTTTACAATGCTTCGCTTTTTTTAAAAAAGGCGATAGACAGTATTATAAACCAAACTTATACGGATTGGGAATTGATCATTGTCAATGACGGATCGACTGATAACAGCGAAGATATAATAGTTAATTACTCCGATAACCGTATTAAATACTCCAGAAACGAAGTAAATTCGGGTCTTATCGCAACCCTCAACAAAGCAATAGCATTATGCTCCGGTAAATATATCGCCCGCATGGATGCGGATGACATTTCATTGGCCTCACGTTTCGAAAGTCAGTTAAGCTTCCTCGAACAAAATACGGAATATGCCATGTGCGGAACATTTGCCCGAATAATAGACCAAGAGGATAAGATAACAGGAAAGATAGTCCATGTAACAGACAATGATTATCTGAAAGTTAATATGCTCTTTTCCGTTCCATTCGTCCATCCGAGCATAATGATTAGAAAAGACATCCTCGAAACCGAACTGTTTGATAAAGAATACCTCCATGCGGAAGATTTTGATCTTTGGACAAGAATAGCCCGAAAACACAAAGTGGCTAACATTCCCGAGTTCTTATTAAAGTATAGATGGCATAACTCGAATGTATCGGTAACAAATTCGAAAAAACAAGAAGAAGTAAAAAATCAAATAATAATAAGAGAACTCAATTTATTAGGATTATCACCGGATGAAAATGAGCTTTTTCTTCACAAAGTCAGCTTTTCTCAGTTTGATGCAAAAAACAAAGAGGAAGAAAAGAAGTCTTTCGATGATTTTAACGGGCTTGAAGAATGGTTCTCAAAAATTATCAAAGCAAATAAGACGAACCAGCTATACAATAATAACGCTTTGATCGAATTTCTCTGGAGCCGGTGGGTTATAGTCTGCATTATGCAAAATAGATTGACTAAAATAGTAAAACCGAAGTTTGTGCCGTATAATATCGTTATCTGGATAAAGACTTTAAAGCTGTTGGCGTTTCTTTCGAAAAAGAAATAATCTCAAAAATTTAAGATCAATGCAATTTGCGAGACACCTTCTTTGCAAGATTATCACCAAGTATAGCATAAAACATACGATGCAAACGGCTTTTCTTGAATGTATTGATATTATATCCCAGTTTCTTCACATCATTAGCAGCCTCCCGATTGTAAAAGTCACTCTTGAAACGGGTCAGATATTGCATGTAAAAATTAACAGCCGCAGATCTTACTCTTTTGCTATCTTCAAGAGCAATCATCTCCTTAACCATGATACGGGTTGCCGTTAATTGCGATTTCACCGCCTTATCCGACACCTGCTTACTCAAACTCTGAGGCGTATTCCGATAAAAGACAGCACCCTGAGGGCAGAAGTAAACAGCACTCGATTTTGCGACTACACGAAAGAAATATTCGCCATCATCATTCAGGGAAAGCTGTTCATTCCATCGTCCGGTTTCAGCGATCAAATCTCGATGAACAAGCCAGATACTCGACTGAACGATATTCCTTTCACAGCAAATATCAATCAAAAAATCCAACGGCTTATTATAACCATTAGTAGATACCTGTTTATGGGGTATCATCAATGAAGACATCAAATCACCCTCGAAAAGAATGATTCCCGATGTTATCACAGCCTTTTTATCGTTAATCGACTTAAATAAGTGCACCTGCGATTCTATCTTATTATAAGATAACAGGTCATCGGCATCAAGGTACTGTATCAAGTCTCCGGAGGATTGCTGAAAAGCAAAATTACGGGCAGCACTTGCCCCCTTATTTTCCTGTCTGAATACCTTTACTACGTCTGACTGGTAAGCCTGTGCAATTTCATACGATTTATCGGTGGAACCGTCATCCACGACAATTACTTCAATATCAGAATATGTCTGTTTTAATACATTATCTATTGTTGCCGAAATATATTCTTCAGCATTATACATTGGTATCAAAACAGACACTTTCATGGTATTATTTTTATCTTTCAAAATATAGAATTAAATAACAGCAAGTATTTAATGACATATTTGAAATTTATAACAGACTATGGATTTATACTTACCAAAATAATAAAAAGGTCTGAAACCTTATTTACTTAACTCTCTTGATTTATCTCCGAGATATCCTCCGTGATGCCTTTTCGCATAATCGGCAGGTGTGAATCCTATTTTACCCATTGTATCCACAACCAACACATCACCTATCACAGTCATCATGGTAGTAGAGGTCGTAGGAGTCAAACCCAAACGGCAGACCTCATCAGGACGTCCGGTTAATAAACATGCATCCGATTCTTTCGCTAAAACACTCTCGGGATTACTTGTTATAACAATAAACTTAATCGCCGGATTAAGATTTCTAGCCAAAGTTATCAGTTCAATTATTTCACGGGTTTTTCCCGAATTCGAAATTAAAAGAATGATATCATTTTCCTGCAAAACACCCAAATCACCGTGTTGTGCTTCACTTGGATGCAAAAAAATAGCAGGAGTACCTGTCGAACAAAATGTGGTCGCAATATTTTCAGCTATCTGACCGGCCTTACCCATACCACTAGTTACAAGCTTGCCTTTTTTCCGGTGAACTTGCTCCACAATCAAATCCGTAGCCTTATCATAGTCACTACTGACAGGTATATTAAGAATGGCTTCTGATTCTTTTCTTAAGATTTCTCTAATTTCGTCTACAGTCATAAAATTTCAATGGTCGCCCCAATAATTATAAGTGTAACAAGTATTCAATAACTACCTGTTACACCCTTTTATCTAACTAATTAAAAGAAGGTCTGAGACCTTAATTTGTTTTGAATTTAAATTTAGTAGCAGCTAATTCTTTGTTAGCCTTTACAATTTTCGACTTAAGGTCTTCTTTATAAGAAGCTAATTTGTTCTGCAAGTCAACATTGTCTGTCGATAAAATCTGCAAAGCCAAAATAGCCGCATTCAACGAACCATTTATCCCAACTGTAGCCACTGGAATTCCGGGAGGCATTTGCACTATTGCCAACAATGCATCCATTCCATCCAACGACGAATTGATAGGAACACCAATCACAGGTAATGTAGTCATTGAAGCTATTACACCAGGAAGGTGCGCAGCCATACCGGCAGCAGCAATGATTACTTTTATACCTCTTTCTCTTGCATTTTTTGCAAAGGCTTCTACCTCCTGAGGAGTGCGATGTGCCGAAAGGGCATTGATTTCAAATGGGATTTCCATTTCGTCGAAAAATTTAGCAGCCTTCTCCATCACCGGAAGATCCGAAGTGCTACCCATAATAATTGCAACAAGAGGTTTCATTTTATAATCTTTATTATTAAGGTCTAAGACCTATTTATTACTGTATTTACCAGTACTCTAACACTCAAAAGGTAACAATGGTTCCACAAAAATAGACTTTTTTATTTGTTTCCGTCTCTTCTTTTCCAGTGGAACTGCCTGTTTATTCTTCTCAAATCTCTGACTCATTTAAGTAAATGAAAGTTACAAAATCAAAGATCATTCAACAGATATCAGTTATCAAATTTTCCTATTGTTTTACTTATAGATAAAATAAGCTATAAAGAATCTGCAATCTCCTATTTCAAAAACGACAGCATCAATACAAGTCCACCATATACCGCTCCATACCCGAGCAGACCTCCTAATAAGAATCCGATATAAACCTGAGCAGCAGTACTCGCTTTAAGATACAAGCGGCACACTCCTAAAAGTCCGGCAAGAACAAATAAAATAGCAAATAAATAAAGAGGGCTAGCCGCCTTTACATGAAAACAAACTGACAAGACTGTACCGATAACACCGCCTACACCAAGCATATGTGCACTTATTTTCCAGAAGAAATTAATAATCAAACCTACAAGCGATATAATTGCTGGGGCAGCTATCAATCCCAAAAACCAGAAAAACACATGCGCCTGATAAAAGAAATAAGTAAGGCTGAGATTCGAGACAAAGAAGATCATATAAGGCAAAACACGCTCAGACCTCTCGGTAAGAAAAATATCCCTCACATATTTCATTTTCACAAGAACAATCGTAAACAACGAAGGAATAATGAATGTAAACACCAAAACCGGCAATAAAAACCGGAGTGTCTGCCCTATATACAAATTAAAAAAGTTTGTATATACAAAAAGCAAAGCCAAACTATAGAATGGCATAAGAAAGGGCTGAAATATAAAAGAATATATTTTAGCGAGATTTGATCCTATTCTCCACATATCTTTTAATAAAAACAAGTATTAAGCTAAACTCCGAATTATTCAAGCCCGATGTTATTCTTATACCTGATCAGTTAATAAAAAGGCTGAATGCCTTATAAATTTTTCCGTAACCTGGCTACAGGTATATTCATTTGCTCCCGATATTTTGCAACCGTTCTACGGGCGATAATATAACCTTTCTCCTTTAAGATTTCGGCTAGTTTATCGTCGGTTAATGGCTTTTTGGTATCTTCTCCTTCAATACATTCTTTGAGAATAGCTTTAACTTCACGGGATGAGATTTCATCACCGGCTTCAGTCTGCATTGATTCCGAGAAGAAATACTTCAATGGATAAACTCCAAAATTTGTTTGTACATATTTACTATTACTCACCCTCGATACGGTCGAAATATCATATCCGGCAAGTTCGGCTATATCCTTTAATATCATCGGCCTCAGATTAGACTCGTCCCCCGTAAGAAAAAAATCATACTGTAAGTCAACAATAGCCTGCATGGTACGCTGCAATGTTTCCTGCCTTTGCTTTATCGCCTCGATAAACCACTTAGCCGAATCGAGCTTTTGTTTGACAAAAGCGATAGCATTTTTAGTTTCTGAAGTAACTCCTTTTTTATTTTCGGAGTACCCCCTAAGCATTTCAGAATATTCGCGGTTTACACGCAATTCAGGAATATTCCGGTTGTTAAGGCTCATAAATAATTCTCCATTATAAGCTTCCACTATAAAATCGGGAATTATCGTATTCATCGTTTGAGCCAAAGCATCACCCCAATTGTTTCCGGGCTTCGGATTGAGACTTACAATAACTTGTATAACCTGTTTCAACTCGTCATCATCTACATTCAATGACCGCTTGATCTTATCGTAGTGACGTTTTGTAAAATCATCAAAATGACGGCTGAGAATACGTATTGCTTTTTCTACAGCGTCGCTTTCATCCAATCGTTTCAATTGCAGTAAAAGACATTCCTGTAAATCCCGAGCCCCGATGCCGGCAGGCTCAAAGCTCTGAACCTCTTCGAGTATCGACTGGAGTTTTTCGTTAGAAACATCTATATTTTGCTGAAAGAGAAGATCATCGGATATTGCATTCAAAGGACGGTCTAAATATCCGTTTTCATCGATACTTCCGATTATATATTCGGCAATTTTGGCGTCGTCTCCCGTCAACTCGGTGAGATGAAGCTGTTCAACCAGAGACTCATGTAAAGATTCTGCCGACGAAAAAGGAATATCCTCTCTCGCTACTGAAGATGAATTGTTTGAAGTAAGCCTGTAATCGGGTATATCATCTTCTGTCAGATAATCACCTAAAGCGATATCTTCCTGCGAAATCTCCCCCGAATCATCAAAATCGTCACGCTCGTCATCATTCTTAAAATCATCCGAATCGTCGTGTCCTTCATCCAGAGCCGGATTATCGACCAGTTCTTGCTTGATCCGCTCCTCAAGTTCTATATTAGGCAACTCGGTTAGCTTTATCACCTGCATTTGCAGAGGTGACAAACGTTGCTGTTGCTTCTGTTGTAATTGTTGCTTAAGAGCCATTCCCCGAAACTGTTTTTATTTAAGGTCACAGACCTGTTTATAAACTTGCCAGCATATCAGTAACAGATATAATATTTACAAGATATTGCAGAATACAGTTTGTTACTTATACACAAAAATAATAAATAGTTTTATATCCTATCCAAGAATACAATGAGTAATATAAAAGAGAACACTTCAAAACAAATATCCAGCACAACCCCAACCTTGAAAACAGAGAAAGAAAACCAAAATAAATTTCACAGAAACACCATTATCTCGGCGAACGAATAACAGACAAATCCTATTTGATTAAAAACCATAACCCGCAAAATATATCAATAGAATTAATCGAAATTATTATATTTAATTCACATCTTAAAACACCATTTAAAAAATTATAATTCAAAAAATTACAAAACAACGCTGTTATATAAAAGATGAATTATAGACAAATATTAACTTTATATTGAAAATATATCCACTCGAAAGAAGATCAGAAAACAGATAAAAAACCCTTCGTATTAGACAAAAAAAGAACCTCCGGAAACACATCTGAGGCTCTAATTTTTCTTATTTTTTCATGCCGATAAATTATAAATTTATTCAGTCAAAATAACCTTTGCCAATTGCAAATCAAAAGGGGTTGTAATCTTTATATTGGTCTTTTCTCCTTCGGTAAGATGTATTTTATAACCTAACGACTCCACAACAGATGCATCATCAGTAAAAAGGTTAGAGAACTCAGCATTATAAGCGTTTTTCAACAGATTAACATCAAATACCTGAGGGGTTTGCACTAATTTAAATTTAGATCGGTCTACTATTTTACTATCGATTTCATCGGTCATTTCCCGTAAACTATCAGTTACATCCAATACAGGAATCACGGCTTTATGCTCTTTTGCCAGAGAAAAGCATCTATTCAACAAATCCTTAGACGAAAAAGGACGAACGGCATCATGTACAGCCACCCAACCATCGCCAACAAGCTCCAACGCATTTTTCACAGAATGAAAACGGGTTTCACCTCCGTCAACCACCTCATGATATATCGTAAAACCATAAGCCTTACAAAGATTCGACCAATGGTCTCGGTAATCCTTTGCTAAAGCAACAACAATACGTATCGACTTATCGAAAGAGTAAAAAGCTTCTATCGTATGCATCAGTATAGGTTTACCGCCAATCGCCATAAACTGTTTCGGCTGATCGGCTCCCATTCTTAAACCCTTACCTCCGGCAACTATTATAACATTATTCATAGTTAAAAGAACAGAAAGATATTAATGATATATTTTGATATAGCAAGCTCTGGCCATTATACTTACCAAAGCAGGAAGCTCTGAGACCTTAGTCTATTTCGTCGATTATTTTTTTAATCTGCGCATCTGTTTTATACAGTTTGTCTTTACACAATTTGATTAACTCCGATGCTTTTTTGATTTCATCGGTCAAAACGTCTACATCCAAATCTCCCGACTCGATTTTATCGAGAATATTCTGCAATTCGCTTAAAGCTTCGGTATAGCTTTTCTCCCTTTTAGCCATTATTGTTCTTTTTGTGAAGAAATAAAAAATACAGTCGGGCTATAAGCCGGGTTCTGTACTCTGCATAAAACAGAGTGCCTGCCATTTATCTACACCTGATGTCGCCATCAGGCTCTAGCGACCTACCCCCCGACATCGGGCGGGCAGCCCTACGTGCGTCGGTATACATGGTCTTGCAACTCATAAGTAGTACGGCTCTCCGTATTGCTATGGAGACCGGTGAGCTCTTACCTCACCTTTTCACCCTTACCCCGATAGGGGCGGTTATTTTCTGTTACCTTACTCTGCCCTCGCGAACAGCTTCCCGTTAGGAAATATGATGCCCTGTGTTGCCCGGACTTTCCTCTTTTCATTCTCCGAAGAAAATGCTCAGCGACAGACCGCCCGACTGTAATTTAAGGCAAAGGTAATATTTTGAGTCTTTAATCTCATGTTTTTGTTTTATTTGTGTTCTCATTATCCATCAAAAAGATGTAATATTGTAAATAGTTTTACCAAATAAGGTCGCAGACCTATTTAGTACTTTGGCTAGTATAATAAACTGAGCTTATTATAACTTGAAAATATATTATTATGATCAGAAATGCATTGCTACTCATCACGGTCTCTTTTATCCTGTCAGGATGCAGCTCTACTCTAAATATGTGGAGCGCCGACTCGAATATGAAAAAAATAGAGTTAGACATGACTAAAAAAGAGGTAATAAAAGCTTTAGGAAATGACTATCACCGAGTAGGTGCATTCAAAACGGATGACGGAGTATCGGTTGAAATACTCGGCTACGAAAACACAAAGTCTGATTTTTACATTCTTCAATTCGAAAACGGAATATTAAAAGAGTGGCACAAAGAAATGCGGCCTGTATACCCGGTTCCACCTGTTCCTGCTCCTGTAAATTCTGAAAGCAAATAAAATCATGGTTCTCAATTATATCTGGATTGCTTTTTTCGTTATAGCTTTTGTAGTATCATTATCACGATTGATTATCTTCGGTGATTTCGAGACTTTCAATGCTACCGTAAATTCTACATTTTCTTCAGCACGAACAGGTTTCGAAATATCTATCGGTCTCACAGGTGTACTTACCTTATGGATGGGATTGATGCGCATAGGCGAACAAGGAGGTGTTATTCAAATGTTTTCCAGAGCAATAAATCCCCTTTTCAGCAGGCTTTTTCCTGACATACCAAAAAATCATCCTGCCGGAGGATCTATATTAATGAATTTATCGGCAAATATACTGGGACTTGACAATGCGGCAACTCCTGCCGGACTACAGGCAATGAAAGAACTGCAGGAAATAAATCCCGATAAAACGAAAGCATCCAACCCCATGATCATGTTTCTGGTAATGAATGCTTCGGGACTTACTCTCATACCAGTATCGGTTATGACGATCAGGGCTCAAATGGGAGCAAGCAATCCTGCGGATGTCTTTGTCCCGATTATGATTGCTACTTTTGTATCCACAATGATCGGAGTATTGGCTGTCTGTATCAAGCAAAAGATTAATATGTTCGACAAAGTCATACTCGGCACATTCGGCAGTGTAGCCGTTCTAATCGGCGGCGTTATCTGGGCTTTCAATGAAATGGGTCCCGAAAGAGCACAAAAGGCATCGAGCGTTATAGCCAGCCTCATATTATTCGGAGTCATTATCTTCTTTATATTAAGCGGAGTCCGAAAGAAAATAAATGTATATGATTCTTTTATTGACGGAGCAAAAGACGGATTTGCCACAGCCGTACGCATTATTCCCTATTTAATTGCTATTTTAGTAGCTGTCGGAATGTTTCGTGCATCAGGCACAATGGACTTTCTGGTAGATGGCATAAAGTCTTTTGTTGCCCTTTTCGGGGGAGATACCAGATGGCTGGACGCATTACCCACCGCTTTGATGAAGCCTTTAAGCGGAAGCGGCGCACGTGGAATGATGGCGGAGACAATGGCAACTTTCGGCCCCGAATCTTTTGCCGGAAGGCTTTCTTCTATATTTCAGGCATCTACCGATACTACGTTTTATGTTGTAGCTGTTTATTATGGCTGCGTTAATATAAAAAACAGCCGATATACTGTTCCATATGCTCTTTTAGCCGATCTTATCGGTGTTATTACTGCAATATGGGTTGCATATATCTTTTTTGGATAATGGGTTTTAGACCCTTTTAGGATCACAGACCCATTTGTTTCTTATTTTTTATCTATAGAGAATAAGTGACTGTCCAATATGAAAATAATAACTTGCGCTGTCATGAAGACCTACAAACGGGCAAATATTTATTTGCCCCTACGACTAGTTTTCATCACTTGAGATTTGTAATCTGCATTCAAGAACTTAGATTTACAAACCCCAAAGAGCAGCGAAAAGGAAGCATTAATAAAAAGAAACATAAAGGGTGTAACTTTTGTTACCTTTTTGAAAAATGCACGGATACAGAAAATTAAGAAGAAAGTTTATAACAAAAGGGTCTATGATCCTAAAAGAATCAAATATATGGCAATTACTTATCAGGCAGAGGACATAAAAGAACCTCATCTAAAAAAACGGATCACCAATAAATGGATTAAAGAAGTCGCTGCATCTTATCAAAAGAAAACAGGCGACATCTCCTATATATTCTGCTCGGACGATAAGATACTCGAAATCAACAAAGAGTACCTCCAACACGATTATTTTACGGATATAATCACATTCGATTATACCGAAGATGATATTATCGGAGGAGATATATTTATAAGTATCGACACAGTAAAAAGTAATTCGGAACAGTTTAAAACTGATTTCAACGATGAATTGAACCGGATCATCATACATGGTATTCTTCATTTATGTGGGATAAACGATAAGGGTCCCGGAGAAAGGGAACATATGACCGAATGTGAAAACAAAGCGTTAAGCTTACTTGCATCTTACTGATTATGAAAAAGAAAAACTATTTCATTCTTCTGTTATTAATTGTATCTGTAGTTACTGCCTGCGGGCAAAACGAAGAACCTATACAACTCAAAGTCTGGGAAAACAATCCTCCGACAAATAACGGATTAACCGATAAAGCCGAACTTTTTATATATAAACCTCATACTCTTTCGAAGCTGCCGACTCCGGCTGTACTTATTTTTCCCGGGGGAGGATATGCCGGCGTAAGTATGCCGTACGAAGGACGTGCTTTTGCCAAATGGATAGCATCACAAGGAATAGTCGGCATTGTATTGAAATACCGATTGCCCAATCAACATAAAGAAGTTCCTTTTGATGATGCTTGTCAGGCAATGCAAATAGTCCGTAATCATGCGGAAGAATGGAACATTGATGTTTCTAAGATGGGAGTTGCAGGTTTCTCGGCAGGAGGACATTTGGCAGCTACGCTTTCTACTTATTATGCCAATAATGAGTTATGCCCGAGACCGGCATTCACTATCCTATTTTATCCGGTAATAACGATGGAAACCGTAACCAAAGGAGGTACACGTAATAACCTGATGGGATTAACACCGTCGGAAGAAGATATTGCGAATTATTCACCGGAGAAACAAGTTTCAGAAAATACTCCCCGAACAATCATATTTACCGCAAATGATGATGCTTCGGTTCCGACATTCCATAGTACGAATTATTATCAGGCATTGAACGAAAAAGGAATTTCAGCCAGTTTACATATCTTTCCGGAAGGAGGGCATGGCTGGGGATTACTTCCCGATTATAAGTATAACGAAGAATCTCTCTCGATTCTGAAAACATGGTTAGACCTTTATATAAAATAATATCATGAAGAAAAAATTATTGTTGTTTTTATTCTCTATTATCGCAGTAAGTACGATGAATGCACAAGAAATTGTAAAGCTATGGAATGAAAATCCGCCTACAGATAATGGGATTACAGGTACTGAAGTTGACGAAAACAACCGCATTTCGAATGTCAGTGCACCCGAGATGTTTATTTACAAACCCAATTTGGCGATAGACCGCAACATTGCAGTTGTAATTTGTCCCGGTGGAGGCTACAGCCGTCTGGCTATTGATCACGAGGGTTATGATTTTGCAAAATGGCTTCAATCGTTAGGTATAACAGGAGTTGTTCTTAAATACCGTTTACCCAACCAACATAAAACCGTGCCTTTGGAAGACCTTCAGCAGGCAATCAGATATGCAAAGAAAAATCTGTCGAGAAAAGACTCTTCTGCCCTTAAAGTCGGTGTAGCTGGATTTTCGGCAGGAGGACATCTTGCGTCAACAGGTTCTACACATTTTGACGGACAAGATACCCGCCCCGATTTTTCTATTTTATTTTATCCGGTAATAACAATGGGAGAATATACTCATCAGGGATCAAAAAGCAATTTGTTAGGAGAAAACCCTTCCGCTAATGATGTAATGTTTTATTCGAACGAAACGCAGATTACTGAACTAACTCCTCCTACAATACTGTTATTAAGTGACGATGACAACGCAGTTCCATCGATGAACAGCATTATGTACTACGAAGCCCTGAAGCAAAATAATGTTCCTGCAACGATGTACATATTTCCAGAAGGAGGACACGGATGGGGCATGAGACCCAACTTCAAGTACCACACCGAAATGCTCCAATTATTGAAACACTGGCTTCAGGATTTAAAATAAGCACATCAATCGAATAAGCTTTTTTCAGGAGACTCCAAATCTAACAGATAACGTTTTCGAACTAACCCTCCGGCATACCCCGTGAGGGTTTTATTTGTCCCTATAACACGGTGACAAGGGATTATTATGGCAATCTTATTAGCCCCGTTTGCATTCGCAACTGCCCTCACACTCGACTCTATACCCATCGATCGTGCCTCTTGAATATACGATATGGTTTTCCCATAGGGAATGGACAACAACTGAGACCATACTCTTTTCTGAAAATCTGTTCCTAACATATCCAATTCAACAGAAAAAGTTGTAAGCTTCCCGGCGAAGTATTCGGATAATTCTTCTTTCAAAAGCCGTATATGCCTGTTTTCTCCGTCTGTGAGATTTATTTCTGCGAGAGTCGACAGACCCTGCATCTGCCGTTCCATATTCTTTCGGTCGGTAAATTCGAGTAAACAGATGCCATTCTCGGTGGCATATGCGATCATTTCTCCTATCGGAGTTTCAATTATAATAGAAGACGTGATTATTACTTGTTTTTTGTCCAATTCCAGCATTTTTAAGTATTCAATAAGAAATACATTGATAATCAGAAATATTTTGTTAAGTTAGGAAAATCTTTTTCAACAATCAAACCTTCAAAACCTTCTATGATTATGAAAAAAAACTACCTCCTCTTCATTCTTTTATTAGGATTAATCACTATTCGTTGTACGGATACAAGACCCAAAACGATAGAAAAGCCAACACATGGATTACAGAACACGAAAACTGTTGAGATCAACAAAATTGTATTAACTGATTCGGCAACCATCCTGTATATGGATGCATACTTTTATCCAGGAAACTGGATACAGATAGATTCGGCTACATATATACAAGCCGATGGCAAGAAGTATACGATTACCGGATCGGACAGTATTGAATTGAACAAAAAACACTGGATGCCCGACAGTGGCGAGGACCACTTTACTCTCTACTTTCCTCCCCTGCCTAAAGGAACTAAAATAATCGATTTTATCGAATCCGATTGTGATAATTGTTTCAAAATATGGGATATCGACCTTACCGGAAAAAACAAAACCTATAAGCCACAACTGCCGGATAATATAAATACCAAAATAGATAAAGAATACAAACTCCCCGAACCTGTGTTTAAAGCAGCAAGTTCAAAAATAACGTTTCATCTAACAGGGTTGAAAGAGGGGTACGCAATCGGAGAACCAGAATTAAATATCAACAACCTCTTCACCAAGGATATGGATGAATACGCCGGTAAGAAAGAATCTGACGGGACATACACTTTTGAGGTCGATTTATATTCCACATCAACAGGATTCATAACATTTAGCAACAACTATCTGAATGTAGTCCTAAATCCGGGAGAAAATCTTGATATATATTATGATCTAACGGCTTTTTCGAAAAACACTTCCCGCTATCACCCTCAACCCGATCTTCCTTTCTGTACATTTAATGGCAGCTTTGACGAATTAAATACTCAGATATTACAATACAGGGATACCTTACAGTCATACAGTAATACCTTAAATGTATTTGCGGGTCGTGCTGATTCGACAATCTTAGAAATGAATAACACGCAATATGTAGATTATGTATTCAAAGACTATGATAAAAAAATGGCAAAACTCGAAAAAGC
>OGZT01000450.1_pt1 | contig 32992 bp, 32 predicted proteins | sample 1576891 | NCBI WGS metagenome assembly OGZT01 (sample SAMEA3541521, study PRJEB24748) | human gut metagenome | biome: human gut; feature: human-associated habitat; material: faeces | place: China | collected 2012 | reverse complement strand
CACGGCAAAGCAGGCGCGGGCCGCTTTCGCCGCCGCACGCCGGGCCGGGTTCGAGAACATCAGCGGCGACATCATGCTGGCCCTGCCCCATTATACGCAGGCCGAGTTCGACGAGACGCTGGAGCTGATCGAGGATGGCGGCGCGGCCCACATTTCCGCCTACCTCTTGAAGATCGAGCCTGACTCCGCCTTTGGCCGGACGCCCCCCGAAGGTCTGCCCACCTCCGACGAGGCGGCAGACTTCTACCTCTATGCCGTCGAGCAGCTGGAACATCATGGCTACCGGCAATATGAGATCTCCAACTTCGCCCGCCCGGGCTATGAGGGAAAGCACAACCTCATCTACTGGGACTGCGGCGACTATCTGGGCATCGGCCCTGCGGCCCACTCCTGCATGGGCGGCAAACGGTTCTACTACCCCGCCGACACCGAAGCCTTTCTGCGGGACGAGGCCGCGCCCGTCATGGACGGCGGCTGCGGCGCGGAGGATTATCTCATCCTCCAGCTGCGTCTACGCAAAGGTCTGAGCCTCGACGAATACAAAAAACGCTATGGCAGGGAGTTTTCCACCGCACAGCTGGCCTTTGTGAAAAACTGCGTGAAGAGCGGCTACGCCAACTTTGACGGCCACACCCTCGCCCTCACGCCCGCCGGGCTCATCGTACAGAACAGCATCCTTGCCGAGCTGCTGTGAGCCTCAGTGAACAGCAAAGCTCATCGCCGCCAGCACAAAAACACCGATGATGCTGGCAATACGGCTCACCCTCTGCATCGCGTAATACCAGTCGGTGGGCTCACCGCCGTACACTTCCAGCCCGTGGCGGAGGTTCCAGAACAGCAGCGGGAACCGGACATCCAGCACAAGGAGCACCGCCAGCGCCCCGATCGGCAGCAGGAACGCCACGCTGCCCCGGGTCTCCCGCCGCCCGCCGACGGCCACATTATAGAGCCAGTTACAGCTGGGCCAGAGGTCGGATCTCTGGTATTCGCCGTTGACGATGACGTTCACCTCGTCGGCAAGGCCCCCATCATCTTCCCTCCACAGGATGGCGTCGCCGGGGTCGCCCAGCGCGGTCCCGGTAAAAATGACCACTCCGTCCTGCTCGATTTTTACGCCCGGGTCGCTCATGCCCTCGGCTTTCGATTCGAGCCGATAGTGCCGCGTCTCTCCGTCCAACGTGAACTCCACTTCCGCACCGTTTCCTGTCTGGGCGATCTGCATGGTGTAGGCGGCATACGCATCCTTGCCCGAAAAGCTGCCGTCGGCCTGACGATACAAAAAGGCATCCCGCAGCCAGACGCCCGGGCGGAGGGCGGCCCAGAGATAGAGCACAGCGAGAAGCAGCGCGGTAAGAACGCAGAGCAGGCAGCTCGTCTTTTTCTCCATGGTCAGGCTCCTTTCGTTTCAGCCCAGTTCGATCACGTTCCACCCCAGCTCCCGGATGGCTTCTTGATCATGGGTCGCCAGCAGGGTGGGCTTTCTGCCGCAGCGTGCCTTGAGCATGGCTGCGGCTTTTTTCATGGCGGCGGGGTCCATGCCGGTGAAGGGCTCATCTAACAGAAGCGTGTCGCTCTCGGCCCAGAGAGCGCGCAGCAAGGCGGTGCGGCGCTTCTGTCCGCCGGAGAGCTTCCGGGCAGGCAGGGCAAGGGCCTCGCCATCCAGTCCTAATTGTATAAGGTCATCTCGTATCTGCTCTTTGTATTGTGTTTGGGCCTTGTACTGTTCTGCGGTCAGCACCAGCGCCACATTCTCTTCGGCGGTCAGCTGGGGGCAGAGCCTGTCTTCCTGAAAGACCGCGCCGACCCGGCCCACGCCCTCCACGCTGCCGGAGGTGGGCGCTTCCAGCCCCATCAGGATACGGAGCAGGGTCGTCTTGCCCCAGCCGCTTGGCGCCCAGAGCACCGCCGGGTCGTCCACGGTAAGCGAGAGGTTTTCGAAGAGGGTTTTCTCTCCAAATTGTTTAGACAAATTCTTTATTTCCAGCTTGTTGTTGGTTTTGCTCATTTTTCAGCCCCCTCTTCGCCCAGAACTGCCGCTACCGCTTTATCCAGCAGAGCGAGGAACAGCTTTTCGAATACGGCGCTCAGCAGGATAATGACGAAGGTCCAGGCAAACAGCTCCCCGGTGGAAAGGGTAATTTTTGCCCGGTAAAGCGCGTCGCCGATGCTGCCGTCGGGCAGGCCGATGACTTCTGCTGCTACGCCGCTCTTCCAGCAGATGCCCAGCGCCACGCTGCATCCCTGCCGGAACGCGGGCAGCACCGCCGGGAGCCAGACCGCCCGCAGACGCCGCCCCAGAGGCAGACGAAACACCTGCGCCATTTCGAGAAGCTGGCGGTCAGCACTCCCGATGCCGGTGCGCACTGCGCTGTAGAGGACGGGCAGCACCATCAAAAAGCTGATGAGGACGGACAGGGACGAGCCGCTGACCCACACCAGCGCCAGAATGATGAAGCTGGCCACCGGAGTGGCCTTGACCAGCTGCATCACGGGGGCGAGAAGGGCGTCCACCCACTCCCACTTTTCGGCGGCTACCGCCAGCACCGCGCTGGACAGCGCGCCCAGCCCGAAGCCCAACAGGATGCGCCCGGCGGTGAAACCGATGCGCTGCCAGAACTCGGCCTGCGGCAGCAGCTCCACCAGCGTACCGATGGCCTGCACCGGCGAGACAAGAAAGACTTCCTGCCCGATGGCCGCAGCCGCCGCCTGCCAGACGCCCAGCCAGAACACCGACGCCGCCAAAATTTGAATGCGGCGTTTTTTTGTTTTATCCATGTATTTCTTTGCTCCTGTTCGTTTTCTCGCTTTCAGAATATCACATCATGTATGAGAATACAATCCTTCATCTTTTCTTCTCTTGACATGAAGGTCATAAAACACTACACTGGAATAAAGTAATCCTTATTCTACGTGCCTCCGCGCACAGCTGGGAGAGATGACCATGCACGATTCCGCTCAGGCCCTCCGGGGCAAAAAACTCCTTCTGGTGGGGTTCACCCTGTTCTCGATGTTCTTCGGGGCAGGCAACCTCATCTTCCCGCCCTTCCTCGGCGCACAGGCCGGGACGGCGCTCTGGCTCGCTTTTGTGGGCTTTGCCGTCAGCGCCATCGGCCTGCCCATCGCGGGCGTGGCAGCAGTGGCCCGGGCAGGCGGTCTGCCTGCGCTGGCCGGGCGGGTCCATCCCCGCTTCGCACAGGTGTTCGCTGTGCTGGTCTATCTGTCCATCGGTCCCTGCCTCGCGATCCCCCGCACGGCCAGCACCTCGTTTGAGATGCTGACGCCGCTGGTGGGGCGGAGCACACCGGGACAGTTCATCTACTCCCTCGTGTTCTTTGCTGCGGCGTACTTCGTGGCCCTCAAGCCCGAAAAGCTGACCCAGCGGCTGGGCCGCATCCTCTGTCCTGCCCTGCTGGTGCTCATCGTGGTGCTGTTCGCGGGCTGCATCCTCCGCCCGGCCGCGCCCGGCTACGGCACGCCTGCCGAGGCTTACGCCGCCCTCCCCGCCGCACAGGGCGTGCTGGACGGCTATCAGACCATGGACGCGCTGGCAGCGCTCAATTTCGGTGCGGTCATCGCGCTGAACCTTCAGGCGGTGGGCATCACGGAGGAGTCCGCCGTCCGGCGCGGCACCATCCGGGCCGGGTTCATCGCGGGCGGGATGCTGCTGGTGGTCTACGCCATGCTGACCCACATCGGCGGCATCTCGGGGGCGGCCTTCCCCGGCAGCGGCACCGGTGCCGCCGTCCTGACTGCACTGGCCGACGGCCTGTTTGGCCGGGTGGGACAGGTGCTTCTGGCCGCCATCTTCGTCATCGCCTGCTTCAACACCTGTGTCGGCCTCATCGCCAGCGTAGGCGAATACTTCCACGAGCTTCTGCCCCGGCTGCCCTACCCCGCCATTGCAGCCTTCTTCGCGCTGATGAGCATGCTGCTGGCGAACATCGGCCTTGCGGGCATCCTGAGCCTTTCCGTCCCGGTGCTGAACGCCATCTACCCCATCGCCATCATCCTCATCGTGGTGGAGTTCCTGCCCGGACGGTTCCAGCGGACATCGGTCTGGCGGCTGAGCATCCTCTTCACGGCCATCCAGAGCATCCCTGCCGCCCTGCCCTTCGGCCCCCTCTCCACCTTGATGAACGCTCTGCCCCTGAGCAGCCTCGGCTTTGGCTGGCTGCTGCCGGCCCTCATCGGCATCGGCGCGGGCCTTCTGATGTAAGAAAAACTGCCGCACGGCTGTGCGGCAGTTTTTCTTGTTTCAAAGCTTACTTTGCGGAATTGCGGATCGCCGCCATGACCTTGCGCAGGACGGACGGCTCGGTGTAGTAGAAGTTATCGTCCGGCAGCTTGCCGCCCACGGCGGCGGGAGAGGCATCGTAGAGCACCTGCAGGTAGGCAGAGATGTCTTTCTTCATCTCCTGACCGTTGCGGTAAACGATGTTGCACTTGGGCAGGGCCTTCTTGGCGATGGCAGCCTTGGCCACCACGCCGACTTCCTCACAGAGGGCGGCGGTGCCGTCGATGTCCTCGTTGGCCGCCTTGACGCTCTTCTGGTAGTCGGTCAGGAAAGCTGCGATGACATCGGGGTTCTGCTTTGCGTACTCGGTGCGCACCACGGTGACGCCGGTGATGAGCTGGGTGTCACAGACCCTGTTCCATTCCCTGGTCAGGTCGAGGACGACGCGGAGGCCGCTGTCCTTCATCTGGGCAGCGGTGACGTAGGGCTGAGGCAGGACGGCGATGGCATCCTTTCTGGCAGCGGCCATCTGGGCCGTGACCTCGGAAGCCTCGCTGTAGTATTCGATCTTCACGTCCTTGTCGGGGTCGAGGCCGTTCTTCTTGAGCAGATAGCGCAGGACGTACTCGGGGGTCGTGCCTTTACCGGTGGAAAGGATGGTGCGGCCCTTGAGGTCAGCAAAGCTGTGGACGGTATTGCCCTTCTCCACGACGTAGAGGACGCCCAGCGTGTTGACGGCCATGACCTGGATGCCGCCGTTCGTCTTCTGGTAGAGGGTCGCGGCGAGGTTGGCCGGGATAGCGGCCATGTCGAGTTCGCCCTTGATGAGCTTCGGCACGATCTCATCGGCAGCGCCGTAGAGCTGCAGGTCATAGTCGAGGGAAGCAGTGCCGTCCTTCTCCATGCTCAGCAGGTTGACGAGGCCCATGGTGGTGGGGCCTTTCAGGCCGGCGATGCGCACTTTGGTGCTCGTTTTGGCCGATGCGCCGCAGGCCAGCACGCTGACCATCAGCACCAGCGACAGCAGCAGAGATGTCAGTTTTTTCATAGGATTTAGCTCCTCACTTTCATTGGGAGAAATTTTCCCGCAAAAAATTTGCAAAACCATTTGCTTTACGCCCTCAAGTTTACTATAATAAGAGAAAAAATACCGTTGCACACGCAACGGAATCGCAGAAGGGCGGTGAGGGCCCGGGGAAAACCTCACGGAATGGGTATGGAAAATTATCTTCCGCTGTTACAATCCACCTCTCTGTTCGCCGGGCTGGAAGCCGAAGCGCTCCGGGTCCTGCTGGGCGAAGTGGGGGCCGTATTGCGCACCTACAGCCGGGGCGAGACCCTCGTGCTGGCCGGACAGTCGAACCGCCGGGTGGGCGTGGTGCTCTCCGGTGCCATCGAGGCCTATCATTCCGCCGCCAGCGGGGCGCGTCTGCCCATCAGCCAGATGGGGCCGGGCGGTGTGTTCGGCGACGTGCTGGGCGGATCGAGCCTTTCCAGCCCGGTGACGGTGGTGGCCTCGGCCCCCTGCGAGGTGCTGCTGGTGCCTTACGAGAAGCTTCTGCTGCCCGGGGCCGACCCGGCCCGCCAGCGGGTGCTGCAGAACCTTGTGCGCACCATCAGCGACAAATACTTCCTGCTCTCCCGCCGGGTAGACCTGCTGCTGCTCAAGAGCCTGCGGGCCAAGGTGTGCGCCTACCTGCTCAGTGAGGCCGAGGTGCATCACAGCCTCACCTTCACCATCCCCTACTCCCGCATCCAGCTGGCCGACTACCTCAACTGCGACCGCAGCGCCCTCTCCCGGGAGCTGAGCCTGATGCAGCGGGACGGCCTGCTCGAGACCTATAAGAGCAGCTTCAAGCTGCTGGAACCGGACGCGCTGCGGCACATGGTGCTGTAACAGCCTCTCCCTTTGGGAGAGCCTTATATAGAAGGAGAACTTCATCATGTCCAAACCGATTTTATGGATCGTCATTCCCTGCTACAACGAAGAACAGGTGCTGCCCATCACGGCCCCCATGTTCCTGAAAAAGATAAACGACCTCGCCGCAGCGGGCCTTATCAGCGAGAAGAGCCGGGTGCTCTTCGTCAACGACGGCTCCCGCGACGCCACCTGGTCCCTCATCCAGAAGTTCGCCTCTGAGGATGAGCACTTCATCGGCATCTCCCAGAGCCGGAACCGCGGCCACCAGAACGCCGTACTGGCCGGACTGATGGAGGCGCTCCACAGCGGCAGCTGCGACATCACCATCTCCATCGACTGCGACGGTCAGGACGACATCAACGCCATGGATGAGATGGTCAAAAAGTATCTGGACGGCGCCGAGGTAGTCTACGGCGTGCGCAGCCGCCGGGACACCGACACCTTCTTCAAGCGGTTCACCGCCGAGGGCTTCTACCATGTGATGAACGCGCTGGGCGCAGACATCGTATTCAACCACGCCGACTACCGGCTCATCAGCACCCGGGTGCTGGAGAGCTTCGCCGACTACCGCGAGGTGAACATCTTCCTGCGGGGCATGGTGCCGCTGGTGGGCTACCCCAGCGACACCGTCTACTACGAGCGCCACGAGCGTCTGGCCGGCGAGAGCCACTATCCCCTCAGCAAGATGCTGGCCCTCGCCTTCGACGGCATCACCAGCCTGTCGAACAAGCCCATCCGCCTCATCACCGGCGCAGGCATCGTGGTCAGCCTCATCAGCTTCATCGGTGTCATCTGGGCCATCGTGCAGGCTGTTCTGGGCAGCGCCGTGGCAGGCTGGGCCTCCACCATCTGCATCGTCTGCTTCATGGGCGGCGTCCAGCTGGTGTGTCTGGGCGTCATCGGCGAATACGTCGGCAAGATCTATATGGAGACCAAGGCCCGCCCCCGCTACATCATCAGCGAGCGCACATGGGCTCCCTACGAAAGGAAGTATCACGGATGAGCAAACAGAGCTGGAAAGGCAGCACCCTCCTGAACCCGGAGCCGCCGGTGCTGGTCTCCTGCGGCGGGCTGGACAAGCCCAACCTCATCACCATCGGCTGGACCGGCACCATCTGCACCCAGCCCAGCATGGTATCCATCAGCGTCCGCCCCGAGCGATACAGCCACCACCTCATCAAAGAGAGCGGCCAGTTTGCCATCAACCTGCCCACCGAGGCACTGGTGAAGTCGGTGGACTGGTGCGGCGTCAGGAGCGGCCGGGACTTCGATAAATTCGCAGCCTGCAAACTCCATTCTGCCCCCGGCTCGGTGCTGACGGACTGCCCCATCCTCGAAGAAAGCCCCGTCAACCTCGAGTGCAGGGTCACGCAGGTCATCCCGCTGGGCAGCCACGACCTCTTCCTCGCCGAAGTGGTGGCCTGCGACGTGGACGAGAGCCTGCTGGACGAGAACGGTAAGCTCTGCCTCGACAAGGCCAAGCTCATCGTCTACAGCCACGGCGAATATCTGGCTCTGGGCAAAAAGCTGGGGACCTTCGGCTACAGCGTGCGGAAGAAAAAAACACGGCGGAAATAACTCCCCCGTGCTTGACAATTCGCGTAAAACAAACTATACTAAAAATAGAAAAGGCACTGCGACAAGCGGTCAGCCTCATTCAAGAACTATGGCTCAAAAATTGAACCGTCGCCTTTGCCGAGGTGGCGGTTCAGCGTTTTTTCACGATAATGGTGATAGTAAACTCACCAATATGGAAAGTAATCCGCATTGCCTCACCCCCTTTCGGGAAGTGTAAGCCAACCGCCTGCCGTATGTGCAGTGCCTTGCCGCCAAAGCAGCAAAATCAGTATAACACAGGTTTCGACAATCTGCAATCACAAAAGCCGCAGGATGCATTGCGCATCCCGCGGCTTCGATTTTATTTCAGCAGATCACTCAGACATCTGACCGTCCGGCCATGATAGCCTGTGACCGTCTCGGCATGGAGCAGACTGCTCAGCACACTTTCCTCCACGCACTCGGCCACCGCCCGGAACAACGGATTGATGGCGTCGTCGTGGACCATACCCACCGGCAGAATGGCCTTTTCGGAGTAGTGCGGCACCCGGTTGGCGGTGGTGAAGGCAATGACGATCTCGCCGGAGCCGTTGCCGCAGAAAGAGCCGGTGCGGGACAGGCCCACCAGCGCCCGGTGGCAGAGCCGCCGCAGCTGGCGCTCACTCAAGGGGATGTCCGTCGCCAGCACCGTGATGATGGAGCCTTTGTCCTCGTGGGGCGGGATGTGGGCGTCCAGCAGGCTCTGGATGGGGGTGCCTGCCACTACGAGGTCATCGAAGACGGCGTGGTTGGAGAGCACCAGCGCACCGATGGTGTACGGTTTCCCGTCCAGCTCCACCACACGGGAGGCCGAGCCGATGCCGCCCTTCAGGCCGTGGCAGCGCATTCCCCGGCCCGCGCCCACAGCGCCCTCAGCGAAATCGGCGCGGCAGTCGGCCAGCGCGGCCCGCACGTTTTCTTCTGTGACGTGGAGGCCCCGGATGTCATTGAGGCCGCTGTCGTTGCACTCGCAGACCACCGGGTTGACGCTGCCGGTAGTCTCGCAGATGTCGGGGTTCTTATCCAGCATATACTTCACCAGCGCTGTCTCCACAGTACCTACGCTGAGGGTATTGGTGAAGAGGATGGGCGTTTCCAGCGTCCCCAGCTCGTCGATCTGGACAAGGCCGGTGGTCTTGCCGAAGCCGTTGATGACATGGCTGGCCGCCATCACTTTATCGTGAAAAATATCGCCCTGATGGGGCAGCAGCGCGGTCACGCCGGTCTGGATCTCGCCGTCCGCCAGTGTGCAGTGGCCCACCGTCACGCCCGGCACATCGCTTATCTTGTCCAGCGGCCCGCAGGACAGTTTGCCCACCCGGATGCCCCGGCTCTTCCATTTTGCTTCGATTCCCATAAGTATTCTCCTTGCAAAAATGCCCCCTCCTCACCAGACGGAGAGGGCTGATCTTATTCTTCCTCGTGCTCCACCTTGCTGATCGCGCCCAGGTCGTAGGGCGTATTCTGGTAGACGTAGTAGTTCAGCCAGTTCTCATACAGCAGGTGTGCGTGAGCACGCCAGCGGAAGAGAGGCGGCTGCTCGGGGTCGTCGTTGGGGTAATAGTTCTTTGGCACCGCGATGGGCAGGCCCTTGCCGACATCCCGCTTGTACTCGGCGTCCAGCGTGTACTTGTCGTACTCCGGGTGGCCGGTGACGAAGATCTGCCGTCCATTCTCGGTGCTCATCAGGAAGGGGCCGGCCTCTTCGCTCTCGGCGAGGATGCGCAGGGCCTTGCAGTTCAGCACATCCTCCCGGCTGATGCCGGTGTGGCGGCTGTGAGGGGCGTAGAACACCTCATCGAAGCCGCGCACCAGCGGGTTGGAGGGACGGGTGACTTTATGCTCAAAGACGCCGAACATCTTCTGGTCGAGAAGCTGCTTGCGGATGCCGTAGTGGTAATAAAGTCCCGCCTGTGCGCCCCAGCAGACGTGGAGGGTGGAGTAGACGTTCGTCTCGCTGAAGTCCATGATCTCGCACAGCTCCTGCCAGTAGTCCACCTGTTCAAAGTCTATTTTCTCCACAGGCGCACCGGTGATGATCATGCCGTCGTAGCGGTTGTTCTTCACCTCGTCGAAGGTCTTATAAAACGCCTCGAGGTGGGCCGCAGAGACATGGGTCGCCGCATGGCTGGCCGTCTGCAGCAGGGTCATGTGGACCTGAATGGGCGTATTGGCCAGCAGGCGGGCGATCTGGGTCTCAGTGGCGATCTTGGTCGGCATGAGGTTCAGAATGAGGATCTCCAGCGGACGGATGTGCTGGGAGAGCGCCCGTTCCCGGTGCATGACGAAGACATTTTCCTCGTAGAGGGCATCGTAGGCGGGAAGAGTCTTGGGGATGATCAGCGGCATAGCGTAGTTGCTCCTTTTGACGGTTTTAGCGGGAAGTTTTTATCTGCATCCGGAGACGCTTTTTTCACGGGAAGGGGCCGAAACCGGCAGATGGCGCTGACCGTGTTTCTTAGATCTTATCCAGCGCCTGTGCAATATCGGCGATGAGGTCTTCGCTGCTCTCGAGGCCGCAGCTCATCCGCACCAGCTCAGCAGGCACACCGGCAGCGGCCAGCTGCTCGTCGTTCATCTGGCGATGGGTGCTGGAAGCCGGGTTCAGGCAGCAAGTGCGGGCATCGGCAACGTGGGTCTCAATGGCGGCAAGCTTCAGCTCCTTCATAAAGGTGCTGGCGGCTTCGCGGCCGCCGGCCAGGCCGAAGGAAACGACGCCGCAGCTGCCGTTCGGCAGATACTTCTCGGCCAGCGCATGGTAGGGGCTGGACTCGAGGCTGCAGTAGTTGACATAGGCCACTTTCGGGTGAGCCTCAAGGAACTTTGCGACGGCCATGCCGTTGGCGCAGTGGCGCTGCATCCGGACATGGAGGCTCTCAAGACCGAGGTTCAGCATATAGGCGTTCATGGGGGACTGCATCGAGCCGAAGTCGCGCATGAGCTGTGCGGTGGCCTTGGTGATGAAAGCACCCTCTTTGCCGAAGCGCTCCGCGTAGGTGATGCCATGATAGCTCTCATCAGGGGTACACAGGCCGGGGAACTTCTCGGCGTGGGCCATCCAGTCGAACTTGCCGCTGTCCACGATAGCACCGCCCAGCACAGCGCCATGGCCGTCCATGTACTTGGTGGTGGAGTGGGTCACGATGTCGGCGCCCCACTCGAAGGGGCGGCAGTTGACCGGCGTGGGGAACGTGTTGTCCACGATGAGCGGTACGCCGTGGGCGTGTGCGGCCTTGGCGAACTTTTCGATGTCCAGCACGGTGAGGGCAGGGTTGGCGATGGTCTCACCAAACACGACCTTGGTGTTGGGCTGGAACGCGGCATCCAGCTCTTCCTCGCTGCACAGCGGGTCTACGAAGGTGGCGGTAATGCCCATCTTCTTCATGGTGACGGAGATGAGGTTGAAGGTGCCGCCGTAGATGGTGCTGGACGCCACGATGTGGTCGCCTGCCTCACAGAGATTGAACAGCGCAAAGAAGTTGGCCGCCTGACCGCTGGACGTCAGCATGGCGGCGGTGCCGCCTTCCAGCTCACAGATCTTTTTCGCCACCATGTCGCAGGTGGGGTTCTGCAGGCGGGAGTAGAAGTAGCCGTCGGCCTCGAGGTCGAACAGCTTGCCCATGTCCTCGCTGGTAGCGTACTTGAACGTAGTGGACTGGATGATGGGGATCTGGCGGGGTTCGCCGTTGCCGGGGGTGTAGCCGCCCTGCACGCAGATGGTATCACGGTTCATTGCAACATACTCCTTTACTGGGTTTGTCTGTATAGCACAATTCCCCGCAGGAGCATGAGCCTCCTGCGGGGAATCGATTCGTTAAATTTTATTCCCTGCAGGAAGCAGAAACTTACTTTCTCAGCCGCTTATCGCTCCTGGTCGCCCAGAAGGTGCCGACAGTCTGGAACACCTGCACCATGAGCACCAGCAGCACGACGCAGACGATCATGATGTTGGTCTGGTAGCGGTAGTAGCCGTAGGACAGAGCGATCTTGCCCAGACCGCCGCCGCCGATGACGCCGGACATGGCCGAGTAGCCGAGGATGGTCGTCAGGGCAGTGGTCATGCTGGAAATGAGGCCGGGCAGACACTCGGGGATCATGACCTTGGTGATGATCTGGAAGGGAGTCGCGCCCATGCTCTGGGCAGCTTCCACGACGCCCTCGTCCAGCTCACGCAGGCTGGTCTCCACCAGACGGGCCACGAAGGGGAAGGCCGCGACCACCAGCGGAACGATGGTGGCCTTGGTGCCGACGGTGGTGCCCACAATGGCACGGGTCAGCGGGAAGACGCAGATCATCAAAATCAGGAACGGCACGCTGCGCAGAATGTTGATGACGATGTTCAGGATGTGCATCAGCCAGCCCGGCAGGGGCAGGACGCCGTCCTTATCGCCAGCCACCAGCAGAACGCCCAGCGGCAGGCCCAGGACCAGAGAAAATGCCGTGGAGAGAACGGTCACGTAGAACGTCTCCCAAATAGCGAAGCCGTAATCTGCAAAGCTCATTCTCCGGTCACCTCCTCAACGGTCACACCATTCTGGCTGCGCATATAGGCCGCAGCCTGCTTTGCCTGTTCGGTATCGCGGGGAAGTTTGAGCAGCATGGAGCCGTAGCACTGGCCGCTCAAATCGCGGGTGTCGGCGCTGAGCACAGACACGAGGATGCCCTTCTCCGCAGCAAGGCTCGCCACCAGCGGCTTTGCGGCGGACGAACCATTAAACGTAACACGGACCACGTGATCGTCGGGCGCAAAGCTCGAGAGGTCGCGGGCTGCGCTGCCGCCGTTGGGGGCGACGAGGCGCCTGGCCGCAGCCGTCTTGGGATTTGCAAAGATCTCGCGCACCTCACCCTGCTCTACGACCACGCCGCCGTCCAGAATGGCGACGGAGTCGCAGATCTCTTCCACGACGCTCATCTGGTGGGTGATGACCACCACGGTGATGCCCAGCTTCTTGTTGATGTCCTTGATGAGGGTCAGGATGGCGTGGGTCGTGTTGGGGTCCAGCGCACTGGTGGCCTCATCGCAGAGCAGGACTTTGGGGTTGGTGGCCAGCGCACGGGCAATGGCGATGCGCTGCTTCTGGCCGCCGGAGAGCTGGGCCGGGTAGGCGTTGGCCTTATCGGGCAGGCCCACCATTTCCAGCAGCTCCCTGGCGCGCTTTTCGGCATCGGCCTTCTTCACGCCCGCAAGCTCCATCGGGAAGCAGATGTTCTTCAGGCAGCTGCGCTGCATCAGCAGATTGAACTGCTGGAAGATCATGGTGATGTCGCGGCGGCGCTCACGCAGGGCTGCGGGAGACAGGGTCTCCATCGCGGTGCCGTCGATGACGACACTGCCCTCGGTGGGGCGCTCCAGCAGATTGATGCAGCGCACCAGCGTGGATTTGCCCGCGCCCGACATACCGATGATGCCGTAGATGGAGCCATCGGGGATGGTCAGGTCGATGTTCTTCAGCGCATTCACCGCGCCGTCCTTCATCTGGAAGGTCTTGGAAAGGTGTTTGATCTCGATCACAGAAATTACTCCTTGCTGTTGAATAAACTCCTTCAGTCAAACCCTTGCGGGTTTGCCAGCTCCCTCATGAAGGGAGCCTGAAACAGAACGGTCAGGCAAAGGCCCCCTCCCCGAGGGGGCTGTCACCGCAAGGTGACTGGGGGAGTTTGCTTAGCCCTGAATCGGTGCCAGGCTGTCCTGCTTGCCGCCGTAGATGCCCATGGGCTCGACGTGGATGCCGGCGACGGTCACCAGATGGGTCCCCTTCTCCTCGTTGAAGTTGTCCAGATACGGCTGATGCTGGAAGTAGTTGGTGTCGCACTGGCCGTCCTCGACGATGGTGTTGGGGATCACATAGTCGTCGTACTCCTGAATGTCCAGAGTGATGCCCTTAGCGGCCAGAATGTCCTTGCAGACCTCCAGGACCTCGCAGTGGGGAGCGGGAGTAGCAGCGCAGCTGACGGTCTCGCCGTTCAGTGCATCGTAGTCGATGGAAGTGTCATAGCCATCGGTCGGGGTCTCGACGACGGAGACGACAGCGCCCTTGTAGTTCTCATCCATGAAGTCCTTGACCTGCTGGCTCTGCAGAGCGGCGACGAGGGCCTTGATCTTGGGCTCGTTCTCGTTGCCCTCCTTGCAGACCAGAACATTGACGTAAGCAGAAGAGCCGTCCTCCATTGCCAGAGCGTCGGTCATGGGGTCCAGACCAGCGGAGATGGCGTAGTTGGAGTTGATGACAGCGTAGTCCTCATCCTGCAGGACGTTGGGGACCTGAGCAGCCTCGACCTCATCGACGGTGACGTTCAGGGGGTTCTCCTCGATGTCGTTCTTGGTGGCGGTCAGGCCGGCGTCAGCCTTCAGCTTGAAGAAGCCATTCTTCTCCAGCAGGGTCAGAGCGCGGGCCTCGTTGGTGGTGTCGTTGGGGACAGCGACCTTCACCTTGTCCAGCTTTGCCACAGCGGAAGCAGCCTCAGAAGAAGCGGCAGTGCCGGAAGCAGCAGAGCTTGCGGTGGAAGAAGAACCGCCGCAGGCGGTCAGGGCAGCAGCAGCGGCTGCGACACCGGTAACTTTCAGAAAATCACGACGAGTAATCATAGTTTTTTCCCTCTCTATTATTGGATATAATGTACAGCGGCGGCGCGGCACAGTCCACGCCCGCCTTGAACGGAAGCATCAAAAAAGCCCCCGTCCCTGCCAGCCATGCGCTGCACAAGGACGGAGGCCTGAAACTTCCGTGGTACCACCTTGGTTCACAGCATCCTCGCGGACACTGCCTCAAAACTGCGGCAGGATTTTCCTGCTTACAGCCGGACGCTTTAACGGGCGCACCCGTCGCGGACTAGTGCTCTTGCTCTTCGTCCGCGCAGCTCCGAGACCATTTTCGGCTCCCTGTTTCCTGCCCTTTTCCACCTGCCGGGCTCTCTGGTAAGGCTCATGCGAAAGCTTACTCTTCTCTTCACAGCCATTTTAGTGATATTGCGTTTATTGTACTCGCCTCGACGGGATTTGTCAACCCCCTAAAACAAACTTTTTCAGTAGGGAATTGAAGATCCTTCGCCCATGAGACAAAATATGCCCCCGCGCTGTGTGCGCGGGGGCATATTCAGAAGCGATCGATCAGCCCTGCTCCTGCTGTGCCTTCTTGGCTTCGAGAGCCAGAATGGCGTCGCGGCGGCTCAGGTTGATGCGGCCCTGCTGGTCGATGTCCGTCACCTTGACGACGATGGCATCACCCACAGCGACAACATCTTCCACCCGCTCGACACGCTTGGTGTCCAGCTTGGAGATGTGGACGAGGCCCTCCTTGCCCGGAGCGATCTCGACGAAGGCACCGAAGTTCATCAGACGGGTGACCTTGCCCTTGTAGATAGCACCGATCTCGGGGTCTTCCACGATGGTCCTGATGGTGAAGATGGCGCGCTTTGCGTCCTCCTGGTCCACAGCGGAGACGAAGACGTGGCCGTCCTCCTGCACGTCGATCTTGCAGTTGCAGGTGGCGCAGATGTCCTGGATGACCTTGCCGCCCTTGCCGATGACGTCCTTGATCTTATCGGTGGGGATCATCATGCTGAACATCTTGGGGGCCCAGCGGCTCAGCTCGCGGCGGGGTTCTGCGATGACGGGCTTGATGATCTCATCGAGGATGTACAGACGGCCCTTGCGGCATTTCTCGAAGGCCTCGGCGATGATGTCGTAGGTCAGGCCGTCGATCTTAATATCCATCTGGATGGCGGTGATGCCCTTGCGGGTGCCGCCCACCTTGAAGTCCATATCGCCGTGGAAGTCCTCGACGCCCTGAATGTCCAGCATGGTCATCCAGCGGTCACCCTCGGTGATGAGGCCGCAGGAGATACCGGCGACGGGAGCCTTGATGGGGACGCCTGCGTCCATCAGAGCCAGCGTGGAGCCGCAGATGGAAGCCTGAGAGGTAGAGCCGTTGGAAGAGAGGACCTCAGACACGCAGCGGATGGTGTAGGGGAACTCTTCCAGAGAGGGCAGCACAGGCACGAGAGCGCGCTCAGCCAGCGCGCCGTGGCCGATCTCGCGGCGGCCGGGGCTGCGGGGTGCGCGGGCCTCGCCGACGGAGTACGGCGGGAAGTTGTAGTGATGGATGTAGCGCTTGGTCTGCTCGTCGGTCAGGTCATCCATGAGCTGGTTGTCCTTGGTGCCGCCGAGGGTGCAGGTGGTGAGCACCTGAGTCTGGCCGCGGGTGAACATACCGGAACCATGCACACGGGGCAGGATGCCGACTTCTGCAGCCAGCGGGCGGATCTCGTTGATGCCGCGGCCATCCACGCGCTTGCCCTCGTCCAGCAGCCAGCGGCGGACGACGTACTTCTGCATCTTGTAGCTGACGAGGTCGAGGTCGGCCTCGGTCAGGTCGGGGTACTCCTCAGCGATCTTGTCCATGATGGGCAGCAGAGCGGCATCACGCACATTCTTGTCGTCGGTATCCATAGCGGCCTTGAAGTCGTCGAGATACTTCTCCTTGATGGCGTGGAACACGTCCATATCGAGGCCCACGACCTGGAAATCGATCTTCGGCTTGCCGCGCTCGGCCACGATGCTGTTGATGAAGGTGATGATCTTCTTGATTTCCACGTGAGCGGCCTTGATGGCGTTCAGCATGGTGTCCTCATCCACCTCATTGGCACCGGCCTCGATCATGACGATCTTGTCCATGGTGGCGGCGACGGTCAGGGCCAGGTCGCTCTTCTTGCGCTGCTCCTGAGTGGGGTTCAGGACGATCTCGCCGTCCACCAGACCCACCTGCACGCCGCCGATGGGGCCGTTCCAGGGGATCTCCGACACAGCGGTGACCAGAGAAGCGCCGATCATGCCGGCGATCTCAGGGCTGCAGTCGGGGTCCAGGCTCATGACGGTCATGGTGATGCAGACGTCGTTGCGCATCTCCTTCGGGAACAGGGGGCGCATGGGACGGTCCACGACGCGGCTGGTCAGGATGGCGCGCTCGCCGGGGCGGCCCTCACGGCGCATGAAGCTGCCGGGGATGCGGCCTGCGGCGTAGAGCTTTTCCTCGTACTCCACGTTCAGGGGGAAGAAATCGACGCCCTCGCGGGGCTTGGGGCTCATGACCACGTTGCACATCACGCAGGTCTCACCGTAGCGGATGAGGGCGCTTGCGTTGGACAAGCCGCACATCTTGCCCATCTCCACCTTGAAGGGGCGGCCTGCCAGCGTAGTCTCGTAAACTTTGAAGTTGTCAAAGTTTTCTTTGCGGGAACCAAATTCGATTGCCATTTGGTTTGCCTCCTTATGTCCGTTTGATATTCCAAAAGGCTGCCCGCCGCGCATCATAGCAATAAATCCAGCGTCCGTGCCGCTTCGCACAGGCGTTCGATTTACTGCTGCAACACGCAGCAGCGGCCTATTTGTTCCAGTGCCTGGGATACAAGGGAAAATCCAACATAAAAGAGCAAAGGGCAGGCACCCTTTGCGGTACCTGCCCTCTGTTTTCTATTACTTACGCAGACCCAGAGTTGCGATCAGAGCACGGTAACGCTCGATGTCCTTCTTCTGGAGGTAGGCCAGCAGATTGCGGCGGCGGCCAACCATCTTCATCAGACCACGGCGGCTGTGGTGATCGTTAGGGTTCTTCTTCAGGTGCTCGTTCAGCTCGTTGATGTGAGCGGTCAGCAGAGCGACCTGAACTTCGGGAGAGCCAGTGTCCTTCTCGGTCAGAGCGACTTTGGCCATAACTTCCTGCTTGTTCATAGTAACAGTACCTCTTTATAAAATTTTTATTTGCCGACGACACAGCAGCGGGAAAACGGTACTCCCGAGTGGGCATACTCCCAGCCCCGTATCGCGGTAACAGGGCTAGTATAACAGAAACCAACGTAAAAAGCAAGAAAAATTTTTACAGATCCGCAAAAATAAGGATGTTGTTTTCCTGTCAGATCATGTTATAATCTGTCTATTGTAATAAAGAGGTAGATCGAATGACACATTGTTTTTCCCGCCGCAGCTTCCTCAAAGGAAGCGCAGCCGCCGCAGCGGTCCTTTCAAGCCCGCTCCTCTCGGCTGATGCAGCTTTTTCTGAAACCGAAAACGGCCTGTTCTCCCCTGTCTCTGCTCTCTGCCAGACCCAGTACGGCCCGGTGAAGGGCAGAGAGGGCGAAAACGGCCTGCTCTGCTGGTACGGCATCCCCTACGGTGCCGCGCCCACGGGCGAAAGCCGCTGGACAGCGCCGCAGGAGCCCGCCCGCTGGCTCACTGTGCGGGACTGCACCAGCCCCGCCCCGGCGGCCTACCAGTACACCACGTTCCCCCTCGGCACCGAGGACTGCCTGACACTGGACGTTTATTCTTCCGCCGAGGCCAAAAAGCGGCCCGTCCTCGTCTATCTGCACGGCAGCGCCGCCACCGGCTCATCTCTCGAGCTGCCCGGCAGCGAACTCGTGCGGGACGCGGGCTGCGTCTTTGTCGCGCTCAACTACCGGCTGGGGCTGTTCGGGTGGAACTGCCTGCCCGCTCTTACTTCCGGCTCCGACGCCACCGGAAACTTTGCCCTGCTGGACATCGCCCGGGCGCTGGACTGGGTGCGGGACAACATCCGCCGCTTCGGCGGCGACGCCGACAACATCACCCTCTGCGGCTTCTCTGACGGCGGGCGGATGGCAGCGGCCCTTGCGGGCAGCCCGCTCTTCCGTGGGCGCTTTCAGAAGGCCGTCGCCATCTCCGGCGGGCTGTTCCTCGCCGACCCGGACGCCGCCGCCCAGAAGCTTGCCGAAAATTTCGCGCCGCTGGCCGTGGAAGATGGGCGGTTCGCTGACACGGCTTCCGCCGCCGAATGGCTGCTGACGCCGGGGTCTGACGTCCGGGAATGGCTCTGCGGCCTCGAACCGGCCCGCATTGCCGCCCTCGGCAAACCAGCCATCCTCTACGCAGACGATGTGGTGCTCTCCCGGGGCGCCCGGAGTGCTGTCCCTCTCCTGCTGCTCAGCAGCGCCACCGAATTCAGCGGCTTCGTCCGGGACGACCTGCGGCCCGCTTCCAGCGCGGCCCGGGCCTATGCCGTAAAATACGGCTCAGCCCTCTGCCGCTGGAGCAGCACCGAGGCCGTCGCCGAAGCGCTGGGCGGCAGTGCTCCGGTCTGGCTTGGACTCATCGACTACGGCGGAGCCGACAGTCAGACGGCGATCCCGGGCCTCGGCTCCTTCCACGGCCTGCCGCTGGCGCTCTTCTCGTCCGAAAGCAGCTATTCTGCCTGTGCTGATCTGTCTTCAGCAGGTGCGCAGACCCTTTCGGCCCGGCTGAAGCAGGCGCTTGCCGGCTTCATGACCAGCGGTTCCCCGGGCTGGGACGCCTGGACACCACAAGACCGCGCTGCCCTCCACTTCGATGCCGACAGCGAAACCGCCTGCATCACCCTCGATTCCTACCCGGATACCCAGGAAAGCATCCGCGCCGCCATGGCCGCAGACACATCCCTCTCCGCCGCCGAAAAGGAAACGGTGGAGCACCTCTATTTTTCCGGCCTCTCTTTCTGACTAAACAAGAACGCACCTCACCGATCGCTTTCATCGGTGAGGTGCGTTCTTGTTTTATTCAGCGGATGATGCCGCCCACAGCCTTTTTGATCTCGGCTTTGTTCTGATACATCTTTGCTTTTTTCATAAAGTTCACTCCGCGAAGTATTCCTGCGCGCGCTGGGCTGCGTGGTCGATGCACTCGCGCAGTTCATCCAGCGTGTCGAACTTTTTGCTGGGGCTGAGGTAGGCGTGGAACTCCACCACCGGGTCGGTGCCGTAAAGGTCGCCGGTAAAGCCCGGGATGAAGGTCTCGCAGGTCACCTTGCTCTCGTCGCTGTTGACGGTGGGCCGGGTGCCAAGGCCGGTGGCCGAGGGGTACCACCTGTCTCCTATTCTGGTGCGGGTGATATAGATGCCGTACCGGGGCAGCTGGAAGCCCTGCGGGTAGAGCTGATTGATGGTCGGCACCCCCAGCGTCCGGCCAAGGCCCGCCCCGTGATGCACCGTGAAGCGGATGGCATAGGGCATCCCCAGCATGGCATTGGCCGCCGGGATGTCACCGCCTTCCAGCGCGGTGCGGATGCGGGTGGAGGAAACAGGCTTCTCCTCAAACTGTGCCATCGGCAGGACGACGACCTCCACGCCCAGCGGCGCGCAGAGCTGACGCAGCAGCTCCGGTGTGCCTGCCGCCCTGGCACCGAAGGTGAAGTTCTCGCCGCAGAACAGCGCCCGGGCGTTGCAGTCCCGGATGATGCCCAGCACGAACTGCTCCGGCGTCATGGCCTTGATCTCCTCGAAATCGGGGCAGAGATAGTGCTCCACGCCGAGGCTGGCGATGAGGGCGTGCTTGTCCTCGGTGGAGAGCAGGCGCTTGCCCTTCATCTTGTTTTCGGTGGGCAGGCGGAAGGTGAACACCGCCGGTGCCGCGCCGTGGGCCCTGGCCCACTCCACTGCGCCATTGATGACCGCGCGGTGGCCGATGTGGATGCCGTCAAAAAAGCCCATTGCCACAGCAGAGCCGTGGGCACCGCCCAGCGCAAGCGGCGCAAGCTGTGAATAGATCTGCATGAATGTTCTTTAATTCCTCTCTACAAAGAGTTTTTCGACCTTGAGCACGCCGCCGGTGATGTTCGCAAGACCCAGGAACTGGCCCTCGGCATTGCGGACACGGTAGCGGCCATCTGCCGCCGGGTAGCGGCTGGTGGGGCAGCCGTTGTACAGGTGCTGCTCCACTCTCGGTTCTGCCACCAGCAGAGGCAGGCTCTCGAACACGCTCTCCACCGGCAGCATCAAAGCCTGCAGTGCCTCGGGGCCTGCGTCCTTTGCCGCCTGTATCTCTTCCAGCGTGTGGGCGTCGGCCTCGGTGTAGACACCCGCCGTCGTGCGGCGCAAAGCGCTCATGGTGCCTTTCTGGCCCATAGCGGCGGCAATGTCCTCCAACAGGGTGCGGATATACGTTCCCTTGGAGCAGCGGACGGTGAGGACGTATTCGTTCTCCGCCGGGCTGCCGCCGTACCGGATGTCCAGGATCTCGATGGGGCGGGCCTTCCGCTCCACCGTAACGCCCTCGCGGGCCAGCTTATAGAGGGGCTGGCCGTTGATCTTGACCGCCGAGTACATGGGCGGCGTCTGCATCTGGGGGCCGAGGAACCGAGGCAGAACAGCCAGCAGTTCCTTCTCCCCTGCCGTCACCGGGGCCGTTTCCAGCACAGTGCCGGTGATGTCGCCGGTGTCGGTCTGCATCCCCAGCCGCAGCCGGGCGCAGTAGGTCTTGGTGTGGTCGAGCTGAAGGTCCACGGCCTTGCTGGCTCCGCCGCAGAACACCGGCAGGACGCCGGTGGCCATGGGGTCCAGCGTACCGCTGTGGCCCAGCTTGCGGGTGCCGAGGATGCCGCGCAGCTTGGCGATGACGTCAAAGCTGGTCCACTCCATCGGCTTATCTACGATAAGGATGCCCTGCATCAGCTTTCCTCCTGCGTCTCGGGGCGGTCGAGTTCCGCCTCCACTTCGGCCAGAATGGCGCTCTTGGCGTTGTCGAGGTTGCCCAGCAGCTCACAGCCCGCTGCGCGGGTGTGGCCGCCGCCGCCCAGACGCCGTGCGATGGCGCAGGCGTCCACGCCCTTGGCGGCGCGCACGCTGATGCGGTAGCTGCCGCCGGGCTGCTGACGGAGCAGCAGGCCCACTTTGACCCCCTCGATGCTGATGGGCAGGCTGGTCAGCTCTTCCAGGTCAGCCGGGTCCACGCCGCTCTGCTCGATCTCGTCCCGGGTCAGATACATCAGGGCGCAGCGGCCCTCAAGATGATATTCCAGATGGTTGCGGGCGATACGCTCCGCCTCCATCCGCTCCCGGGGCTTGGTGTCGAAGAGCAGGGTGTTCAGCTCCTCCACCTGCGCACCGGCCAGAATGAGCTTTGCCGCCACGAGGTGGGTGTTGGCAGTGGTGGAAGAGAACCGGAAGCAGCCGGTGTCCGTAGCGAGGCCGGTGTAGAGGCAGTTGGCGATGAGGGGGGTGATCTCCACGCCCATCTCGCTGATGACCTCATACAGAAGCTCTGCCGTTGCGGCCGCATTGCCGTCCAGCAGGGTGAAATCCGCATAGCCGCTGTTGCCCGTGTGGTGGTCGATGCAGAGATCGACGTGGCGGGTATACTGCGGCACACCGTTGTTTTCGCCAAAGAGCTGCACGCTGGCAACATCCACGGCCACAACGGTCTTGGGCTCAAACTCGCCCCGGAACGGCACCGGTGCAGTAAAGCTGTAGCGGGAAGGCACTGCATCGGAGCAGAGGACAGCTGCCGTCTTGCCCAGCGCCTTGAGCGCGTGGCAGAGGGCGCTGCCGCAGCCGATGGTGTCACCGTCCGGGTTTTTATGACACAGGACCAGAATGTTGTCCGCAGCACAGAGGCGCTCGGCCATCTGCTGCACATTGAGCTGTTCTGTCATTTGATGGATCCATCCTTTCCGCAGCGCTGGATTTATTCCTCGGTCTCGGCGGGCTGAGAGTCCTCAGCATCGCCGTTCACATTCAGCGTGCGGAGCAGCTCATTGATGTGGGCTGCATAGGCGGCACCGTCGTCCTCCACAAAGATGAAGCGGGGTGCCTTGCGGATGTGCATTTTCTTGCTCACTTCGGTGCGCACATGGCCTGCGGCGCGGTTCAGGGCCTCGATGGCGGGCTTGGGGCCGTCCTCACGGCCCATCACGCTCACATAGACCTTCGCCACGTCCAGGTCGGGCGTCACATCCAGCCGGGTGACGGTCAGCAGACCGCCCTCCAGCCGCGGGTCTTTCAGCCGTCCGATGATGGCGATGAGCTCACGCTTCATGTCCTGCGCCAGACGGCCCATATTTTTCTGAGACATAGTTTCTCCTCTGAAAAGCCCGTTATCACCGCCCGGGGGGCGATGATAACAGCAGCTTCAACTCTTAGTCGCGGTATTCTTCCATCTTGAAGGCCTCGTAGACGTCGCCTTCCTTGACGTCGGCAAACTTTGCCAGAGTAACGCCGCACTCGTAGCCCTCGGCCACTTCCTTGGCGTCGTCCTTGAAGCGCTTCAGAGATGCGATCTCGTCCTCCGTGATGACGATGCCGTCACGGACGACACGCACCTTGCTGTCGCGGGTGATCTTGCCGCTGGTGACACGGCAGCCTGCGACGGTGCCGACGTTGGAGATCTTGTAGACCTGACGGACCTGCAGCTCGCCCAGAGACACCTCGCGGAACTTGGGAGCCAGCATACCCTTCATAGCGTCGGTGACGTCGTTGATGGCGTCATAGATGACGCGGTACATACGCATCTCGACCTTGGTGGCAGCGGCCTCTTCCTTCGCTTTTTTGACCATCTCCACCGGGTCATAGATCTTGTTGAGGATGTAGGACTGAGCCGCAGAGAACACGTTGGAAAGCAGCCAGTACACGCCGACGCCGGCGGGCACCTGGAAGGCGATAAATACACTCATCAAAGGCATCATCAGCAGCATGCTTTTGTTCATGCTGGCCGCCGCGCCGTCTTCGCCGGTGGTGGCGCTGCTGAGCTTCATGCTGATCAGGCTCATGCCCAGGGCGGAAAGGCCGGACAGGATGGGAATCAACAGGTAAATATTGACCGCCATTGTGGGGACAACTCCCAGATCCATGCCGAAGAAGGTGAAATCAAAATTCGAAATTTTATCCACCACATCGGCGCCCAGGGAAGAGAAAGCCCCCGCATTCTGATGCACCGCATTGATGATGCTCATCTCCACGCTGTGCATATTCATGCCGCCTTCCCCCAGCACCTGCTTGGCGATTTCGGTCGCCGCATTGATGGTGTCGGCCGGCAGCCGCAGGATGTGCTTCAAGGGGTAATAAATGACATCAATCAAGCCAAAGAGGATGGGAAACTGGATGAGGACAGGAAGGCAACCGCTCATAGGGTTGTAATTTTCCTTCTCATAAAGCTTCAGAAGCTCCTCATTGAGCTTTTCCTTGTTATTTGCATATTTTTTCTGGATCTCTTCCATTTTTGGCCGGAAAGCGGCCATTTTGACCATGGACTTCTGCTGTTTCACAGCAAACGGCACCAACACCAATTTGGTGAGGATGGTAAACAGGATCAGCGCCAGGCCGTAGTTGTTTACCAGGTGGTAGCACAGAAACATGATCCACCCCAAGGGGTAACCAAGGATGGCGTAAATGGTTCTCATCATAACAATAGGTCCTCCAGATCGGATGGTGTACTAGGCGGATGGAGTCTGCCAAATATCGCCCTTTACTCCAAGTGGTCGGGCACGGGGTCATATCCGCCTTTGCAAAAGGGGTGGCATCTCAGAATCCGTTTAACGGCAAGTAGCCCGCCCCGATACGCTCCATATTTGGATATGGCCTGGTACGCGTATGTGGAACAGGTTGGATAAAACCTGCAGCAAGCAGGCCTATAGGGCGAAATCGCCTTTTGATAAAAACGGATGACTGCCAAAAACAGTTTTTTCATATTGCATATTGCCCCAAAAGGACGGCCGACTGCCGCTTGGAGCGTTTTATTCCGCCGGAGCGGTCTGCTGGGGTTTGGATGGCTCTGGCTTCTGCAGCAAGCCCAGCTTCTGCAGCTGCTTGTCCATCACGCGCTGCACCTCCTGCATCTTCACTTGGGTGGTGCGTCCCCGGGCGACAAAAACGATATCCCAGCCTTTGACCACAGTGGGCTCCATCTGGCGGTATGCCTCCCGGATAATTCTCCTTGCACGGTTTCGTTTACAAGCTTTTCCAATTTTCTTGGTGGCGGTGATGCCCACCCTGGCCCGGCCTTTTCGGTTCTTGACAGCATAGGTGACCAGAAGGGGGTGCACAGCGCTTTTCCCAGCGCGGTAGACCTTTTTAAAGTCTCGGTTTTGATTGAGTGTGACTGTATGAAGCATGGAAAGTGCCTTTCATGCCGGTTTTGCAGATTTTCCTTTTTATGATCCGGCAGACAGCCCGCCGGTTTCGGCGGGCGCCGGGTCATAAAAAGAAAGACCACAAAAAGGTTGTGGCCGGCAATTAGTGAGTTAAACGGGCTCTGCCTTTCGCTCTTCTGCGAGCAAGCACTTTTCTTCCGTTTTTCGTGCTCATTCTCTTGCGGAAACCATGCTCTTTCTTTCTGTGGATCTTCTTAGGCTGATAGGTTCTAAGCATCAAAATACCCTCCTTTCGGGGCGAAACCTTGCAAGATAACAGTATAGCCTACACGGGGCAAAATTGTCAATAGAAAAAATGGTTTTTTCCCGGTTCCAAAGCCATTTTTCCCTGTTTTGGAGGCGATTTTTTCCATCTTCCCCCTGAGGGCGGCCGTTTTTGCCGGAAAAATTCCCCTTGCTTCTGTTTTTGCTGGGTTGCCGGCGCCTTTGTTTGCCACGCCGCCCTCCAGCTTCCCCCTCCTGGATAAACCCAGGGATTTCCACCTGTTTCCATCCTTTGGTTTCCCTTTTCCATTCCATCTTCCCCAACCGGGATTTTTTGCTGTTTATACTATTATATAATATATTCACACAGGGCTGTTGAAAAGCTTGAAATAAACATTCCACTTATGCTACAATAACTCTGTTGAAGATCGGTGGAAAAAGTTTTTTCAACACACCTTTCCCAGTTGATCAACCCCTTTTCCACCGACCCGGAAATTTAATCGGAAGGACGATCAAACCATGGAATCCTTTAAAGAAGTGTTTTCGCTGGTCAGCGATTACTGCAAAGGACCCGATGGCGTTACCGAAGTAGCCCATTCCCTTTGGATTAAGGATATCGAGCCGGTCAAGTTTGAGAACTCCACCGCCTACCTGCGGGTCAGTTCCCAATTTAAAAAGGAGATCATCGAGGAGAAATACCTCCCCCTCCTGTCCCGTGCCTTCGAGCATATCCTAGGCTTTAGTGTAAACATCAAAATCCTCTGCGCCTCCGCCCCCAAACAGGAGCCGCCCGAGTCCGGCATGCTGTCCGGATATTCCCAAGAAGAGCTGGAGAAGAGCAGCCAAGGCGGCGATTATGAATACACCTTCTCCACCTTTATCGTGGGCCCCTCCAACAAATTTGCCCACGCGGCATCCCTGGCGGTGGCTGCAAACCCTGCCAATGCCTACAACCCCCTGTTCATCTACGGCGGGTCCGGGCTGGGCAAAACCCATCTACTGCTGGCCATCTGCGCAGAGATCAAAAAGAACAAGCCGGAAACCAACATCATCTACGCCAAGGGCGAGGAGTTCACCAACGAGCTGATCTACGCCATCACCACCGAGACCACCCGGGAATTCCATGACAAATACCGCCTGGCTGATGTCTTGTTGGTGGACGACATCCAGTTTATCGGCGGCAAGGAGAGCACCCAGGAGGAGTTCTTCCACACCTTTGAGGCCCTCCACCAGGCAGGCAAACAGATTGTCCTGACCAGTGACCGCCCTCCCAAGGAGATTAAAACCCTAGAGGACCGGCTGCGCACCCGGTTTGAATGGGGCCTGCTGGCCGACATTCAGCCCCCGGATTTTGAAACCCGCATCGCCATCATCCGCCGCAAGGCCGAACTGATGGACATCCAAATCCCCGACGAGGTGGCCGAGTACATTGCCAACCGGCTGAAAAACAACATCCGCCAGCTGGAAGGCGCAGTGAAAAAGCTCAAGGCCTTTAAACTGCTGGCTGGCACCCCGCCGTCCATCCTCATTGCCCAAAACGCCATCCGGGATATTTTAAATGACAACCAGCCGGTGCCGGTCACCGTGGAGCGGATCATCTCGGAGGTGGGCCGCACTTATGGGGTATCCTCGGCAGACATCCGCTCCACCAAGCGGTCGGCCCAGATCTCCCAGGCCCGGCAGATCTCCATTTACATCGTCCGGGACATCACCCAGATGTCCATGTCCTCTATCGGGGAGGAGTTCGGCGGCCGGGACCATTCCACCATCGTCTACGCCATCCAGCAGGTAGAAAAGAACATGAAACAGGATTCCCGCTACAAGGAGACAGTGGAGGACATCATCAAGAACATCCGCGACTCCTAACCTTCTCTTTCTTTTCCCAAAGAAAGAGAAGGCAGAAAGACCCCCCTTACCGGAAATAGAGATCAATCTGTTTCACTGGGGGAAAGCAATCCCTCCTTTCACTACAGGCGTGCAGATTCGGTTTAGACGAGGACTCTATTCCCGCCAAAGCAGCCTTTTCACCCCCGGAATTATACAGTCTGTATTGGTTTTACTGTCTCTTGCAAGATTTCCATCGCAAGTTGCAAAACCTGTTTAACCCTATTGAATTTTCGGCGCCGCGAACCTTTCTTTTTTGCGTATGATTATGCGTTTCTCACTTTCCACTTTTCCCCGTTTCCACGGCCCTATTTTCACCTTTTGGGAAGGTTGTGGTTCTCCACGGAATTCTCTACTTGTTTTCCACACTTTAAACAGAGTTTTCCACAACCCAGTGAAAAAGCGATGGCTGTTTCCACCTCTCCACAAATTCACCACCGCAGCCACTGGAAAGAGAACGCCTCTTTTTTCCTTTGATAAAGCAGGTTTGCGCGGTTGTCCACATCCCAACCGCCCCTACTACTACGACTAAAAATAGAGTTCTATCCTGATCTTGTTATGGGAGGGAAAGAACCGTTGTGAAAAACCAGCCGGGCAAAACCGGCAAAACAAATTGCAATTGAGGTGAATGAATCCATGAACATTCTCTGTGATAAGGCCCTCCTAGTACAGGCTGTCTCCAATGTATCCCGCGCAGTATCGGGCAAAACAACCCTCCCGGCCTTGGAGGGCATTTTGATGGTGGCCAAGGGCGGCCAGGTCCAGCTGACTGGCTACGACCTAGAACTGGGCATTTCCACCCATCTGGAAGCCCAGGTCTTGGAGGAAGGAGAGATCGTCCTCTCCGCCAAGCTGCTGCTGGATATGATCCGCCGGATGCCTGGTGACCAGGTGGCCATTGAAAGCGATGCCAAACTGCTGACCCAGCTGAAAAGCGGGGTCACCGAATACACCATTTTGGGCATGCCTGCCACCGACTACCCGGAGCTTCCTTCGGTGACCGAAGGGTCCGCCATCCAGCTGCCCCAGACCACCTTGAAGTCGATGATCGACCAAACCTTGTTTGCGGTGGCAACCACCGATTCTAAACCAGTTCACACCGGTTCTATGTTCGACGTGGACGAAGAGGGGATCACCCTTGTTTCGGTGGATGGATACCGCCTGGCCCTGCGCTGGGAAAAGGTGAAAATCGGCCAGCCGATGAAGTTCATCGTCCCCGGCAAGACTTTGTCTGAGGTCTCTAAGCTTCTGGGGGATGAGGACACCCCCACCGAGCTGTTTATCTCCCGCAAACACATTGTGTTCAACATCAACGGATATAGCGTCATCTCCCGCTTGTTGGAGGGGGAATTTTTGGATTACCATGCCGCCATCCCTCAAAACAGCACCACTTCCGTAAAAATCCCCACCCGCAGCTTTATGGACTCCATTGAGCGAACCAGCCTGCTCATCTCCGACCGGCTCAAAAGCCCCCTGCGGGTTAAATTCACCCGCGATCTGATCAAAGTTTCCTGCTCTACCGCCATCGGCAAGGCCTACGATGAGATCCCCTGCACCATGGAAGGCGGGGAGGTGGAGATGGGCTTTAACAACAAATACATCCTGGATGCCCTGAAGGCCTCCGGCTGTGATGAGGTGAAGCTGGAAATCAGCGGACCCCTCTCCCCCATGAAGGTGGTTCCCCCTGAGGGGGATCAGTTCCTGTTCCTGGTGCTGCCGGTACGGCTGAAGGCGGAATAATTGACCATACAAGGAGGGCGCTATGAGCGAGCAAAAGGAAACGATCCGGGAAACCGTTGAGATCTCCACCGAGTTTAGAAAATCATCTGTTGCAGCATCAGTGAATTGGATTCCTTTTTAAAATTTGCCGGCATGCTGGAAACCGGGGGCCAGGCCAAGGAAGTGGTTCAGGCCGGCCTGGTTTCGGTCAATGGGGAAATCTGCACCATGCGGGGCAAGAAGATCCGCCCCGGGGACATTATAGAGGTGGAGCATTACCGGCTGGAGGTCGTCAGGCGTGCGGATTGATCGCCTCACCCTCACCGGCTTTCGCAACATCGGGGAGATGGAGCTTTCCCCCTGCCCCGGGGTCAATGTGATCTACGGGGACAATGCCCAGGGTAAAACCAATTTAATGGAGGCCATCTACCTGTTCACCGGGGCCAAAAGCTTCCGAGGGGCGAAGGACAGGGAGATGGTGGGCTTGGGGAAGGAAAAAACCCAGCTTCAGATGGAGTTTTTCGGCGAAGGCCGCCCCCAGACCGCCCAGCTTTCCCTGGCCCCCAAAAAGTCGGTTCACCTCAATGAGATTCTGCTGGACAGCAGCACCAAACTGGCCGGCCAGTTTACCGCTGTGGTTTTTTCCCCCAGCCATCTGTCCCTCATCCAGGACGGCCCCCAGGAGAGGCGGCGGTTTTTGGACACCACCATCTGTCAGTTGAAGCCCAAATACATCCGGGTGCTCAATGACTACAGCCGGGTATTGGCCCAGCGAAACAGCCTTCTCAAAGACGTGGCTTTCAGCTCCTACCTGCTGGATACCCTGGACATCTGGGACCAGCACTTAGTAAGGCTGTCGGCCACCATCACCCGGACGCGGTACACCTATCTGGAGAAGCTTAAACAGCTGGCCGGGGAGGTGTATAAGGGTATTTCCCGGGAAAAAGAGGAATTCAGCCTGCGGTACCTGTCCAAAGCCTGCCCAGATCTTGCCGACCTCTCTGCCCCCGGGCTGGAAGAGGCTATCGCCGAGGCGGTGCGCAAAGCCCGCCGGGAGGACCTGAAGGCGGGCAGCACCACAGTGGGGGCCCACCGGGACGACCTGGAAATCTCCATCAATGGGATGAACGTCCGCACCTACGGCTCCCAGGGGCAGCAGCGAAGCGCCGTATTGGCCCTCAAGCTGTCCGAGTGCGGGATGATCCGCCAGCTCACTGGGGAGGAGCCTGTGGTCCTCCTGGACGATGTGATGAGCGAGCTGGATGAGAGCCGGCGGGAATACCTGCTCAACCATATGGGCGACCGGCAGATCTTCATCACCTGCTGCGACCCCAACTACTTCCGCCACCTGGAAGATGGGAAAAGCTTTCATATACAGGGGGGCGCCATCTATAAGGTGGAAGAATACGGCCGCCCCCAGAAGGAGGAAAATCCATGTATCTCCATTTAGGACAGGATACGGTAGTGCGCACCAGTGACATCATCGCCATATTTGACCTGGAAAACGCCTCCATCGCCAAATCCACAAAAGGGTACCTGGCCTCCGCCCAAAAAAACGGGATGGTGGTCAACGTGTCCACTGAACTTCCAAAATCCTTTGTTGTCTGCACCGAAAACGGCAGGACAAAGGTTTACATTTCCCAGATATCGTCGTCTACTTTAAAAAAACGCACCGGCTTTATCGCGGATATTGCCAATGTGTAGCCATAGGGGCACACAGACTTTAACGCAAGGAGAGTTTACCGTGCAGAACACACCACAAACCGAAACATATGATGAAAACCAAATCCAGGTGCTGGAAGGGCTGGAGGCTGTCCGCAAACGGCCCGGCATGTACATCGGCTCCACCAGCACCCGGGGCCTGCATCATCTGGTCTATGAAATTGTAGACAACTCTATAGACGAGGCGCTTGCTGGCTACTGCACCGACATCAAGGTGGAAATCCTCCCGGGGGAGGTCATCCGGGTCACCGACAACGGCCGCGGCATCCCGGTGGGCATCCAGCACCAGCAGGGCATCCCTGCGGTGACGGTGGTATTCACCATCCTCCACGCAGGCGGCAAGTTCGGCGGTGGCGGATACAAGGTCGCCGGCGGCCTCCACGGCGTGGGCGCTTCGGTGGTCAACGCCCTGTCGGAGTGGCTGGAAGTCCGGGTGTTCGACGGGTCCCACATCCACTACCAGCGCTTTGAGCGGGGCAAGATCATCTGCGACCTGAAGGTCGTCGGGGAGACCGACAAAACCGGCACTGAGGTCACCTTCAAGCCGGACGCTCAGATCTTTGACGACACCGTCTTTGACCGTGAGACCTTGGAGACCCGGCTGCGGGAGCAGGCGTTCCTCAACGCCGGCCTCAACATCATCCTGGAGGACAGCCGCAGCGGGGAGCCGGTAGTGCAGAAGATGCACTACGAAGGCGGCATCCGCAGCTTTGTGGAGCATATCCACCAGCGCAAAGGGCTGGAGGTCCTCCATGACGGGGTCATCTACATCAGCGGCCAGAGCGGCGACAGCCTGGCGGAAGTCGCTATGCAGTACAACGACAGCTACAACGAGCTGATCCTGTCTTTTGCTAACAACATCAACACCACCGAGGGCGGTACCCATGAGGTGGGCTTTAAAAACGCCCTCACCCGGGTGATGAACGACTACGCCCGCAAGTTTGGTATCCTCAAAGAGGCGGACAAAAACCTGACCGGCGACGATGTTCGGGAGGGCTTGACCGCCATTATCTCGGTCAAATTGACCGACGCCCAATTTGAAGGACAGACCAAAACCAAGCTGGGCAACAGTGAGATCCGCCCCTTGGTGGACAACATGGTCTATGAAAAGCTGACCACTTATTTTGAAGAAAACCCAGCTGTGGCGCGGGCTATTTTGGATAAATCCCTCAATGCGGCCAAAGCCCGGGAAGCCGCCCGCCGCGCCCGGGAGCTGACCCGCCGCAAATCCGCCCTGGAGACCGCCTCTCTGCCCGGCAAGCTGGCGGATTGCTCTGAGCGGGACATTGAACAGACGGAAATTTACATCGTAGAGGGCGACTCGGCAGGCGGTTCGGCCAAATCCGGCCGGGACCGCCGGTTCCAGGCCATCCTTCCCCTGTGGGGCAAGATGCTCAACGTGGAGAAAGCCCGTCTGGACCGGGTGTACGGAAACGACAAGCTGATGCCGGTGGTCACCGCTTTGGGATGCGGCATCGGGGATGAATTTGACATCTCCAAGCTGCGGTATGGCAAGGTAATCATCATGGCCGATGCCGATGTGGACGGTTCCCACATCCGCACTTTGTTGCTCACCTTCTTCTTCCGGTTCATGCGTCCCCTCATTGAAGAGGGCCATGTGTACATTGCCCAGCCCCCCCTGTTCAAAGTTTCCCGGGGCAAGCAGGTGCGCTATGCCTACGATGAAAAACAGCGGGATCAATACATCGCGGAGCTTTACCCCGATGGCACCACCAAGTCCGACGTGCAGCGGTACAAGGGCCTTGGTGAGATGGACCCGGAACAGCTGTGGGAGACCACCATGAACCCGGAGAACCGCACCATGCTCCGGGTGGAGATGGCCGACGCCATGAAGGCGGACGAGATTTTCACCATCCTTATGGGTGAAAAGGTCGCCCCCCGGCGGGAGTTTATCGAAACCAATGCCAAATATGTGCAGAACCTGGATATTTAGCGGGGCGGTGACAGAATGGACGAACAAAAAAAGCCTATTTTAACCCTGGAATATACCATACAGCCGGAGGAGTACCTCCACTTCAACCAGTATTTTGCCAAGGAGAATTTCCAGGCGAAGAAGAACAAAACCACTTTGGTGGGCGCCATTGAAACGGTGGTGGCTCTGATCCTTCTGTATGCCACCGCCACTGGGGAGGGCCAGTACCGCTTGATGCTGATCCTCCTCTCGGCGGCGCTAGTGGCCTTTGGCCTGTACAGCATGCTGTTTTACACCGTCATTTTTCCCTGGTCCTTGAAAAACGCTGCCCGGAAGAACTATGAAAAAAGCGACTATCGCAAAAACCCCACCCGGCAGGATTTTTACCCCGATTCGCTGGTGGAGACCAGCCAAGGGGTGGAAAACCGCTTTTACTGGAACGAGGTCTCGGAGATCCGGGAGACCCCTATTCTCTTCATGCTGATTTTGGAAGAGAAGCGGACCATTTTGATCCCAAAATCCGGCCTGGGCGACCAGATCTACGAGCTGGATGAATGTCTCAAACTGATTGAGCAGAAATATGGCAAACAACGGATTGTCAGCCAATAAACCGGGCCTCCTACCGCAACGGCAAGCAAGGCCAATTGGAAATAAAGGGTGAAAAGAAACAATGTTTAGTGACGCATCAACTGTAATCAATGTGGACATCGAGAACGAGATGAAAAAAAGTTTTCTCGATTATTCCATGTCGGTCATCGTCAGCCGTGCGCTGCCCGATGTCCGGGATGGCTTGAAGCCGGGTACAATTACTTTCCGCCAGGAATAAAACAGAAATAAAATACAAAACAACTTAA
>OGZT01000447.1_pt1 | contig 33145 bp, 19 predicted proteins | sample 1576891 | NCBI WGS metagenome assembly OGZT01 (sample SAMEA3541521, study PRJEB24748) | human gut metagenome | biome: human gut; feature: human-associated habitat; material: faeces | place: China | collected 2012 | reverse complement strand
CCGCCTAAGTACAATCCGAGAGAACAATTCGAATATGTACCCCGAAACGATAGCAACGGTTCTGAATCCTCATCTATTCAAGAATATACTAAACTCGGTACAATCTCATGCATACCAGACATACTTTGCTTTAGATAAACTCGCAAATATTCTTGATTACATTCTATATGAGAGTAAAAACAAATACGTGACTCCTCAGGAGGAAATAGACTTTGCCAAAGATCTGATAGAGGTAAACCGGATCAAGCTCAGTCCATTGTTCGAATTGACCGTAAAAACAAAAATAGACGAGACCTCGGCATTATACAGGCAGCGTGTACTAGCTCCGCTTATAAGCATCGACCTGATTGAAAATGCCTTTAAACATGCCGATCTCCAAAGCAAGGGTTCGTATATTTCAATTGTATTCGGGTTTAAAGATAATATATTCAGCCTCACTGTTTCAAATAAAATATCACCCCGAAACAATCTTAAAAAAGAGAAAAGCGGTATCGGGAACATAACCTTCGACCAACGATTAAATATGCTCTACAAGGGCTGTTATGAATTGGAACGCATCATTGATGACGATGCATATATTGCCCACTTAAAAATTGATCTGAATGGATTCAAAACTTCGATGCCTCATCCTTGAGGATGAATTACCAGGACTAGCTTATCTGAAAATGCTTTGCCAGCAGTTTCCGGAAGTAGAGGTTGTCAAAGCTTTTGATGATCCGAAAGCGTTTCTGAATGAAATAGGACAGCTGCAATTCGACGCTTGTATTCTTGATATCGAAATGGGAGAAATGAATGGATTACAGATCGCTAATATATTAAAGGACAAAGCAATCATATTTGTAACAGCATATAAAGAATATGCAGCAGAAGCATTCGACCTGAATGCTATCGACTACGTTCGTAAGCCGATACAGAGAGACAGGCTTAAGCAAGCCATAGACAAAGCAATCAAATATCTGGAAAAGCCGGGAACAACAAAAGCATTCACCCAACTGAACAGTGAAAAAGGAAAAGTCCTTCTCTATTTCGACCAGATAGATTACATAACTATAGCAGCTTTAGACAGCAGAGACAAAATTGTGTACCTGAAAGACGGAAAAAATCTGACCCTGAAAAATATCTCATTCGATAAGCTGATAAGTCTTCTTCCCTCCAAGCGTTTTTGCCGTATCAATAAAAGGGAGATAATAGCCTTACGCACGATACAATATTTCTCCTATGATGAGATAATATCCGACATTATTCATAACGATAATACAATCCGGTTTTCACTATCCGAAGTATATCGGGATGATTTTATCTATAAGGTAGAAAACTCAGGTAAATAAGTAAACGAAAGTATTTAATGATACATTTTCAAGTCATAACAGACTCTGGTTGTTAATAAGGCTGCGACCTTAATTTCATTACAAAATACCAAGGTTTCATTACATTTTATGCAGCTTTTATTGCTAAACCGACTCAGAAACTATTTATATCTCTAATTTTAGGGTTTCAGACCCTTTTACACTTGTTTACGACTTATGAAAAAACTAAGAGATATACTATTCTATGTAATTACAATCGGTGGTTTTTCTATCCTTATTTACTGGATAATATTTAGTGGAAAATCGTTAGAAGAAGGACGCGGAATTGTTTCGAACATTTCAGAGAGAACTCCTCTCGAAGAGTTTTTCAATTCTTTGATTGATAACTTACATCACTCCATCGGACTTCTTGTTCTTCAGATTATCGCAATTATTATTGTATCACGCCTGTTTGGCTGGATATTTAAAAAGATCGGACAACCAATGGTTATTGGTGAAATCCTGGCTGGTATTGTTCTCGGACCATCTTTGTTAGGTTTATACTTCCCTGATGTGTCGAATTTCATTTTCCCGACTCAATCCCTCGGTAATTTGAGTATTTTGAGCCAAATAGGACTTATACTATTCATGTTCGTTATAGGAATGGAACTAAATCTGAAAGTATTGAAAACTAAAGCTCACGAAGCTGTAGTCATCAGTCATGCCAGTATCATTATCCCTTTTGCGTTAGGAGTCGGACTAGCTTACCTGATATACAAAGCCCATGCTCCCGAACATGTCGAATTTTCGTCATTTGCACTCTTTATAGGTATATCTATGAGCATAACAGCCTTTCCGGTACTGGCGCGTATCATACAGGAAAGAGGTATCCATAAAACAAAACTCGGAGCGATAGTAATTACTTGTGCTGCTGCCGATGATATTACCGCTTGGTGTCTGCTTGCTGTAGTAATAGCAATAGTGAAAGCCGGATCAGTTCTAAGCTCTCTCTATACAATAGTATTAGCTATAGCCTATGTCATATTCATGGTAAAGCTTGTACGCCCGTTTTTACGCAGAGTCGGCGAATTGTATCAGTCGGATAAAAACCTGAGTAAATCGCTTGTAGCTCTCTTCTTCCTTGTATTGCTTATATCTTCCTTTATTACCGAAACAATAGGGATCCATGCTCTTTTCGGAGCATTTATGGCAGGCGTAATGATGCCCGCCAATATACGGTTTAGAAGTATGTTTACCGAAAAGATAGAAGATGTTGCATTAGTTCTTTTCCTTCCTCTATTCTTTGTGATCAGCGGATTGCGTACAGAAATCGGATTGATTAACGATCCCGAACTTTGGAAAATCACAGGCTTGATCATTCTTGTGGCTGTTGTGGGAAAGTTTGCAGGAAGTGCCATCGCAGCCAGATTTGTCGGTCAAAACTGGAAAGACAGTCTTACCATAGGCACGCTAATGAATACCCGAGGATTGATGGAGCTGGTTGTTCTTAATATCGGGTACGATCTGGGAGTACTCAATGCCGAGATATTTGCAATGATGGTGATCATGGCTCTTGTCACTACATTTATGACAGGCCCCTCACTGAATATTATCAACAAAATATTCAAGAAAGATGAAGAAGCAGCCAACGAAAAAATGTACGATCTGGCAAGGTACAAGCTGCTCTTATTCTTCAAAAATCCCGAAAAAGGGAGAGCTTTGGTCAGATTGGCAAATAGCCTGACCAGACGTGTTGACGATAATACTTCAATAACAGCTATTCATCTTACATCTCCTCAAGGATTACACCAGATAGATGCCGATGTATACGAAAAAGAAGCATTCTCCCCCTTAATTGATGAGGCTCAATCACTAAACCGCAAAATCATTTCACTATTCAAAATAACAACAGACATCGGGGATAATGTAGTAAATGTAGCCAATAAAGGAGACTATGACCTGTTGCTGATGAACCTTGAAGAATCAATTTTTGAAGGAACAGTATTGGGTCGGGTTCTGGGATTTACTACTCAGATATTTAATCCCGAAAAACTAATCAATACAGTTACAGGCAAAGAAAAACTGATAGAAAGCAATCTTATAGATAATAACACCCGCCTGATCTTATCTAAAAGCAGAATTCCCGTAGGTATACTTATAGATAAAGATCTATCGAGTACAGATAACATTTTCATCCCTATTTTCAACGAAAAAGATGAATTCCTGATTACTTATGCACAGAAATTTATACACAATGCAGGAGCTCAGATTTCGATACTAGACCAATCCGGAAAAAGTAACAATGCAATAAAAGAGCGGATCCGGCTGATAGAACATAATGCACCAAACCATATCCGTAATATCAGTATGGATTATGTCAGTGAAGATTTCATGAGTAAGCAAAACCTGATAATTGTAAGTCTAGACAGCTGCGAAAATCTCTTCTTACTGCGTAAGGAATGGATTGGCAAAACAACGTCCGTTCTTATCTGTTCTGACGATAAAACTCATCAATCTTAAAAACAAAACTGGACAGTCGGTTTTATTTAAAAAAGATCTATACTTCAGATGCTTACATTTGCTTTTGATACTCACTTGGAGTCATTCCAAATTCAGTTTTAAAGCAGGATGTGAAATATTTAGGATCGGAAAAGCCGACTGAATATGCAATTTCGGCTATCGAAATCGATTTATCTTTCAACATATTGCAGGCATGTTTCAGGCGAATATTGCGGATAAACTCTATGGGAGACAATCCTGTCATTGACTTGATTTTCCGATACAAAGATGATTTCGACATATGCAGATGTTCCGCAAAAGTATTTATATCGAATTCTGTTTCGGATAAGTATTCTTCAATTAGTTTTACCGCACTATTCAGAAACTGTTCATCTGCCGAAGGGTATTCGAGAGAAGATATATTGATTTCGACATTCGATTTGAATTCTTGCTGCTTACTTTCTTTATTACTCACCAGATTGTTGATACGGGCTTCAAGCACTTTTATTTCGAACGGTTTCGACATGTATCCGTCTGCTCCGGCATTATAACATTCGATGCGGTCTTCGGCACTGTTTTTTGCTGTCAATAATAAGATGGATATATGGCTTGTCTCAATATTTGATTTCACTTCTCGGCACAATTCAAATCCATCCATTTCCGGCATCATCACATCGCTGATAATAATATCGATATTATTATTTCGCAGCTTTACCAGAGCTTCTTTACCATTGGCTGCGGTAATTACATTATATTGTTTCGATAAAATATTCCGTATCAGTACTAAGAGCTCTTCATTGTCTTCAACCAGAAGTATTGTTACCCGATCCACCCCTTCAGTTTGTTGTCCTTCTGAAAACTGGGGCTCTTCATTGTGACGGAAAGAGCTCTCTTCACTAAATATAATATCGGGAGTATTTACAATATCTGTTTCGGTATAACTTTCTTTATCAACAGGAATAACCACTGTAAATACTGTACCTATATCTACCGAGCTACTCACAGCAATAGTTCCATGATGCAGTTCCACCAAATCTTTTGTTAAGGATAAACCTATGCCGTTAGTCTCACCTCTAGCTCTTTGGCTGTCTGTATAAAACCTTGTAAATACATCTTTGAGATGATTTTCAGCAATACCTATACCTGTATCCGAGACATTCAACGTCAGATAATTGTGTCGGTTTCGGGTTGATAACGATATATCAACAGAGATGGCACCATCAACAGGGGTATATTTAAATGCATTTGATAAGAGATTAAATACAATCTTATCTATTTTATCAGGATCGAAATAAGCATTGATATCCGACACTTCGGAGGTAAACGAAAAGTTGATATTGTTCTTTTTAATTAAGGGGGCAAAATGTGTATAACAGATGTCTTTAATAAAAATGATAATGTTACCATTAGTCACTTTTAATTTCATATTACCACTTTCCATTTTTCTAAAATCAAGAACCTGTTGAAGCAAACGCTTCAAACGACTTACATTCGAACGCATTGTCTCATACTGAGGAACTTTTGTTTTTGACGTTGTTTCCAGATCGTCAATCAGACATGAAATAATTGTGAGGGGCGTAAGGAAATCATGCGATATATTTGTAAAATAACGAAGTTTGGTCTGCGTCAACTCTTCTGTCTTTTCTTTCTCGATCTGTGTGATTTTCAGCTTATTCCTCAGCCTGATTCTGTTTGTTGCAATCCGCAAAGCCAAATACATAAACACAATCACAATCACTGCATAAAAGGTATATGCCCACCATGTTTCATAAAAAGCCGGCAGCTTATATATGATAAGTTCGGTAACCTGATCACTCCACAAGCCATTCTCATCTGTAGATTTAATCATCAAGATATATTTACCTTTACTCAACTGGTTATATGTGGCAAATTGCCTATTACTATCTGTATAAATCCAGTCCTCATCAATCCCTTCCAATTTGTAGGCATATCTGATTTTTGAAGGATAAGTATAGTTAAGTGACGAGAAATCTATTTCTATATTTTTATCATTCGGATCTAAAGTCAAGGTTTGTTTATCCAGATCAAACTTATTATTTGCATTCTGATAAAAAATAGATTGATTCTGAATTTTAATATCTGTCACAAGTACTTTCTCAGAACCGGGCTGAGCCGATAAATTTTCGGATGGGCTAAATGCCGCAAAACCTTTATTTCCGCCAAAATATATAACCCCGTCGTTGTTGACAAACACCGAATTTTTGTGAAAATAGTTGACTGACAACCCGTCTGTACTTTTATAATTCCGGTAGGCTTTATTTTCAGGATTAAACTCCGTCACATAGCGACTCGTCAGAATCCAAACATGGGACATCCTATCTACAATAATATTAAGAATAGGGTCTCCTGTCATACCACAACTCCGTGTGTAATCGTCTATTTTATCAGTTATGGTATTATAAACTTCAATAGTTCCGTTTTTAGACCCGATCCAGATTCTTCCTGACTGATCGGCACAGACCGATTGTATATTATCACTGGATAAGCCGTTCCATCCTTTTCTGAAATTGAATAATTTCAGATTATCAATAGAAGTGTTATGTTTAATCGGGATATTGTATAACCCCGATTTGCTGGTACTTATCCATATAGTTCCATTATTGTCTTCGGTAATACCCGTCACATTTCCCAATGTATCGCTGATCAGATGAAGTTCTTCTTCATTGTATTTCTTCATGAAGACACCCGTAGATGTACCCAGCCATGTATTATTTTTGGCATCATTAAAGAATATCAAAGGCAGTCCGGGACTTTTTGTATATTTCGTTAAATCTATTTTACCACTTAATGATATATTATTACCGTTCTTTTTGAGCCGGTATATAAAAGGGGCTTTCTCGGCTCCCACCCAAACTTCGTCTGTAGAAGGAGGGGCTGAAATACAATTAATCAACCGAAGATCTGACTGATCTCTCAAATCCGAATATTCTGTATAATAATTAAATTGATTGGATTCGGGATTGAAAGTTCCTAAGCCTACCCTATTCTGAAACAGCCAGAACAGCCCTGTTTTATCCTGAAAAAGAACTTTTATATTGGATGCGATACCAAATCGCTGCTTAACATTGTCGAGTGAATAATTTTTGATTGAAGGCTTGTCGAAATTTATGGTAATAGTTCCTTCGCTATAAGTACCAATCCAGATATTGCCTTTTCGGTCTGTAACCAATTCGCTGAATATATTATTCGATTCCCTGAAAAGAGGAGATACATTAACCTCTTCAAGTACCGGATCGGATACATCCGTGTATTTAAATGCATGCACCCCCGAAAAAGACATCACCCAGATATAGCCCTGCTGATGATCCTGGGTTATACTGAAAAATGTTTTCTGAGGTTGATTATCTTCTGTGTTATTTACTTTCTGCGAGACATACATCTCATCTTCATTTTTATTGGGTCTGAAACTAAACAATCCATCGCCCCATGTACATATCCAATAATGTTTGTTGGAGTCCTGAAACATACGGAATGGACTGTTGGTTGAGCCTATTTTAGGATACTTGATCAGAGTTGAATTTTCTTTATCGTACTTAAACAAGCCCGGTCCCCACCCCAGTACCCAGATATTTTCGTATGAGTCCTGATATATCTGGTTTATGGAGAGATTCGGAAAATCATCGAACCGCTTTATAAGAGTCCGGTCTTTGGTATAATGATATAGATACCTGTCTGTACCGATCCATATAGATTTATCGGAAGCCACTAATATCGATTTTATTGGCTGTGATTGTATTTCTTTATCTGCAAAAGGCGTTACAATATAGGTTTGCTTATCTAAAAGATTTATTCCTTCTTCGGTTCCTATCCAGATATATTTGTCATCTTCGGTAATACTTGATATCTGATTATTCGATAATAGATGAGAGCGGTTAAAATCGGTTCTGAATACAAGAATTCTGTAGCCATCATACCGGCATATGCCATCCATCGTCCCAAGCCATATATATCCTGCCCGATCCTGATATACCCTCAGCACCGAATAAGACGAATACTGATCTAACTGGGGTATAGAATTCATCGTTACTTTTTGCGCTGCTACATTTGTCAATAAAAATGTAAGCAGGCTGCATGTAATGAGATAACGGAGTATTTTATTTTTCATTTCAGAAGACATATTAAGGTCTCAGACCGATTTATTAACTTAGCAAACATAACAGCATGAGCTGGTTATCGTCTTAAAACACCTCATTAAACACTTGCTGTTACTTATCCTATAAAGATAGATGTATATATCAAAGATAAAAAATACCTCTAAGAGTTTTATCTCCAGAGGTATTTTTTAAATCAATATACCTGATTAAGGTCTCAGACCTTTCTGCTGATTTTACAAGCATGACAGCAAGATCTGGTTATCGCTTTAAGATACATTATTAAATGCTTTCTTTCAATCAATATCCGGTATTCTGTTCAAGAACAGCATCCTTATTTAATTGGATTTCTGTTAATGGTATAGGTAACAATGTATTATAATCTTTAAATCCGACTATAATTTTATTATCCGGAGATGCATCACCATTCTTCAGAATACGACTTGACAAAGTATTGGTTCTTATTAAGGTCATACGGCGGTTTTCTTCGGCTATAAGTTCCCGGGCCCGCTCATCCAAAATAAAATCGATATTAATATCAGAAGCACTTACCTTCCCATATGACGGATTGCTTATTTCGGTACGATATGCTTTGAACGCCCGATCTCTTATCACATTTATATCTTCTGCTGCACCTGTCAGGTTATTTTGCCTGAAACGAGCTTCAGCTCTAAGCAGATATGTTTCGGAATAACGCATTACCGGCCAATCTTTCACTACGGCATATCCAAAGTCATCATTAGGATCATACCCTCCCCATTTCGTTGGATGCGGATAATAGAATCCAAGTGAATCTCCTGCTGCCGGAACCACTTTATCTCCTGTTTTAACAACAATATCCTTTACTCCTTTACCGGCGGTAACCTTAAACCCGTTGGCATCAATACCTATCGTTGTATGGAAACCGGGTTTATTATAATACATTGTACGTCGGATATTATAGTTAGAGTTTCGTATATCTCCTTTTTGGAATAAGTGATATTTAGTAAAATTACTTAAACGCAAACGTCCGATACCACGTCCGCCCAAAGAATCGGCATTAACCATACCATCTATATTGTAATACCCGGGAACCCATACACGGCGATGTTGCGGATTATCAATAGTACCACCGTTTACATCACGGTTGTATTCCATTTCGAAAGTCCATATCCCTTCGGTATTTCCCTCCGAACGGCGTTGATTTCCAAATCTGAACATATCCCTGTAAGAGTCACCTCCTTCAGCTAGGTATTTTCCATAACGGGCATCGATCAGCTTATACTTCCCTTCGCTAATGATCAAGGTCAAGGCATCTTCAGCTTTCTTAAAGAATGATGCATCACGCATACCCATACGAAGATAAGCTTCTCCAGCCAACTGACGTGCAAAGTCTTTTGTCGCACGGCTCTCCTTTCTGTTCGAAGTATCTACGTTAGGCAAATAAGTCATCGCATATTGTAAATCGGCATCAATTACCTCATCAACTTTATCAACAGTCTCACGAACGTAGTCTGTCCTTGGATTTGCACCATCATATTTTGTAACCAAAGGTACACCTCCCCATAGAGTAACTAACATATTGTAAGCATAAGCTCTAAAAAATTTAGCTTCAGCTACAGCAGCTTTATCTCCGTTCTCTCCCTGAGAATCGATAATAAGATTGGCACTATTGATAATCTCATACAATTTTTCCCACAAGAAACTAACGCCTGCATTTTCCGAATTAAGATTCGGATAATTATAGAAGCCGACTTCTACACCCTGTGTCTGCCCGGGTGAACAGACATCTGTTCCAACCTGAAAGCAACTCAAGAAACCTTGTTGGCCGGACATCCCCCAAATTGCAGCACACTGACGATACAGCCCTACAACTTTAGATTCTACGTCATTGACCGAAGGATCAAAATTTGAATACATTTTCTCATCAAGAAAACTATCGCTGCACGATATCGATCCTAATGTGACAAGTGATACTGCGAATGTTTTTAATATTATATTTTTTATTTTCATAACTATCTATTTTCAAAAAGTTAAATTCAACCCAAATACAACGCTCTTAGTCATAGGGTAGTTACTGGTATCATATACCGTTTCACCTCTTGTTGAGTCCCATGAGCTATTTCCCCTTGCAACTTGTCTTGCTTCAGGATCCCAACCAATCCAATCAGTAATAGTTGCCAGATTACGTCCGCTCATATAAACAGTCAGAGCACTTATTCCTAATTTACTTGTAGCACTTGTCGGTAAGTTATAACTCAATGTTATGTCCTTAATACGGGTAAAACTTGCATCAGACGGAAATCCGTATCCATATCTGTTTGAAGTATTACTAAGAGACCTCCATTTATTACTTTGATTTTCAGGAGTCCAATAACCTATTTCCGATGCTATATTACGTCGTCCCATTTCGTCACCTGCAATACCTATCATAGAGTTGTTTTTCTTTAAGCCTTGAACAGTCTGAATAAACACACTTAAACTGAAATCTTTATAAGTAAATGTATTTGTCAATCCTCCAATCCATTTCGGAGAAGTCTGTCCCAGTATTTTACGGTCATTATCATCGATCTTACCATCAGGCACACCATCGGGACCACTAATATCAGCAAGTTTTATATCTCCCGCTTTAGCTTGAGGATCCCACTTGAGATGATCTCCATTAGCTATTTCTTTTTCCTGCCATACACCTACCATTGTATAATCATAAATTACACCGATAGGCTGTCCTATAAACCAACGGTTTCCCAGATCGGATTTTTTATCACCATAAAGGTCTTTAATTTCATTTTTATTCCAAGAATATACCAGATTTGTTGTCCATGTAAAATCTTTGGTAACAATATTACGTGAACTTAAAGTTATTTCAATACCCTTATTTGCGGTTTTACCCATATTGGCATACATCGAATTAAATCCTGATATTTTAGGCAGATTTCGTTTCAACAGCAAATCAGTTGTAGTAGACGAATAGAAATCAATATTACCTGTTATTCTTCCATTCTTCAATAACCCAAAGTCCAGACCAACATTGAAACTCTTCGTTGTTTCCCAGCTTAGATTAGAGTTCCCCATCATATCATTAGGATAAAGAGCTGTATTGGATGCTCCTCCCATTGCAAGCATACCATTATCCATTTTAGCTAAAGTCTGATATACTCCAATAGCCTCATTTCCGGCTTTACCATACGATAATCTCAACTTCAATGAACTAAGAATATCCTCTGTACTCTTCATAAATGATTCATTAGTTACATTCCAACCAGCAGCAACAGATGGAAATACCCCATATTTGTTATTATCACCAAAGACTGAAGAACCGTCACGACGTACGGTAAATGTAAACAGATAACGGCTGTCGAAAGAATAGTTCAAACGTCCCATCTGAGAAAGCGTAGTGTACAACGTTGTTTGAGATCCAACAGATTGAGTCTGAGCCGAACCGATATTATTCCATTCCTGACTGTCATTTATGAATACAGAAGCCTCAGCTTTGGAGTTCTGCCATTTTTTACGGGAAGCTGCATATAACCCTGTAAAATCGATATGATGTTTATTGAAGTCACGGGCATACGAGAATATATTTTCAATAGTATAGGTTTGAGATTCTTCGTTATATATTCTTGCCCATCCGGTAAGATTATTAACCGATTCTCCATCATATTCGTTTGTACGTTTAGGGGAATATGTATATCCTCCGTTAAACTTATATTTAAGACCATCTAAACCCTTTAATATTTTCCCAAAATCAAGTTCTGCATATCCATTTATATTTACATTCCAGTTTCGACGTTCGGGGTTGGTTGTTGTACGCATCAATGGATTTGTAAACAATTTTTCCTGTGCCATCGGATATATCTCATAACTTCCATTTTCGGTATAACTATCGTCACCTGCATAGGTACGGTAATACATGCGTCCGTAAGGAGACATAGCCTCAGCCATTAATAAGCTGGCACGCCCTCCATCGTTATTATGTGATACAATATAAGAATTGGTTCCTACCTTCATATATTTTGTAACATCCACATCTATATTGGTACGAATAGAATAACGTTTGTAATCGAATCCTTTAATTATACCCTTCTGATCTAAAAAGTCTGCAGAAATATAATATTTTACATTTTCGGCTCCTCCGGCGATACTCACATTATGGTCTTGAATAACTCCTGTTCGGGAAATCTCATCAATCCAGTCAATTTCTTTTCCTGCCAGATAATTATCATATTCATATTCGTTTCTGACCGGAGTATTATTCCATAAGCTGGTATTATTAATTCTTGCAGCCTCAGCATAACGATCGATCATTTGCTGTCCGCTTCCGAATTTCAGCTTATGAGAGAAATCTTCAATTCCCACATAACCGGCATAACGGATAGTCGGTTTGCCCGATTTTCCTCTTTTTGTTGTGATAAGAATTACACCATTCGCTCCATTTGTTCCATAAATAGCAGTAGCAGAAGCATCTTTCAGAATTTCCATAGATTCGATATCATTGGGGTTGATATCATTAAGCGTACCACCCGATTTACTGATAGGAATTCCATCGACAACTATATAAGGTCCTGTAGAAGCATTTATTGAGTTCTTTCCTCTCACCAACGCATCAGGAGCATCTCCCGGAATAGAAGAAGTTTGAGTAATAGTTATACCAGCGGCAGCCCCTTGAACAGCCTGTAAAACGTTTGTAACCGGAAGTTTACCCAGCCTGTCTTTATTAATTGATGTAACAGAACCTGTAACATCAGATTTTTTCTGAACACCGTATCCCACTACAACAACTTCGTCCAGAAGCTGAGTATCTTCTACAAGCTTAATCTGAATAGTAGACTGTGCCCCCAGTTTCAGAGACTGTGTTATATATCCCATATAAGCGACTTTTAAAGTTGCACCCTGAGATGCTGCAATCGAAAACCGCCCGTCAATGTCAGTGATAGTACCTTGTGTTGTTCCTTCAACAGAAATGGCCACTCCGATCAAAGGCTCCCCTGTAGAGCTGTCCACAACTGTCCCCTGCACTTTATTTTGGGCAAATAGTTGTATGGAGTAAGTCATCACCAAGATAAGAAGAAACACTAATCTCTTAATGTTTGTAGTTTCTCTCATAATTTCATTAGGTATTAAATTAAATATAGTTTTAGAATTTTAAGCCAGTCTTCTTATTATCGAAAGAATCCTGTTCACGATCATTTAAAATGTGGTCTGAATAAAAAAAAATTAAGGTTTCTTTTGCGGATTAATTTTATAAAGGTCAGAGACCTTATTTATAACTTTACTTAATAAAGCAGACTAAAGCCTGCCATAAATCATTTGATACTTGTTTTACATTAAAATCGGTTAGAGTTTTTTAAGGTTTAGAATTTCTGTACTAAATAAAAGTTAAACTTCCATGTGCAAAAATGCGATTTAAATAATGATTCACGGTTTAAAATTCATTCAAAGAAGATGATATTTCTTTCATTCAAGAAGTAGTGAAATAAGTCTCAATAAAGGATTATGAAGGGGAAAAACCCATATAAAGGAGCTTTTCAATGAACGATTCTTCTCTTTTATTAAAAAAACAAAAAAAGAGCACTGAAAAAAATGAATGAGACATACACAAGGAAGAAAACGAAGAGTATCTTCTCCAAAAAAAATCTGAAAACGAAGAAATGTCCTTATTTGATATAAAAAGACTACATATATGACTGATTACTGAACATATTGACACCTATATTATACATATATTTGTATTATCCGATAATAAATAGGTCTAAGACCTTAAAACTATATATATCATGAGAAAAACTTTAAGTCTGTCATTATTGTTGTTGGGAGGAGGAGCACTCTTTGCACAGCAATCAGTACCGAACTGGGAAAACCCCGAAGTATTTGCCGTAAATAAAGAGGCTACCCGTGCAACGTCTGTTCCTTATCAGAATGAACGGCAAGCCCTGAAAGACAATTATTCCGAATCACCTTATTTTCAATCTCTCGATGGTACATGGAAATTCTTTTGGGTTCCGAAACCGGCAGAAGTTCCATCCGGATTTTATAATGAGAGCTACGATGTCTCCAAATGGGCGAATATGCCTGTTCCCGGAAACTGGGAATTCAACGGGTACGGAATACCCATGTATGTAAATACAGGCTTTGGATTTCCTAAAAACCCTCCTTTTATCGACAGGGAAGACGCTCCGGTCGGAGCATACCGACATACATTCAATATCCCTTCCGATTGGGATGGACGACGTGTATATCTACACTTCGAAGGAGGCACAAACTCAATGTATGTATGGATCAACGGTCAGGAAGTTGGATATACCGAAAATGCCAAAAGTCCGGCCGAGTTCGATATTACCAAATATATACGCAAAGGGCAGAATACCTTAGCCTGTGAAGTACATAAATTTAGTGACGGTACATATATCGAAGATCAGGATATGTGGCGTTTGGGAGGAATCAACCGGAGTGTATATTTATATAGTACAGCACAAACCCGTATCCTTGACTATTTTGCTCATCCCGATTTGGATAAGAGTTACAAAAACGGTCTTTTCAGCATCGATCTTTCTTTAAAGAATTATGCAACTGAAGCACAAAATCAGAAAGTAGAAATATCTATTATCGACAAAGCCGGTAAAAAGGTACTGTCCAAATCGCAGAATATATCTATTCCGTCAGGAGATAAAACCGACCTAAAACTCAACGGAACAGTGTCAGCTCCATTAAAATGGACAGCCGAGACCCCTAATCTTTATACACTGTTGATTACACTAAAAGACAATAAAGGAAATATCGTTGAAAGTACATCCAGTAAAATAGGATTTCGCAAGATTGAAATAAAAGACGGTCAAGTCTTTATCAATGGTAAAAAGATATACTTCAAAGGTGTAAACCTGCATGAATTCAACACCAACACAGGACAAGTAGTGACTCGTGAGACCATGATGCGCAACCTTCAATTAATGAAAGAACTGAACATCAATGCTGTCCGTACATCTCATTATCCTCAACAACCTCTATGGTACAAACTGTGTGACGAATACGGAATTTATCTGGTTGACGAAGCAAACCTCGAATCTCATGGCTTAGGATACGGACCTGACAACGTTTCGAATTTTCCAGAATGGCATGCCACACACATGGATCGCATTCAAAGACTGATAGAAAGAGACAAAAACCATCCTTCAGTAATTTTCTGGTCATTAGGAAACGAAGCAAGTAACGGAAAAGCATTTTTCGATATGTACGATTGGGCGAAAGCACGTGACAACAGCCGTCCTGTACAATACGAACAAGCTTATCAGAAAGACCGCAATACAGATATCATCTGCCACATGTACCCTTCTTGGGAAAATATGAAACGTGATGCAGCCAAAGATCTCGGACGTCCTTATATCATGTGCGAATATGCTCATGCTATGGGCAATAGTATGGGTAACTTCCAAGATTACTGGGATTTGATGCGTACCAGTAAAAATATGCAAGGTGGATTTATCTGGGAATGGTATAACCACGGCTACAAAACCAAAGACGAGCAAGGAAGAGAATACTTTGCTTATGGCGGCGACCTGAAAGGCTACAATAAAATGAATGACGGTAACTTCTGTATGGATGGGGTGATCGCTCCCGACCAAACTTACATGCCACATACACATATCGTAAAGAAAGTGTACCAGAATATCATGTTCAAAGCAAAAGATCTTGATAATGGAATCATCACTGTTATAAATGATTATAAATTCACAGACCTTACCGATAAGAATTACACTTACAAATGGGTATTACTAAAGAATGGCGAAAAAGTTGCCGAACAGAATTTCGAGGCAACTGTACCTGCCGATACACAGAAAGATGTAAAACTGAACTTGCCCGCAATTTCTTTTGAAGCCGGAACTGAATATTATTTACAGGTGTTTGCATATAATAAGGAGAAAACAGAATTTCTTCCTGCCGGATTTGAGGTAGCAAAAGAAGAATTTGCATTCGCTAAAAATCAATTTTTTGCAAAGAAAAATTACTCCGGAGCATTGAACGTAGAGAAAACCGATGATAAAATTATTATTAAATCGGGATCGCTAAACTATGAATTCTCTGCAAAAGACGGTAAATCGCTGATGTCGGTAACTAACGACGGCAAGCGTGTATTTGATGAACTTCCTCGTTTAAATTTCTGGAGAGCTCCTACCGATAACGATTTTGGAGATTGGTCTCAATACAGACTTCGCTTATGGGATGCAGCCGGACATAATCTTATTTACACATACAAAGGAATGCAGGAAACAGCAGACGGCACATCTATTTCATATCTGGCTAAACTAAGAGGTATAGAAGCTCAGGTAGAGATCACCTATCTGGTAAACAAAGACGGAAGCCTGACAACGACCGCTTATTATCAAGCACTTTCGGATGACCTGCCCGAAATGATGCGTTTCGGTATGCTTATGACCTTACCTAAAGAATATGACAACTTCACATGGTACGGACGTGGTCCTTGGGAAAACTATGTAGACCGCCATCACGATACATTTATGGGAATCTGGACCGGAGATGTAGAAGAACAGGCATATCCATATTTCAGGCCTCAGGAAACAGGTAATAAAACGGATGTACGCTGGCTGACATTGAAAGACAAAAACAATTCGGGTATCCGTATAGATGGATTGCAGCCTTTATCGGTAAGTGCTACCAATAATATGCCCGAAGATCTTGATCCGGGAATGACAAAGAAACAGCAGCACTCATCGGATATACTTCCCCGCAAAGAAGTTGTATTGTGCGTGGATTTGTTCCAACGCGGGGTTGCAGGTTTGAATTCTTGGGGAGCTGCTCCTCTTGACCAATACCGCTTCTTTGGCAAAGAATACACATACAGTTATACAATCAGTATTATAAAATAAAGGTCACAGACCTATTTAAAGAAAACCCCGCCGACAGTATATAGGCGGGGGTTTTCTGTCAATGAATGATATTCTACCCCTTTTTGATTTATTACTCCTGCTCTAAACTCTTCTATTTTTTAATCTTTGTAACCATTATCAAATTCGAGATCAAAATATAATTATTAAGGTCTAATATCTTTTACTACCTTGATAATCGTAACAACAGATAACTAAATAGAATTAGTCTATTATTAAAAACTTACAGTAACTTAATAAAATAAATAATGGGAAAGAAAACGACTTTATTACTATTACCTTTCATATTACTTATAACCTCGTGTTCAGGAAACAGCACAAAACAAGCACCCAAAAACAACGATACTCTACCGAAGTCGAAAACGGAAGTTGTAGATATAATTAAGAAAGCAAACGGATACTGGCAATCGACACATCCTACACACGAAAATGCTTTTTGGCACAGAGCCGCATACCATACCGGAAATATGGCGGCATACGAAGTTACCGGAATAGAAGAATATAAAGCGTACTCCGAAGCATGGGCAGAAACAAATGAATGGAAAGGAGCAAAGTCAGACGATAAAAAGACATGGAAATACTCGTATGGAGAAACCGACGATTACGTTTTGTTCGGCGACTGGCAAACTTGTTTTCAGGTATATGCCGATTTGTATAACTTATCACCTGACGATAAAAAAATAGCCCGAGCTAAAGAAGTGATGGAATACGAGATGTCAACACCTAATAACGATTACTGGTGGTGGGCCGACGGTCTTTATATGGTTATGCCTGTTATGACTAAACTCTATAAAATCACAGGAAATGACCTTTATTTGAAAAAATTACATGAATACTTCGCCTATGCAAAAGAATTGATGTATGACTCGGAATCAGGACTTTTTTACCGTGATGCAAAATACATTTATCCCGAGCATAAAACCAATGCAGGCCTGAAAGATTTCTGGTCGAGGGGTAACGGATGGGTATTCGCTGGGTTAGCTAAAACTCTTGAAGATTTACCCGAATCAGATATCCACAGAGCAGAATACATAGAAGTATACAATGCCCTCGCAAAATCACTAGCCGCATCTCAACAAAAGGAAGGGCATTGGACCCGCAGTCTGCTCGATCCGGCACAAGCCCCCGGATTTGAAACCAGCGGAACCGCATTCTTTATATACGGATACCTTTGGGGTATTAATAATGGCTTTTTAGATAAAGCAACTTATCTGCCTGTTGTAACCAAAGGATGGAATTATCTGACCAAAACAGCATTACAACCCAATGGAAAAATCGGATATGTACAACCAATAGGAGAAAGAGCTGATCAACATAAGAATGTAGGACCTGAAACCACTGCCGATTTTGGAGTAGGAGCATTTCTGCTTGCGGCATCCGAAATGACTAAGTATGTCGATAAAAAATAGGTCTTTATAATTGCGCGTAGTATATAAAGAATGATTTCACCAATCCAAATTGACATTATTAACTATAGTAAGATAAAACATGAAAAAAAACCTGATTCTATCCATAATAGCACTATATACCTGCATACTTTCGATAAATGCCCAAAACAAACAATCGCAGACTGACGACCGTACATATTGGGCAGATCTTATGTACAAAGTATCAGAACCTGTACTTAGTAATATGAGCAAAGGTGAACTCAGTAAAAATATGGAACTCGAACTCAGTCCGACATGGGATGGACGTGACAAGCGTGTAACCTATATGGAGTGTTTCGGCAGATTAATGTCGGGACTGGCTCCCTGGCTGGCATTACCCGACGATAACACATCGGAGGGAAAGAAACGAAAACAGCTTCGAGAATGGGCTCTCAAGAGTTATGCACATTCCGTTGACCCCAATAGCCCCGATTATCTGCTATGGAGAAATGAAGGACAACCATTAGTAGATGCAGCTTATATTGCAAACAGCTTCTTACGTGCACCGAAACAACTGTGGGAACCTTTGGATGAATTGACAAAAAAACGATATATAGAAGAGTTCAAACAACTGCGAAGAGTTGATCCGCCTTACACAAACTGGCTGCTATTCTCGGCAATGGTAGAAACATTTCTGATGTCTATCGATGAGCAATATGATGCCTACCGCATACACAGTGCTATCCGTAAAATCGAAGAATGGTATGTAGGAGACGGATGGTATGCCGATGGAGAACATTTCGCTTTCGATTATTACAACAGCTTTGTTATACAACCTATGTATGTAGAAGTTTTGGAACATCTTATAGAAAAGAAACGAATGGTAAAACCCGAACAATTGGAAACAGCCCGCAAAAGGATGCAGCGTTACAGCATGATTCTCGAAAGGCTCGTTTCGCCAGAAGGTACTTTCCCTGTATTCGGTCGTTCGATGACATACAGAGCAGGAGTATTCCAGCCTTTAGCTCTATTGTCATGGCGTAAAAATCTGCCACAGGAGCTCCCCGAAGGACAGGTACGGGCAGCGATGACGTCGGTATTGAAACGAATGTTTTCCGCAGAAGGAAATTTTACTCAAAAAGGATTTTTACAACTGGGATTTGCCGGACATCAACCGAAATTAGCTGACTGGTATACCAACAACGGAAGTCTATATCTTACATCACTCGCTTTTCTTCCATTGGGATTACCTGCCGATGATTCCTTCTGGACATCTTCTCCCCAAGACTGGACATCAAAGAAGGCTTGGAGCGGACAAGATTTTCCAAAAGATCACGCCGTTAGTTTCTAGGGGCACAAACCCTTTTGTTCAATTTTTCATCTATAGGGTAAGAAATTCTTTGAAATCAGTTAACAGGCAACAGTGATCAACTGAAAAAGTAACATCCGAAAGTGTACATAAAGGGTGTTACCTTTGTTACCTTTTGAAAATGAAAAATGGGTGCGAAGCAATTGATAACTGATCACCTTTGACTGATTCGACGTTACCTTTTCATCTTTAAAGCATTGAATTTCAAATGAAGTTAGCAAATAAGACATACAAATTATTTCTTCTTTCGGTATTGAGTATAATCTTACCTTACCAGGCAGAAGCTCAACACCTGACAACCGTAGGTGAAGGGTGGGCAAACAATTCTGTGAATGTCACCGTATTCCGTAAAAATTCACTGGTCACACATAAGGGAATACAATACACAGCCTACTACGATCAGGATGGGTATGTAGTATTGGGCAAGCGCAAATTGGGAACAGATAACTGGATCATTAACCCCACTCAATACAAAGGAAATGTAAATGATGCACACAATGTTATCAGCCTGATGGTAGACGGAGACGGATATCTTCATGTATCATGGGATCATCACGGGCATCCCTTGAATTATGCAAAAAGTACAGCTCCTTATTCACTCGAACTAGGCGATAAACAAGCGATGAGTGGAAACAACGAAACGAATGTAACCTATCCTGAATTTTTCAAAATGCCGAATGGCGATCTGATATTCATGTTCCGTGACGGACAATCGGGCAAAGGCAACCTTGTCATGAACCGTTATACGCTGAAATCAAAAACATGGACACAAATACAGTCCAACCTGATAGACGGTGAAAACTCAAGAAATGCATATTGGCAGGCATTTGTCGACCATAAAGGAGTCATTCATATATCGTGGGTATGGCGTGAAACATGGGATGTATCAACGAATCACGACTTATGTTATGCCCGTTCGACGGACGGCGGCAAAACATGGATAAACTCATCAAACCAGCCATACAAATTGCCGATCACCGCTTCTTCAGCAGAATATGCCTGCAAAATACCACAGAACAGCGAGTTGATAAATCAAACGTCTATGACCGCCGACAGCAAAGGTAATCCTTATGTAGCAACATACTGGCGTGAACAAGGCTCAGATATACCTCAATATCATGTCGTATTTTTCGATGGAAAAAAATGGAACAGCATTAATCTGAATTTTCGTAAAACCGCTTTTTCTCTGAAGGGAGGAGGAACCAAAAGTATTCCGATATCACGCCCTCAGATAGTAGCCTATCTGAAAGGAAAACAGGTAAACCTGTATCTTTTATTCAGAGATGAAGAAAGAGGATCAAAAGTTTCGATAGCCAAATGTTCGGATGTAAACAATAACAAATGGATAATAGAAGATCTTACCACATTCCCGGTAGGCGCATGGGAACCGACTTACGATACAGAATTGTGGAAAGACAAAAAACAGTTGAATATATTTGTGCAAAAAGCGGTCCAAATTGACGGAGAAGGCAAAGCGGATGTAGCTCCGGAAAAGGTACAAATCTTGGAATTCACCCGATTCTGAACAGAAAGCAGTTTCCAGCAAAAGGTTTACTCCTGAAACTTCAGATATGAGTTTTTTTAACAACAATAGATTAGTATATTTGTTTTGTTCTTAAGACATCAAATGCCATCGGCGGCTTAAGAAAAATACAGGAAGCACCTTTTAACCACAAAATATATTAGAAACAAGATGAAACCTACATTATTTGTATTAGCGGCAGGGATGGGAAGCCGTTACGGAGGGCTCAAGCAGCTTGACGGAGTCGGGCCTAATGGAGAAACAATCATGGATTATTCTGTTTATGATGCTCTCCGTTCGGGATTCGGTAAGATTGTATTTGTGATCCGCAAATCTTTCGAAAAAGACTTCAGAGAAAAGATTGTGTCAAAATATGAAAAGTCTGTTCCTGTAGAAATTGTTTTTCAGGAGCTGGATAATCTTCCCGAAGGGTTTACCCTTAATCCCGAACGTGAAAAGCCATGGGGCACTAACCATGCTTTACTAATGGGTAAGGATGTAATAAAAGAACCTTTCGGAATAATCAACGCGGATGATTTTTACGGAAGAGAAAGCTTTCAGTTATTAGCAGGGCAGTTGAAAAACATGGAAGGACAAGAACGCAGCTACTGTATGATCGGTTATCTTCTGGGATACACTCTATCGGAAAGAGGATCTGTAGCCAGAGGTATATGTGAAATAGATAGGGAAAACTACCTTACAAAAATTGTAGAGCGTACTCAGATTGAACTGCTAAATGACGTCCCCCGTTTTAAAGACGATGACGGAACTTGGAAGAATGTTTCGAGTGCGACCCCTGTGTCTATGAATATGTGGGGATTTACACCCGATTACTTCGACCTGTCAGAAAAAGGATTTGTTGATTTTCTGAACGAAAACAAAGATAAACCTAAAGCAGAGTTCCTTATCCCAACATTGGTCAATACGCTTGTAGCTAATGGCGAAGTAAAAGTGAAGCTGGTCAATACTCCTGCTCAATGGTTTGGAGTAACTTACGCAGAAGATAAACCTGAGGTCGTACAACGCATCCGCGACTTGATCGACAAAGGTATATATCCCGAAAAGCTCTTTTAAAACAAGAAGTTATATAACAAAAAAGGGCATCTTTACTGATGTCCTTTTTTGTTATATATGCACTTGATATTTTACATTATTGAGGAGGTCTAACACCGCCCATTATCTCCTGAAGTACCATTTCTTTACCCTCGGAATTGACGGCCATAAGCTTACCCGATTTCTCCACAAAGGCTACTCCATTAGGCGAAAATCGGCTTATATTCTCATAAAGAGCCGCTGTAACCGTACCACGGGCAGTTACAATGGCATACTTCTCTCCTTCTTTCACCACAGCAAGTCCCAGTTCGGGCTGAGTAAACAATATTTTGCTATATACGGGAGCCACTACTTTTCCGGTAAGAGTGTAAAAGCCTATCTTTCCGTTTTGTGACAGTTGCATTCCTACAGGCGATTTATAATCTATAGAATCATATACAGCTTCGAGAATCACTCGGCCGTTGGTATCCATCAGCCCGATCTTTCCCGACGACTTCATGCAATAAAGATCCCTGTCCGACATCTTCTCGAAATCATCGTATAACGCGGGAACAATGATATCACCCTGATGATCTATTAATCCCGATTTTCCGTTCTGCTTAATAACGAAGGTCGACTGGTTAAATTCATCGATACCATCATACACCGCCGGAATAAGCACTTTGCCATATTTACTGATCAAGCCATATTTGCCTTGCGACGACACTTTACATAAATAATCGTCAATAAACTTGAAGTTATTATAACCAATAGGCAGAACCAGCTTATTCATCCGGTCTACTATCCCCCATACATTCTGATCCTTCACAAGGAACAATCCTGATCCGAAGTCTTTCACATCATCATACGCTAAAGGAATCAATACTGTACCCATTGATGTTATGACTCCACATCTACCTTCTTTTTTGGCACAGAAATTACTGTTTTCCAATTTCGAGATTGATTCATACTGAGGTTTTACCAAAATCTTTTTACCGTCGGTGATTCCGAATTTATCTTTCTTTTGGATGATTTCGTAAGATTGCGAATAAGAAAGTGTACTGAGTGTTATAAATGCAATTAGTGCTAATAGTGCTTTTTTCATTAAATAAGTCAATCGTTTTGTTTGTTTTTGGAAATGCTGAGACAAATTTAATATTTACCTGTGTATTTAACAAAATAAGTAACAGCTAAGTACTCAATATTACAATATTCTAACAAAACTTTTAAGTTGTATTTACTCCGGCCAAAGTTATAAAAAGGTCTGAGACCTTTATCAGTCAGAGAATAAACACTTTTGCAAGATATTGGCTTAGGGTATCGGGTTTTAATATAATTTCCTAAATTTGTAGGATGGAATATTTCTAACTATACTGACAAAGCAAACTGTATCAGATGTAGCTTTAGATATTTTATCTATATATTTTTAACTAGTGATAATATAAACGGACTGTAAATAGTCCACAAACGATGTTTACAATGGAGAATGATTTGTCTCAAAATATAGTTTTTTCAAAAAATGTGGTTGAGTTTGTTGCTGTTGGAGTACAATTCTGCTCTTTTTTAGAAACTTATGAAGAACAGACTGCGACAGACTTATCCGGTAAATTAACAAAACTACTGCCTCTGCTATACCTCAAGGGTACATTATTGCCCGAACTGGAAGTAGAGTATGATATTTACCCCGAAGTTTCCGTTACCGAAGAAGATTATGAGAATATTGTAACCAGACTATATTCGACATTCAAAAGCAATGACACCTATCTGGAAGTATTTCTGGAAGATATGAAGTATAGTGATACTCCGATCTCGGCAAGTATCTCGGAAGATCTGGCGGATATATATCAGGATATTAAAAATTTCATATCGGTATATCAACAAGGATTAGACGAAACGATGTATGAGGCTCTGTTTACATGCTATGACAACTTCAAACTATACTGGGGACAAAAGCTGGTCAATGTTTTGCGTGCATTACATTCTATCAGATATACGATGACTGACGATAATGAAGAGGACGATTCTCTTCCCGAAAATATACAGGCCGAGTGGTGACAAAAATATCAAAAGAACAAGTAGCAGAACTAGAGACCGCAGTGTTTCCGGGACGGATTATTGTAATACAATCCGAATCGGAGGCCGAAAAGGCAGTATCGTATCTCGAAAAATTCGAACTGATAGGGTTTGATACTGAAACGCGGCCTTCGTTTACCAAAGGAGTGGTACGTAAGATTGCCTTAATGCAACTTTCGACAAACGATACGTGTTTTTTATTCCGCCTTAACCTCATCGGCATTCCCGAATGTTTAATCCGGTTGCTAATAGCTTCGGATATTACCAAGATAGGATTGTCGCTGAAAGATGATTTTGCAGCTATCCGAAAACGGATACAACTCGAACCCAAGGGATTTATTGAACTGCAATCGTTTGTAAAGAAATTTGGAATCGAAGATAATGGACTGCAACGGATATACGCGATATTATTTGGAGAACGTATATCGAAAGGACAACGTCTATCCAATTGGGAAGCTGATATACTGACCGAGGCTCAGCAAAAATACGCAGCACTGGATGCGTGGGCCTGCCTGCAGATATACAATAAACTGGTAAGGCTTAACCCTGACCTTTCTGAAAAAACGAAGTAGATAGAAAAAATATATGAGCTATAAAAAAGTCACCCTAAAACCTAAAAAAGAAGACTCGCTAAGACGTTTTCACCCATGGATTTTCTCTGGAGCCGTTGCCCATAAAGACACAAATCTGACCGAAGGCGAAATCGTTAATGTTTATACTGCAAATGACGATTTTATTGCTGTCGGACATTATCAGATAGGCAGTATTGAAGTCAGAGTATTAAGCTTTGAAGAAAGAAAGATCGACAGTCTATTTTGGGAAGAACGTCTGCAAGTAGCTTACAATCTTAGAAAAGCGATAGGTGTTGTTTCTGAAAACAACAATGCTTTTCGCCTTATTCACGGAGAAGGGGACAATCTACCCGGACTGATTATTGACGTATACGGTGCTACAGCTGTTATGCAGTCTCACTCGGTCGGTATGCACGAAAACAGAAAAGAGATATGCAACGCCCTGATAAAAGTATTCGGAGAAAAGTTGCAGAACATTTATTATAAATCGGAAACAACTCTCCCATACAAAGCAGATTTGGGAGCAGAAAATGAATATCTGTACGGAGGAAAAGGTGATATTGACGGAATAGCTCTCGAAAACGGACTAAAGTTCCATGCCGATTGGGTCAAAGGGCAAAAAACCGGCTTCTTTGTTGACCAACGGGATAACCGCTCGTTACTTGAAAAATATGCTAGAGACCGCTCTCTATTAAACATGTTTTGTTACACAGGAGGATTTTCGTTCTACGCCATGCGGGGAGGTGCGAAACTCGTACATTCAGTTGATAGTTCGGCTAAAGCCATCATGCTGACAGAAAACAATGTCAAGTTAAATTTTCCGGATGACAAAAGACATGCAGCATTCGCTGAAGATGCATTCAAATACCTTGGGCATACCAACAAGGGAGATTATGACCTTATAATACTTGACCCTCCGGCATTCGCCAAGCATCGGGGAGCAATAAAAAATGCGCTACAGGGATACAAACGACTGAATGCAGCTGCATTTGATAAGATTGCACCGGGAGGAATACTATTCACATTCTCATGTTCGCAGGTGATAACCAAAGATGCTTTCCGTCTGGCGGTTTTCACTGCAGCGGCACAATCCGGCAGAAGTGTTAAGATATTACATCAACTTACACAGCCAGCCGATCACCCCATCAATATATACCATCCCGAAGGTGAATACCTGAAAGGATTGGTGGTATATGTCGAATAGTAAGAAAGAAGCAAGGGATAAAAATAATAAACAGGACTATAATCCTAATCAAGAAAAATATCTACCTTTGTAGCGGTTTTGGTGTCACTTCGGACATTCGTTCGTGGTGGTGAAAAGGGAACCGGGTGTAAATCCCGGGCAGACCCGCTGCTGTAAACTCCACGCCAAAGTCTTTGAATAAATACTCATGCCACTGTTTTTCTCAGTGTACAGTTTATGCGGAACAGTTTATTTTTGATAACTGCCTGCTGAAAACCGGTAACTTAAAAACGGGAAGGATATTCGAAGATGGAGCAAGCCAGAAGACCTGCCAAGACTATATATTCTGTAGCTTTCGGGTAAATAAAGCTCATAGAAATACATGTAAAGATTCTAAATACATATATAATGAAGAAATCGTACGAACAATTTTCGGCACGTCAAGAGCTTCTCGACAAGCAGTATGACGAGGCGTATGTGCAAAAGCAGCATAAACGAGGAAAGCTTACGGCACACGAACGGATTTTATTATTGTTTGATGAAGGTACTTTTGAAGAAACCGACGCATACATTCCTCCGGCTGACGCTTCATTCGGAAAATCGGTAAAAGCATTCGGAGACGGTGTCGTAACCGGATACGGAAGAGTAAACGGCCGTTTGGTTTATGCTTATTCGCAAGACTTCAACGTATTAGGAGGCTCACTAGGCTCGAGACATGCCGCTAAAATAGTTAAAATACAAGATATGGCTCTGAAAACAGGATCTCCTGTTGTAGGGCTTATAGACTCCGGGGGGGCACGCATCCAGGAGGGCATCACCGGACTGAACGGATATGGAGATATTTTCAAGCGCAATGTTTATTCATCAGGCGTTATCCCTCAAATCTCAGTTATCATGGGACCGGCTGCCGGAGGTGCAGTATATTCTCCTGCTTTGACCGACTTTATCTTTATGACAGCCGATACCAGCTACATGTTTGTAACAGGCCCTAATGTTGTAAAGGAAGTTTTGAATGAAACAGTATCAACCGAAGATCTGGGCGGTGCATCTGTGCATGGAACAAAATCGGGTGTTGCCGATTTTGTGTACAAAGACGACGAGAACACCATTCTTGGCGTAAAAAAATTACTCTCTTATCTTCCATCCAACAATATGGAGAATCCTCCATTAATAGCTTCCGAGGATGATGTTAAACAGATCACAGATCAGTTACGTAATATCGTACCGGAAGACCCCGATAAACCTTACGATGTAAAAGAGATCGTAGAATTATTGGTAGATAATGGCGAATATATGGAAGTAGCAGAAAATCATGCCGGTAATATTTTTACGGCATTTGCCCGTATTGATGGTCAGGTTGTCGGTATCGTGGCCAATCAACCTAAAGTAATGGCAGGTACATTAGATATCGATTCATCCGTGAAAGGAGCTCGATTTATCAATATTTGTAACTCTTTTAATGTTCCGATCATCACTCTCGAAGACGTTCCGGGATTCCTACCGGGTACAGATCAGGAGCATGACGGCATTATCCGACACGGTGCTAAATTGTTATATGCTTATACATTCGCATCTGTTCCGAAGATTACCGTTATTTTGCGTAAAGCATACGGTGGAGCATATATTGTAATGAACAGTAAAGGTATCGGTGGAGACTTCGTTTTTGCTTGGCCTACTGCCGAAATTGCGGTAATGGGACCCGACGGAGCTATAGCCATCCTTTATCGCAAAGAGTTAGCAGAATCAGAAGATCCTGTTATGCTGAAAAAAGAATTAACACAAAAATACAGGGAAGAAGTAACAAACCCTTATCTGGCTGACGAAAAAGGCTTTATTGACGAAGTGATAGATCCGGCAATGACACGTTCCAAAATTATCACATGCTTGAAAGCTTTGGACAGAAAGACCGAATATCGCCCGAAACGTAAACATGGCAATGTGCCATTATAAGGTCTCAGACCTGTTTATTTACTATTTCGTAAGCATAAAACAGAAAACAGAATGAAAAACAAAAATAGAATCACATCTATTCTCATAGCTAACAGAGGCGAGATTGCAATAAGAATCGCTCAAACAGCTAAGAAGATGGGAATAACATCGGTCGGAATACGCACAGCGAAAGAGCCTAATGCATATTATCTGACTCAGGTCGACCAGATAGTTGATTTTCCCGACAGGGAGAAAAACGATGTACCTGAATTTCTCGATATAGAAAGCCTTGTACTATTAGCAAAACGTAATAAGATAGACGCCATACATCCGGGATATGGTTATTTGTCGGAAAATGCACAATTTGCAATCCGCTGCACCGAAGAAGGAATCATCTTTATAGGACCTTCTCCACGCATTATCCAGAATATGGGTGATAAAGTGATTGCCAAGGAAATAGCAGCTAAAGGAAAGGTTCCTATGCTTGGAGGCAGCCACGGCAGCGTAGATACACTTGATGAAGCAATACAAATTGCTAAGGAAATCGGGTTTCCTCTTATTATCAAAGCGGTAGCAGGAGGAGGAGGACGAGGTATGCGCATTGTCCGCAAACAATCCGAGATAAAACAAATGTATCATTCGGCATCTACCGAAGCATTATCGGCATTCAACAATCCATCGGTATTTATCGAAAAGTACCTTGAAAATCCGAAACATATTGAAGTACAGATTGTGGCGGATGCTCATGGCAATGTAGTCCATTTATGGGAACGTGAATGTTCGGTGCAACGTAAGCACCAAAAACTACTGGAAGAAGCCCCTTCTCCGGCATTAGATGACAAATTACGAAAGAAGATCACGGATGCAGCAGTATCTCTGGCTCGCGAAGCAGGTTATATAAGCCTTGGTACTGTAGAGTTTCTGTTAGATAAGCACGGAGACTTCTTCTTCATGGAAATGAACACACGGGTACAGGTAGAGCATCCCGTAACCGAAATGATCACAGGGCTGGATCTTATTGAATTACAAATCAGAATTGCAAACGGCGAGAAACTTCCAATCACTCAGGATGATGTAAAACTGAATGGATGGGCAATAGAATGCAGGATTAATGCCGAAGATGTACAATCGGGATTTTCGCCTTGTACCGGTACAATAAAGGCTTTGCGTATACCCGAAGGTGAAGGAATCAGAGTAGATAAGGGAGTTGTGGTAGGCTCGGAAATAACACCGTTTTTCGATTCGATGATAGCAAAACTTATCGTTCATGCCGAAAGCAGAGAAGCTGTAATTGAACGAACTCTTGCCGCATTGAATAATTTTCAGATAAAGGGTATTAAGACAACTATTCCATTTGATAAAGCTGTTCTACACAATGAGGTATTCCGCAAAGGAAACTTCGATACGTCTTTCATTGAAAAGGATTTGGAATCTACCGTGTATGTCGAAAAAGACGAAGAACTACTTGCTGCTTTATTTGCTGTATCGCATTACCAAAAGCAAAATAAGCCTATTACCGAAAAGAAAGAAGACTCAGACTTGTGGGCTTTGCGCAATAGAATCAATAATATGTAAATGAGGATATAATGAGTAAAGATAAAACACTTATAGCTTTAGATAAAGCTTCGGCAAAAGAATATCCTTTCGGTATTGAAGAAGGAGAAAAATACACATTCGACGGAAAGCAGTTGGATGTCGATATACAAACAACTCCCGATGGCTTCTCAATTATGACAGTCAACGGGGTCAGTTATCCGGTAGAGATAGTATCCCACCATCAGAATGAATATGAACTGCTGGTTAACGGAGTCGGATATATTTTTTCGGTAGAGACACCTTTCTCGCTGCAACGCCAAAAGATGCTAAGTTCGGAAGCCAGCGAATCGACAACAATCCGCTTGAAAGCACCTATGCCCGGTAAAATACTTGAAGTATTGGTTAAAACAGGAGATTCGGTAAAAGCCGGAGACACATTGCTTATTCTTGAGGCTATGAAAATGCAGAATGCTATTCTAGCCAGCACTAAAGGCATCATCAAGAAAGTATTGGTCAAAGAAGGAGCAACAACAAGCAAAAGCGACTTACTGATTGAGTTAGAAAAAGATATTTAATCAAAAATATCATATTTATTAAGGAAGATACACTCGGATTTATTCTTAGTGTATCTTTTTTATATCCGTTAAGACTAGATAAGACTTCGTAAGTAAGTGTTAACCCGTATTGATATTTATGTTTTACTCCTTTGTATTATCAAATTTAAACAGAGGAAAACATGAAACACTTATTTACGATTTTCACTATTCTAATTGCTATTAGCTTCAGCGTACAATCACAAACGATCAAAGGATGCATTGTAGATGCGGATCATCGTCCTGTGGAATATGCTACCGTTGTTTTGCAAACTCCCGACTCGGTCTATATTAATTCAGTAATGACAGACTCTCTAGGCTACTTTACATTCAAATCTTCACAAAACCCATACAGACTGATTATACAGCACTTGTTATACAATACCAAAGAGTTGCTGTATAACTCGGCCAATACCGGCAATATTGTATTGGATGACTCATCTCGTGCCTTAGACGAAATTACAGTTAAAGGATATCGCCCTGCAGTAACCGTGGCTAATGGTAAACTTACTTATGACATGCCTCGACTATTAGAAAACAAGGCTGTAAGTAATGCTTACGAATCGATACTACAGTTACCGGGTGTAAGAGAGCAAGACGGCAAGATCATTTTAGCCGGAACCAATGGCATAACTATCATCCTCAATGGAAAACCTTCGACCATGTCCATAGATCAACTGATCGAACTATTGAAGAATACACCCCAGACCCGTATCGTTAAAGCTGAAATAATGTACAGCGCACCTCCTCAATATCATGTCCGTGGAGCTGCTATCAATCTGATTCTTGACGGAGGAATAACCGACCAAAATACGTTCCAGGGCCAATTCAACTCTTCTTATTCCCAACGCACATATGAGCGGGTTGATATGGGATTGACTTTGGTATACTCCACACCTAAATTTTCTACGGACTTTATGTACAATATCAATAATGGTAGAAACATAACTAATCTCGATTTAGACTCGAAACATTCATATAACGGCAGCTTATATGATATTCAACAATCTGACAGAGGCAAGTCTCACTTCCAGAATCATAATATACGTATAGGATCGGAGTATAAGATCTCGGATCAGGATAAATTAAGCCTGACATATACTTCAAAACTTAATACTTCATATAATAGTACTCTCCGTTCTTACGGAACATTTTCCGACTCAAAAAATCATAAAACAAATGAGTCTCCAGGGCAAATGCATAATATAGCACTGTCGTACACTTCACATTTCGGTCTTAGTTCTGGAATAGACTATACTTATTATAAAGATAATACTATACAAAACTTTATCGATAACAAAAATGATGCGAATAAAAGTTTCATATCGATGTCTTCGCAAAAGATCAACCGATTAAAGCTTTATGCCGACCAAAGCCACGACTTAAGCAATAGCTGGACTCTCAACTATGGCGGAGCATTTACCTATGCCTCAGACAATGGCAGTCAAACATACAGCAACAAAAGTACCGACCAGCCTCTTACCGACACTCAGAATCAGCTCAAAGAGTACACTTACAACTTTTATTCCGGATTTGAGAAATCCTTCGGGGAAAAGGTCTCTCTTTCGGCATCAATAGCCGGAGAATATTACAAACTGGGCGATTTCAGCCAATGGTCTGTATTCCCTACTCTTGAAATGACTTACATGATCGCTCCCGAACATGTTATGCAACTATCCCTGTCATCAGACAAGTCGTATCCGGATTATTGGGAAATGCACGGAGCGGTAAGTTATCTTAACGGATATACCGAAATACACGGCAATCCTTATCTGAGACCCAGCAAAGACTACAATCTCCGTATGAATTATATATTCAGGAGTAAATATACATTCTCATTGTATACCTCGTACGAAGATGATTACTTTGTTCAGTTACCCTATCAGGCATCAGACAGATTGGCTCTTATATACAAAACGACTAACTTCGATTTTCAGCAATCACTCGGAGCATCTCTTTCCGCACCTTTTACCGTTGGCAGCTGGTTAAACACCCGTCTGGATATGGACGGCTTTTACACCCGCTCGAAAAACAGTAACTTTAATGATATATCGTTCGATAACAGTAAATGGGCCTTATATTCATCTTTAAATAATACAATCAACATATCATCAAAACCCAATATCAAAGCTGAACTGTCGGCAGCTTATCTGACCCCGATCATACAAGGTCCTGGAAATATTACTCGTATGTGGCGTATCGATGCCGGGGTGAAATGGAGTTTTGCCGGAGATAAAGCCGAATTAAAACTTAAAGCCTTTGATATGTTCAAATCATGGAATCCCAAAATGCGGTTACAATATTCGACACAAAATATAAAGATGCACCCGTACCAGGACTCCAGATACCTGACCGTATCATTCTCTTATAAGTTCGGCGGCTATAAAGCCAAAGAAAGAAAAGATGTAGATACTTCCCGATTCGGGCAACAATAAACTACTATTTTACTTAATCACAAGAGCTTCATTTGGGGCAAGGTAAGAGCTTAAAGAAGACCCGACATTGTTTTCCTTTTACGGTTTCTTTAATAAGAAATGGTCTATGGCATCTTTAAGTTCGTGCTTAGGAACAGCACCTTGCCCCATCTGAGGCTCTTCTCCCATAGGTATAAGCAAAATAGTAGGAATACTGCGTATATTAAACAATTCGGCTAATTCAAATTCCTGCTCCGTATTCACTTTATAAATATAGATATCATCTTTATATTCGTCTGCCAGTTCCTCCAATACAGGAGCTAAGGTTTTACAAGGTCCGCACCAATCGGCATAAAAATCAATTATAGCCGGACGGTCTCCCAGATATTTCCATTCGTGAGTTGTTTCATAATTCGCTACTTTGGTTAGAAAACCAATCTTATCAAGTTGAATTGTACCCATTGTTTTATCCTATTTAAGTTATTTCTAATTTTCAGACATTTAACATCCAGAAGGTTACAAAAGTAACAAAATCAAAGACCAGTTATCAGTCAACAGTTATTAGTTATTAGCAATTGTTTATTGATCATTGATTATTGTCAAAAGGTTACAAAGGTAACACACTTTATGACGTTCTTTTAATGTCACTTTATTTCTACATTATCTTATTAATGTCAATCAGTAATTAGTTTGATAAAAATGTTCTTTTATATTATGCTATTTAACTACGCGCAATCACAGATTGCTTGTGTTCCTTTTGGCCAAAGCCCCTAAAGGAA
>OGZT01000445.1_pt1 | contig 33227 bp, 27 predicted proteins | sample 1576891 | NCBI WGS metagenome assembly OGZT01 (sample SAMEA3541521, study PRJEB24748) | human gut metagenome | biome: human gut; feature: human-associated habitat; material: faeces | place: China | collected 2012 | reverse complement strand
ACAACAAACCTATTGGCAGACTTAAATATGCGCTTATTTAATTCCGCCAACGGGTTAAATTAATCAATTTTTATTAAGTGGCAAATATAAGCTATTGCTTTTCAGTAGGATAAGATTGTACACTCTTGTTGTGTAAGAATGTACAATATTGACATATAAAAGTGTACAATATTGTATAGCAAAAGTGTACACCTTTATAAATGCTGATTATAAGGTGATTACAAGAAGGCTGTTTTGTAGAGTAATTGAAATGATGTATATCTCTTAATACTTTTTTGTCCTGATATTTTCCGTGTTGCTTTCCTGCCGTTTTCTTTTTTGTCATTTATATAGAATGAAGCTCAGAAGGTGGATTCTTTATCTGTATAACTGGATTTGCTCTATTAAAATGATTGGTTGACAATTGTCGGTTGAAGTGCCAAGTAAAGTACGTATTTAAGTCTCTGTTAATTAGTATATTTTACTTGTAAAAAATACGTACTTTTATGTGTATAAAGTACGTATTTTTGTAAACATAAAAATGGTAGTTTAGAAATTCTGTTAATAATGTTAATTCTCCATTGGGGGATTTTACCTTTTACTATATCTATTTAATGGTTGTTCCCATGTCATCTGCAACCCCGGTTTTAGTTTGATCTGAATAGAAGAGTTATTGCGACCACGTCGCAAGTGCTTCTCAATATTCACTTCTTCCTTTATTCCCGTGTTCTGTATGTATAAACTTCTTGTTTGCTCCTTTTAATTTGAACAGATTACCTATCATGATGAATGCCAGTGCCGGTATTCTCATGAGAGCTTTCAAAAGCCTGGTAGTCATCAATTCTGCAGGTACGGGAACAATCATCGCTACTACCTGTACAAATGAAAGTATCCACCACTTTACACTCATAGCAGGATTAACTATTGTGGTTAGTAATGTAAAACCAAAGACAGCTACCAATTGTACCAGTCGTGGCGGAAGCATCCACTGTAATATCTTATCACAGTAATCGTAGTTACCTTGCATCAGCGCTTTCGGAAAATCGGGCAATGATGCACGTAGAGCACCAAACTGAGCAGCTATCCAACGGCGGCGTTGATTGCTGATGGCTTCTTGTCGTTGTGTTTTCTCATCGTATACAGGCAGATCAGATATGTAGGCTATGTACCCGTGGTTCTCTTTCAGTATCAATGCTTCCAACTCTTTGTCCTCACCTGCTGTTTTCAGTTGCAACACATAGCGGCGGAAATTTTCTTCAGCTATCACCATTCCCGAACCGGACAGAGCAGCAGAGAGATGTACGGCATTGTGTCCACTGCGGAAAAATCCATTGTTGATTTCCTCACTCACAGCATCGAGCAGTGCGATATTAGTAGTGAAATTCTTACTGGTGCGGTGTGCCTGCAAAGCGATGAAGCCTTGTGCGTAAGCTTGATTAATACGGGTGAGAAAGGAAGGAACGGTAGTATTATCGGCATCCATAATGGCAACGGCATCGTACTTTCCGACAGGCGTCTCCTGCATAGCGAGCTTCATTGCTTTGGCTTTTGAACTGTTCGTATAAGTGGCTTCCAGGACTGTTACTCCAAGGCTACGCAAAGCATCATTTGTTTGTGGTTGCATATGGTCTGAGATAACAAGGACGTCATAGAGTTCTACAGGGTAGTCTTGTTCCAGAAAACTACTGACGGAGTCTACAATGACTCGATCTTCTTTGTAGGCGGGAAAAAGTACAAGGAAGCGGCATTGCTTCTGTGGTCTGAACTTTTTGTCGATGAGGTGCGACTGGAAACGCGAAGCAATGGCAAAGAAAAAAAGATAGCCCACACACAGTGCCAGTGGAATGAAGAGTATCCAGTCAATAAAAGTAATTAGAGTATTCATAATATTAATTCTTTTTGTTCGGTAGTGAGAAGAAAGCAAACACACCTTTCCAAACAGCAGCTGCCAGATCTACACGATGTTTGAGAAGATAGACGAGACTGTTTTTTCCGGCGGCTATTGTAATCTGGTAGAATATCGACAGTAAGCAGCGCATTCCTGTGAAATTGCGCCAGGCATAGAGCAGACGGTTACGCGTAAGGTAGAATGTACGCAGGGGACTTTGCTGTCCGGTACTTTGGCTCTCTTTATGAAAGACGGTACAGTGGGGCTCGTACCATAACGTATATCCGGCACGTACCATAGCAGTACACCAATCCAGTTCTTCATAATAGAGAAAATAGATCTCGGGCATCAATCCCGTGCGGTCTATAACTTCACGTTTGATAAGCATGGCAGCTCCATGCAGGTAAGGACTGAGATGTGGAGTCTCAAAGCTTCCATCATCCGGATGTCCCATACCGATAGGTTCATTGCGCATTGTGATATTACTCAGTTGCGTATATCCGGCAAATTGGATGTGCTGCGGCGAAAAGGCAAATCGTATCTTGGGAGATACAGCACCGATTTGGGGATTACTTTCCAGTCGATCGATAAGAGCTTGTATTCCGTCTGATTCAAAATAGGTGTCGTTGTTGATGAGGAACAGGTATCTGCCTTGAGCTATTTCTAATCCCAAATTGTTGCCTCCGGAGAAGCCCAGGTTTTGCTGGCTACGTAAGGTTATGACGGTAGGGTAGTGTGCTTTAATGATAGTTGCTTCATCTTTCCGGGAAGCGTTGTCCACAACAATGATTTCATAGGATACTGAGTGGATGATCTTATGGATAGAATCAACAAGTGCGCACGTATCTGCTATGCCATTATAGCAAACTGTGATGAATGATAATAAAGGGGTGTTATTCATGTTTATCAGAACTGTTGTTCTTTTTTTCTTTCTTTTTCCTCTTTCTTCTGTTTTTCCTCCTTTAACATTACTTTATCTATATAAGGGCCAGCAAAGCAAAGGGCAAAACCTGTATAAATTACAATAGAGTTGGGGTACTGCATCACATCATTGGCATAGGCAGCTGCGAAGAAACCCGCATTCATACAAAGCCACGCAGCGAGTAATCCTCGCAAGCGTTTATTCTTTATTTTAAATAACAATATCCATGCACAACATGCAAAGAGTGTACCATGTACAGCAAGGTAAAGTACTAAACCTACGATCCCGGTCTCTACCCATACAGATACCAACCAGGAATCGGGTGGATAAGGCATTAATTCTTTTGGTTCAAAGCGTGCTCCTTTGGATAAGCCTACACCATAGCCAAAAGGGCGATCTACCATAAGTTCTTTCATCTTCTTTCTATTCTCTACGCGTAATAAGTAGGAGGCATCTTCTGTAGGATGAAAAGCACTTCTCATTTTACGGATATATTGGTTACCTTCACCTATGTTCGTAAAATTGAAAAAACAAAAGACAGCTCCGAGTACAATGATACTAAGAATAATATTTTTTATATTTTTAGATATAAGTACATACATTACTAATCCAGCAAGCGGAATAGCCATAGCAGAACGGGTACCGGAAATACCTACACTGTAGGCAGCTGCAACAGTGATAAAAGCAAAGTATATTTTCATCCGTTTAGAGCGAACGAATAGGGCTGATATAGCAAAGACTGTGAGCCCCATAGCAGAGTGTATTCCATAATTAGCTGCATCTGAGAAAAAAGAAAAATAACGTATGCCTGACCAAATAATATGTGTACGATAACCTCCTAATGTATAGAGAAAATAGAGTTCTTGTTGATTGAATCCATGGTTCTTTTGCCAATAGCCTTTTATTGCGGCTATAAGAATAAATATAGACCATATGAACAGTAACCATTCTATGCCTTTATGATCACGAATAGTAACAGGTACTAAAATAGCTAAGGCAATAGGAAAAATTGCATAATGAGTTATGCTGATGTTCCAGGCTTCTTGCACACTATTAGGATTACCAATCTCAAAGATATAGAATACACCAATAAAGACAAATAAGCTTAACATTACATTACGACCTCTTGATAAATCGAATTTCAAAGAAGAACAACGTGACAGTATAACAGGTGTCATCAATAATACTAACAAGGTAGTCATAACTCCTGTTTTGATATTGATGAACATACCACCTGCTATCAGCATGAACTGAAGAGCGAACAGCACATAAAAACTAATTGCTGATCGGTTATTTTCGTACGTTTTCTCTTCTTTATCGTTAGTCGTCATTGTCTTCTTCTACTCCAGCAACTCTACTTGTATGAGGATTTTTTCTTTTCCAAATGTCTCTCCAACGAGTGACTTCGGTCAATGCAAGTTGTGATAGGAGATACATTGTTTTGTGTAACGGTGTGTAAGGTGGAAGCATCCCGGTGTAGTTCTCCAAATCATATTTTTGAGCACGATTTAGACAGAGATAGGGTTTGGAGCCCAACTGAGCCTCAAGTTTCTGCAAGAGTATTTTGTCTATCGTTTTCCATCCATGTTTGGCTGAAACAATCATTAGATTCACTTGTGCTTCACGAAGCAGTGAAGTCGGAATGTTACTTTTACTCATAGCCGGATATTCTACAATTAAAATGTTTTCGTCACCAGGAGTATATAATTCACTGATATTAGTGGCTAATTGGAAGGCAGAGGAGTCTGAATAAAAGTCAACTCCATCTGTTAATTTATGTACGTTTAGCCCTAATTTTTTCCAATATGTTTCGATATACTCAGATATATATGTCTTTCCACATCCCTCTTCTATACTAAGTATGTTGAGTATATAAGGAGAACCTTCTTTTCGCTGTATGAAAAATTGGAATATGGCACTACTAAGATGGCGAGTAGCACTATTGTTATATGTAACACTTTGTGAACTCACTCTTCCATTATCAGGGAAGTCGCCCAGAATAGGACAACCAGTTAGTTTACGGGTACGACGGGAATCACGTAAAGTACGGTCTGTTAGTTCTATTAGTATAAAGAAACTTGCTAACACAAAGAATGTTGCCAGAAAAGCTATATAGACTATTTTACGCCGATTGGTTGCTTCCGGACTAATAGGATATGCTGGTGGATTGAGCACTTTGAGGGCAGTCGAGGTCATCTCAAGGTTTTTCTTACGCATTAAAGCTTCGTTGTAACTGGCAAGGTTCGTTAAATAACTCTGTTCTGAAAAATTAATAACACGTTCTTTACGTTTGATTGTGGTACCTACGGGGGCAAAGAACTGATATTTATCATTAAGGTCAGTACGACTCTTTTTTACTACGTTTAACTCTGCTTTGGCTTTTTCATACGCCATAGTCTGATCAAGCCATTGCTCAACGATATTGGTACGAGCAATTCCTGATTTTGTGTACTTATCGCCCACATATTGATTGGATATCTCTGATAACTCCTTGCGAGTTTGACTTAAACGGTCTTTGTATTCTTTTAATTGTTTTTCATCCTTAGCGTTACTGGTAGAAACTGTTTCCATTTCAGTGATTTTACCGGTAAGGCTTGAGGCTTGTTTAAGCTTATCAACTAAATTGAGGTTAGTTACGGCTTGTTTTGTATTATCATCCATTTGACGCTCCAACTCTTCAAGCATAGCCTTAGAGCTGTTATACGCAAATAAGACATCTTGCTCTCTCAGCTCAAATTCTTTATTGATGGAGGCAATTTCTTTGGTTTCATCGTAGTAGTTAATAATGCGGTTGTCCACATTATATTTGGTGAGATCATCTTCATGATTAGTCAGCTCCTTGCCTATACGATCCAGTTCGGATTTGAAGTATTCAATTACTTTGTCTGTTTCTCCATAGCGAAGTACACGGTATTCATTAACGAACTCTTTCATTAATATTTCTATGGTATTATAACAAATACCCGGATCACCAGAGGTATAATTTATTTTTAATAAGTCACTATTTCCCAGCCGGGAAACTTGTATTCTTTTTAGTGCACTACGACTGAAATAGGGATGTTGATAATAAAAGAGCCCATAGATATAATTATTTACATCTGCTTTTTCGTATTTTATGAAATTTTCCATTGTCTTTTCCTCGCTACTTTTATCAATAAGAGCAACTAACTCTTTACCGTGAGGACTGTTTTTCATATGATTGTATGTGTATCTATAACTGGCGGCAGTAATAGAGTTCTGATCTTTTTCCAGATCCCCTTTTACAAGTATGCGAGAAAATAATCGCATGGAGACACGTTTAAGAGTACTTTCTGACTGTATTATATTAATGAGATTATCAACGGCATTTTGAGCAATAGCCCAGTTGACACCCATATTGTTAGCCTCAATGCCATAACCGGATACGACACCTGTATAGAGAGTTGTCTCCACACTATAATTTCCTCGCATGTTTGCTGTTTTGAAATAAACGAGCGCTGCGACAAGTAATGCACCCAGAATGATCCATACTAATTTACGATATAAGGATCGGAATAAATAAAGTATATAATCCATAAGAGTTTGTGTTTATTTTCGTAAAATGGAAGTGCGGGTAATAACTTCAAGTATCATTAAGCTTTTTGTAAGTTCAAATTTACTCTTTTCATATGCCTCTGTGGCTGATGATTGCCTTTGTTTTTCTACAGAAAGATCCCCGGTGTCAATTGTGTTATTAGAGAAGTTTTTTTCTGCAATTTCATATTGCAGTGTAGCAAGTTCAAGTGCTTCTGCACGCAATTTTAGTACGCTGAGCTGTGAGGTTGCCGTCGTATACATTTCGATTATTTCTCGTTTCATCTCTTCGTACTTAATTTCTTTTTCCAATGCAGCACTCTTTACTGCAAGCTTCTGTCGGTTAACGCGAGCTTTTAAATCGAAAAGACCATCGATAGGAATATTAACTCCTGCACCAACAGTATAACCTCTTTGTGCCTGAGTAGTATAAGTAAGATATGGAGCGATGGCAACATCCGTGTATGTACCTTCGTTACCAAACATACCATATTGATAGCTACCTCTTAAACTGAAAAAACCAAGGAAAGCTTTTTTCTCCTTCGCCAATAATTTGCGTTCTATCTGTTCCTTTACTTGGGCGAGTTCGTAAGTAGGTCCGCCTTTTGCATTTTCAAAAAGTAAATCAAGTGGGGGGAGTACGATGTTAGTATAATCTGTTACCTCAGATTTAGTATTATCATTCATCTCTTGTGCCTTCATTAACGAAGGCACTGTACAAAGAAGAAGTATAGAAAAAGAATATAGACAGCAAAAATGCTTCATAATTATCCTAAATTGCTTGTATTTAATTGTGTAATCTACCGCAAATATAGATAATTATTTTATTCTGTGCTCTTTATGCTTCTTCTATTTTCTTTTTTTAATTAAAAATGGAGATGGCCTTCGTTTAGAAGGCTTCTGTCATATTGAAGTAGAACAGATTTTGCTTATTTACCATATTACGGCCGAAGTCGAGGCGGACATTCATACGGGGTTGCACTTCGATACGCAATCCGACTCCGGCATTGGGCAATACACCTTCGATTTTAGTAGGATTAGGACCCATGAAACCGCATCCGCCCCAAGCTACAAAGCCGATATGGCTGACCATCTTCTTTATCCATGTACTCTTGTCTGTGTTAAACATCTGGCGATACTCACCCATAATGACGTGAGAAGATTTATCCCGGTACTGTCCCATGTAATAACCGCGAAGGTCAAATGGGGTTCCACTGAGGGCATACTTATTCAGAGGTACATCTCCAAAGACATTTTTGGTTTGTGCAGTCCAGGCGATCACTTTACGGCGACCCACTGTTTTGTATTGGCGATAGTCTATTTCAAGACGGTAGAATTCGTTGTCACTACCGAAAAACTTCTGATACATGACACCGCGGAAATCAAGATAAATGCCCCGGTATGCATTAGCTGGAATATCACGCGTGTCATACGTCAGCAGGAAACCAAGACCGGAACTCAGGTTACTGTAACCATGAGCTGTTCCGCCGGCTTCAATATAAGAAGGCTGGTCTACAAGGTATTTTGCGGGTTTACTCATTTTATCGTAATTGATATCTATCTGCGGACCTGCAAAGAAATTACTTTCGCCCAGACGGAAAAGGAACCAGGGGTTGATCTGCATACCACTGTAACGATACTGACTGGTGGTGTCACTACGTACATAATCTTTATTGGTGGTGTAGCCTATACCATAGAAATTCTCCTGTGTATTTTTATAGCTGAACTGTCCGAAGATACGGAAACGGTCACCTTTGAAAAATAGCTGAGGTTTGGAGAAGAGATTTAGCCCGCCATTGAACATGAAGGCAATAGCCATAGGTACAACAGAGCGCTGCTGTGTGGTATCACTCGGATTCATACGGAAAGTCATGAGAGCACTACCGCCAATCAGAAAACCAAAATCCGGAGTGTAACTCGGACCACCCAGAATGTTGTAATGGAGATTTCGTTTCGCCACATGCAATCGGCGTAACTCACGTTTGGAAAGTTTAGGAAGGGTATCCTGTTTCAGACTGTCGGGATTAAATACTGTATTAACTTCCAGTTTGCCGTCTTTTAAAAATGTGATGCCCTCTTCTTGTGCCAGAAGAGTAATGGCGGGAATGAGCGCCAGGCATATACCTATGATATATCTTTTCATATTCTCGTTATGAATGAGGGTGCAAAGAAAACTGTTTTATTCGGAATAGTTTCCAACCGAATAGGTAATAAATCTAAAGGAATGGATAAAAATTCCAAAAAAGGATACTAATTTTGCAAAAGGATAATGTGTTAATTTGCCAATATGCCAATTACCGTGCGGCATCATAGCGCAGCCAATTGGCATATTGGCACATTAGCACATTGGCATATTATTTAATACATTATTTATATGAATAAACGAATTTTGTCATTATTTGTTCTGAGTGCTGCCCTTTTTTCTGTGCAGGCACAGCAGGACAAGGGTGGAATCAGCAGTGAGATGCTGAATCAGATTAAACAGAGTTACCAGGGAACAAGTGCAGATAAGGCATTGCGCAATGCTATTGGTAGTAATGATATCCGCAAACTGGCTTTGAATCAGGATAATATGACGGGGCTGGATACCTACTTCTCTATCAAAGTAGATTCCAAAGGGATTACCGATCAGAAGTCATCGGGGCGTTGCTGGCTTTTCACCGGACTGAACGTAATGCGTGCCAAAACGATTGCAAAGTATGGGTTGACTTCGTTTGAATTCTCACAGACCTATCCATTTTTTTATGATCAGTTGGAGAAGGCTAATCTTTTCTTGCAAGGAGTGATTGATACGCGTGAAAAACCGATGGATGATAAGATGGTGGAATGGTTGTTCCGCAATCCTTTGAGTGACGGTGGGACATTTACCGGAGTTGCAGATATTGTGGGGAAATATGGATTGGTCCCCAAGGGAGTGATGCCCGAAACAAATAGCAGTGAGAATACGGCACGAATGGCAAATCTGATATCACTTAAACTGCGTGAATTTGGTTTACAATTGCGTGAACAGGCTTCGAAAGGGGCGAAAACTGCTGCTCTTGCGAAGAGCAAAACAGAGATGCTGGGTACTGTTTATCGTATGTTGGTGTTAAATTTGGGTGTCCCTCCTACAGAATTTACATGGACTCGTTACGATGCCAAAGGGAATCCGGTGGAGACAGAACGGTACACTCCAATGTCTTTCTTGAAGAAATACGGAGATGAGAATCTTATCAATAATTATGTGATGCTGATGAACGATCCGAGTCGTGAGTATTACAAATGCTATGAAATAGATTTTGATCGCCATCGTTATGACGGACATAACTGGACATACGTCAATTTGCCAATAGAGGAGATTAAAGAGATGGCTATTGCTTCATTGAAGGACAGCACAATGATGTATTTCTCTTGTGATGTGGGTAAGTTTCTGAACTCAGATCGTGGACTTCTTGATGTTAATAACTATGACTATGACTCTTTAATGGGTACTACGTTTGGTATGGATAAAAAACAGCGTATTCAGACTTTTGCCAGTGGCTCAAGTCATGCAATGACATTAATGGCTGTTGATATCAACAAAGACGGAAAGCCTGTGAAATGGATGGTTGAGAATAGTTGGGGCGCAAGTTCCGGCTATCAGGGACATCTCATTATGACGGATGAGTGGTTTAATGAATATATGTTTCGTCTGGTAGTGGAAAAGAAATTTGCCACGCCAAAAGTCATGGAAATTCTAAAACAGAAGCCAGTTCGTCTGCCGGCATGGGACCCGATGTTTGCACCGGAAGAGGAGTGAGTAGCGATTAGTGAGTAGTGATAAGCGATTGGTGCCATGCGGCGTAATAGCGCAGCTACTAATCACTTATCACTAAACCCTACTCATTATTCCCTTTCTCGTGTACGTTAACGAAAGGAATTACGGAAAAATCTCCGTAATTCCTTTCTTTTTTCCTCTTATTTCACATTATTATTTATTACTTTTGCGGGCAAATTATGAAACCATTATTTTATATAACACATGGCAAATGTAATAAAGTTACGTAAAGGCCTTGACATCAACCTGAAAGGCAAAGCTGCTGAAGAGATAGCTGCAGTGAAGGAGCCGGGATTTTACGGACTCGTACCCGACGACTTTCCTGGAGTGACCCCTAAAGTGGTAGTCAAAGAGCAGGAATATGTGATGGCTGGAGGACCCTTGTTTATTGACAAGAATCATCCTGAAGTGAAATTTGTTTCACCCGTTAGCGGCGTGGTAACAAGCGTGGAACGCGGTGATCGCCGTAAGGTGATGAGTATCGTTGTGGAAGCCGCTGCAGAGCAGGACTACGAAGAGTTCGGAAAGCAGAATGTTGCCCAGCTGAATGCTGACCAGGTGAAAGAATTGTTGCTGCAGGCAGGTATGTTCGCTTTCATCAAGCAACGTCCTTACGATGTGATTGCTGATCCGACCATTGCTCCCAAAGCAATTTTCGTTTCTGCATTCGACAGTAATCCATTGGCACCTGAGTTTGAATTCGCACTCAAAGGAGAAGAAGTTAATTTTCAGACGGGTCTCGACGCATTGGCTAAGATGGCTAAAACTTATCTCGGCATCAGTCTAAAGCAAAAATCAGCAGCCTTGACACAGGCAAAGAATGTCACTATCACCGCTTTCGACGGACCAAATCCCGCCGGAAATGTAGGTGTGCAGATCAACCATGTTGCTCCTATAGTAAAAGGTGAAACAGTATGGACTATTGACCCGCAAGCCGTGATCTTCATTGGACGACTGATGAATACAGGGCGCGTAGATATGACTCGTACGGTTGCCGTAACGGGTTCTGAAGTACTGAAACCTGCTTATTGTAAGTTGCGGGTGGGTGCATTGCTGACCAATGTCTTTGCCGGAAACGTAACAAAAGATAAAGAATTACGCTATATCAGTGGCAATGTGCTGACTGGTAAGCTGGTATCTCCGAATGGCTTTCTTGGCGCTTTCCATAGCCAGGTAACAGTTATCCCCGAAGGGAATGATATCCACGAAATGTTAGGATGGATCATGCCGCGTTTCAATCACTTCAGTGTACACCGTTCTTACTTCAGCTGGTTGATGGCTAAGAAAGAATACACAATGGATGCACGTATCAAAGGAGGGGAACGTCATATGATCATGTCCGGCGAATACGATAAAGTATTTCCAATGGACATTCTGCCCGAGTTCCTTATCAAGGCAATCATTGCCCAGGATATCGACCGTATGGAAGCACTTGGTATCTACGAAGTAGCTCCGGAGGACTTTGCCCTGTGTGAGTTTGTAGATTCATCCAAACTGGAGCTGCAACACATTGTCCGCCTCGGACTGGATATGCTCCGTGCCGAAATGATGTAAGTTTTTGAGTTTTTAAGTTCTTGAGCCTTTTATGTGGAAAGGAACAAGAGACAAAACTGAGAAACTAATAAACTAAAAAACTAATAAACTTTTAAAATTAATGAAAGCGTTAAGAAATTATCTCGACAAGATAAAGCCGAACTTTGAAGAGGGCGGCAAATTCCACGCGTTTCGTTCGGTGTTTGATGGTTTCGAAACATTCTTGTTCGTACCCAGCACCACTTCGAAAACGGGAACGCATATTCACGATGCGATTGACAGTAAGCGTATAATGTCGATCGTGGTTATTGCGTTGATGCCGGCTTTGCTGTTCGGTATGTACAACGTAGGTTACCAGCATTTCACTCATACAGGAGGCGAAGGCAGTTTTCTGGAAATGTTTGCCTATGGATTCCTGGCTGTATTGCCTAAAATTATTGTATCCTATGTAGTCGGTCTTGGTATCGAGTTTGTTATAGCACAATGGAAGAAAGAAGAGATTCAGGAAGGTTTTCTGGTTTCAGGTATGCTTATTCCGATGATTGTGCCGGTTGACTGCCCACTCTGGATTCTGGCTGTTGCAACTGCATTTTCTGTAATTTTCGCAAAAGAAGTATTTGGTGGTACGGGTATGAACGTGTTCAACGTTGCTCTTGTAACCCGTGCATTCCTCTTCTTTGCATATCCGACTAAGATGTCTGGTGATGCCGTTTGGGTATCCGGCCAGAGCATTTTCGGTATAGGTCAGAGCGTAGATGGGCTGACTGCTGCTACTTCACTTGGTGTAGCTTCCACTGCACTGACTCCCGATGGCTATCCTCCATTTTCATGGGATATGGTGACGGGACTTATTCCGGGTTCTATCGGTGAAACAAGTGTTATTGCCATTGCACTGGGAGCGATCCTGTTGTTGTGGACAGGCATTGCAAGCTGGAAAACTATGTTTTCTGTATTTGTAGGTGGTGCTTTTATGGGATGGATTTTTAATGTTGCTGGTCCGGACACTGCTATGGCTCATATGCCTTGGTACGAACACCTTGTGTTGGGTGGTTTTTGTTTCGGTGCTGTATTTATGGCTACCGATCCTGTTACTTCTGCCCGTACGGAAACAGGTAAGTATATTTTCGGATTCCTTATCGGTGCTATGGCTATCATAATCCGTGTGCTCAATCCGGGATATCCCGAAGGTATGATGCTTGCTATTCTGTTGATGAATATCTTCGCACCGCTGATTGACTACTGTATCGTACAGAGCAATATCGGTCGTCGCGAGAAACGTGCTGTTAAGTCTAACAATTAAAACCGAACGAAAACAATGAATACAAATAGTAATACCTATACTATCATTTATGCTTCGGTAATGGTTGTTATCGTAGCATTCCTTCTGGCTTTTGTTTCTGCTTCTCTAAAACCGACGCAGAAAAAGAACGAAGAGTTGGATAAGATGAAACAGATTCTGGCTGCATTGAACGTTGACACAAAAGGTCAGAATGCGGAAGAACTGTATAAAACATATGTGAAAGCAGATGAGATCCTGAACGCTAACGGAGAGGTTGTTTCCGAAAATGGTGGTTTCGCAATAGATATGGCTGCCGAAATGTCTAAGCCGGAAGCAGAGCGTCAGCTTCCGCTGTATGTGTGCGATGTGAAGGGAGAGACCAAATATGTAATTCCTTTGTCGGGAGCCGGACTTTGGGGGCCGATTTGGGGATATGTAGGTTTAAACAAAGACAAAGACACGGTTTACGGTGTGTACTTCTCTCATGCAAGTGAAACTCCGGGTTTGGGAGCTGAGATTGCAACTCCTGCTTTTCAGAAAGAGTTTGATGGCAAGAAAGTGATGAAAGACGGACAGATTGCTCTTGCTGTTGAGAAGAATGGTAAAGTTACTGATCCTGCATATCAAGTCGATGGTATTTCGGGTGGTACAATTACTTCTAAGGGGGTAGATGATATGATTAAGAACTGTCTGGGTCAGTACAATAATTTTTTAACTAATAAATAAGGAGGAACGATAGAATATGAGCCAATTATTTTCTAAAAAGAATAAAGAAGTATTCTTTGCTCCGTTGGGAGTCGACAATCCGGTTACCGTACAGGTGCTTGGTATCTGTTCGGCACTGGCGGTAACAGCCAAATTGGAGCCGGCTATCGTTATGGGCTTATCCGTGACAGTAATTACAGCTTTTGCCAATGTTGTTATTTCGTTGCTGAGAAAGACAATCCCTAACCGTATCCGTATTATTGTTCAGTTGGTAGTAGTGGCTGCATTGGTTACTATTGTGAGTGAAATATTGAAAGCATTTGCTTATGATGTAAGTGTACAGCTTTCTGTTTATGTAGGTTTGATAATTACCAATTGTATCTTGATGGGACGTCTTGAAGCCTTTGCAATGCAAAATGGTCCTTGGGAGTCATGTCTTGATGGTATAGGTAATGGACTTGGATATGCCAAGATTCTGATTATTGTAGCCTTCTTCCGTGAGTTGCTGGGTTCGGGCACTTTGCTGAACTTCCGCATTATTCCGGAGTCATTCTACAAGATGGGTTACTTAAACAACGGTCTGATGTTGATGCCTCCTATGGCATTGATTATCGTTGCTTGTATCATCTGGTATCAGCGTGCGAAACATAAAGAATTGCAGGAAAACTAACAAATAAGTAGTCAGAATATAGTAGCTGGTAGCTGAGGTGAAATACATTTCTCTACTTACTACTTTAACGACTTGACTACTCAACTACTAAAAGATAGATTTATGGATCAATTATTAAGTTTATTCGTCCGCTCCATATTTGTGGACAATATGATATTCGCCTTCTTCCTGGGTATGTGTTCTTACCTGGCTGTGTCGAAGAATGTGAAGACTGCTGTCGGTCTGGGTATTGCGGTAACTTTCGTGTTGGTGGTTACGCTTCCTGTGAACTACTTGCTTCAGACGAAGGTGCTGGCTGTCAATGCTATCATCGAAGGTGTCGATCTTAGCTTCCTTAGCTTTATTCTCTTTATTGCCGTTATTGCCGGTATTGTGCAGTTGGTAGAAATGGTGGTAGAGCGTTTTGCTCCCTCACTGTATGCCTCTTTAGGTATCTTCCTTCCGCTGATTGCCGTAAACTGTGCTATTATGGGTGCTTCACTGTTCATGCAACAGAGAATTACAATGGACCCTGCCAATCCGCAAGCTATCACAGGTGTGGGTAGTGCAGTGGTTTATGCCTTAGGTTCCGGTATTGGTTGGTTACTTGCAATCGTTGGTCTGGCTGCTATTCGCGAAAAGATGGCTTACTCTGACGTTCCCGCTCCGCTGCGTGGTTTGGGTATTACGTTTATCACTGTAGGACTGATGGCAATGGCCTTTATGTGTTTCTCTGGATTGAAATTATAACTAAAGTAAAAAGAATAATACAATGACGTCTTTAATATTAGCGAGTATCGGAGTATTCCTTGGAGTGATTCTCCTGCTTGTCATTATACTGCTCGTTGCGAAGGGCTATCTGACTCCTTCGGGCGAGGTTACGATTACGATGAACGGCGAACAACAACTGAAGACATCACCCGGTGGTACATTGCTGGGTACACTGTCTGCCAACAATGTGTTCCTTTCATCGGCTTGTGGTGGTAAAGGTTCATGCGGACAATGCCGTTGCCAGGTGCTCGAAGGGGGGGGGGAGATTCTTCCTACTGAAACCGGATTCTTCTCTCGCAAACAGCAAGCTGATCACTGGCGTCTGGGTTGCCAGGTAAAAGTGAAACAGGATATGTCTATCAAGATTGACGAGTCAATCCTGGGAGTGAAAGAGTGGGAGTGCGAGGTTATCTCAAACAAAAATGTAGCTACTTTTATCAAAGAGTTTATCGTAGCTCTGCCGAAGGGCGAACACATGGACTTTGTTCCGGGTTCTTATGCACAGATCAAGATTCCTAAATTTTCAATGGATTATAATAAAGACATTGATAAAAGTCTGATCGGTGACGAATATCTGCCGGCTTGGGAAAAGTTTGGTCTCATGGGACTCAAGTGCAAGAATGATGAAGAGACCATTCGTGCTTACTCTATGGCCAATTATCCGGCTGAAGGTGACCGTATCATGTTGACTGTACGTATTGCTACACCTCCTTTCAAACCGAAAGATCAAGGCCCTGGATTTATGGATGTAATGCCGGGTATCGCTTCTTCTTATATCTTCACACTGAAACCCGGTGACAAGGTAATCATGAGTGGTCCTTACGGAGACTTCCATCCGATATTCGATTCTAAGAATGAAATGATGTGGATTGGTGGTGGTGCCGGTATGGCTCCGTTGCGTGCACAAATCATGCACCTGACCAAGACACTGCATACAACAGATCGTATCATGAACTATTTCTACGGTGCACGTGCATTGAATGAAGTGTTCTATCTGGAAGACTTCCTGCAGATTGAAAAGGACTTCCCGAACTTCAAGTTCCATTTAGCTCTTGACCGTCCGGACCCTGCAGCAGATGCAGCGGGTGTTAGCTATACAGCAGGTTTTGTTCATGAAGTAATTTATGAAACTTACCTGAAGAACCACGAAGCACCTGAAGATATTGAATACTACATGTGTGGTCCTGGCCCGATGTCTAAAGCCGTTGAGAAGATGCTTGATAGCCTGGGTGTACCGGCTAAGAATCTGATGTTTGATAATTTCGGAGCATAAGGAAAGCGCTGAAATTTACGATTAGACGATTTACAATTTACGATTGGAGTTAGTTATAGCTATTGATTTTAAGGAATCATAGTAAACTTTAATCGTAAATCGTAAATCGTCTAATCGTAAATCTCCCTATCTTTGTGCCATTATGATACAAAAGAACGAATTAATACAAACTGCGCTGCGCAATCTGAAGATTGAAGCGCTGAATCCTATGCAAGAAGCTGCGCTGGATGCTGCTTCCGAAGAAAAAGACGTAATATTGCTTTCACCTACCGGATCGGGTAAGACACTCGCTTTTCTGTTACCTCTGCTTTTATCCTTGAAACCGGATGACAATACAATACAAGTACTGATTCTCGTTCCTTCGCGGGAACTGGCCTTACAGATAGACTCTGTATTCAAAACCATGAATACCTCTTGGAAGACTTGCTGCTGCTATGGTGGTCACCCTATCAGTGAAGAGAAAAAGAGCATTCAAGGTAATCACCCTGCAATCATCATCGGTACGCCGGGACGTATAACAGATCACCTTGCCAAAGGGAATTTCAATCCTGATACAATCCGTACACTTATTATTGACGAGTTTGATAAATCTCTCGAATTCGGTTTCCATGATGAAATGGCTGAGATTATCACTCAACTGCCCGGACTAAAGAAACGGGTACTACTCTCTGCAACGGATGCCGAAGAAATTCCACGGTTCACCGGACTGAACCGTACTATTAAACTGAATTTTCTATCAGATATCCCTGCAGAAGCACCGCGACTGACCTTAATGAAAGTCATCTCTCCGGTAAAAGACAAGATTGACACACTTTATAAGTTGCTTTGTACCTTGGGAAGTAGTTCCAGTATTGTTTTTTGTAATCATCGGGATGCGGTGGACCGTGTGAGTGCATTGCTTGCTGAAAAGGGTATGTACAACGAACGTTTTCATGGTGGTATGGAGCAGCCCGACCGTGAACGTGCACTTTATAAATTCCGTAATGGAAGCTGCCATGTACTTGTTTCCACTGATCTTGCTGCCCGCGGACTGGATATTCCGGAAGTAGAGCATATTATTCACTATCATATGCCTGTGAACGAAGAAGCCTTTACCCATCGAAACGGACGTACTGCTCGTTGGGATGCTACCGGAACCTCTTATCTCATTCTGAGCTCAGAAGAAAAAACACCGGAATATATTCCTACGGCTATCGAAATATATGAACTTCCGGAACAAGCTCCGCGTCCTTCAAAGCCGCTTTGGGTTACCTTATATATAGGTAAAGGAAAAAAAGATAAACTAAGTCGTATAGACATTGCCGGATTCTTGTATAAGAAAGGAAATCTTTCTCGTGAAGATGTGGGGGCAATTGATGTAAAAGAGCATTATGCTTTCGTTGCTATTCGCCGGGGAAAGGTGAAACAGTTACTGACTCTTATCCGAGGAGAAAAGATAAAAGGAATGAAAACCGTTATTGAAGAAGCTGATTAATTATCAATTCACCGCAGAGGACACGGAGAGCACAGAGATATTATTTTCTCTGATGAAACGCGGATGATCGCAGATAAACGCTGATTAAAAAACTGTAGTTCTTTATTTTATTGTTATATCCTTTTGTGGGAATCAGAGATCATCCGCGTTTTATCAAAGAACTAAAACTCCGTGCCCTCTGCGACCTCTGTGGTGAAATACCGTATTAAACATGAATATCCTTCGGGGGATATTTTCCCTTTCTTTCATATCATAAATATTCGTTTTATATCCTTTTTACTTTCAGTCTTTAAGTAAAAATTATCCAATACTATTACTTTATTCTTTATGTTCACTCTTGATATCTATACATGACAAAATGGTGCATATATCCTGCATAAACCAATAAAAAGTAAGATAAATCAGCAAACCGAATGTGATTTTATAATGAAAGATTTGTTTTACGGAAATAATTCCGTAATTTCGCAATGTCAAAAGACACAAAGTAACGAAATGTTAAACCAAAAACAAACTTCAAATGAAAAAGCATAATTTCAATGCAGGACCTTCTATTCTTCCGCGTGAGGTGATTGAGGATACAGCGAAGGCTATTTTAGATTTCAATGGTTCCGGTCTCTCACTGATGGAAATAAGCCACCGCGCTAAGGACTTTCAACCTGTGGTTGATGAAGCCGTAGCACTATTCAAGGAATTACTCAACATCCCCGAAGGGTATTCGGTATTGTTCTTGGGTGGTGGTGCCAGTATGGAGTTCTGCATGGTACCTTACAATTTCCTTGAGAAAAAAGCTGCTTATTTGAATACTGGCGTATGGGCCAAGAAAGCAATGAAAGAGGCCAAAGCTTTTGGTGAAGTTGTAGAAGTTGCCTCTTCTGCCGAAGCTACCTATACATATATTCCGAAAGATTATACAGTTCCGGCTGATGCTGACTATTTCCACATTACTACTAACAATACTATTTATGGTACCGAATTGAAAGAAGATCTCAATTCTCCGGTTCCGATGGTTGCCGATATGTCTTCCGATATATTCTCTCGTCCTATCGACGTATCAAAATATATCTGTATTTATGGTGGTGCACAAAAGAATCTGGCACCTGCGGGTGTTACTTTTGTAATTGTGAAGAATGATGCATTAGGCAAAGTTTCACGATATATTCCTTCTATGCTGAATTATCAGACACATGTTGATAATGGCTCTATGTTCAACACTCCTCCGGTAGTGCCTATCTATGCTGCACTGCAAACATTGCGTTGGATCAAAGCACAGGGTGGTGTGAAAGAAATGGAACGCCGTGCAACCGAAAAAGCCAATATGCTGTATGCTGAAATCGACCGTAATAAGATGTTCGTAGGAACTGCTGTTAAAGAAGATCGTTCACGTATGAACATCTGCTTCGTAATGGCTCCTGAATACAAAGATCTGGAAGCTGACTTCATGAAGTTCGCTACTGAAAGAGGTATGGTAGGTATTAAGGGACACCGTTCTGTAGGTGGTTTCCGCGCGTCATGCTACAATGCTCTGCCTAAAGAAAGCGTACAGGCATTGATTGACTGCATGCAGGAATTTGAGAAACTTCATTAATATTCTCACTACAGAGTATCGCAGAGTTTCACAGAGTTTTCTGTTTTAAGCAGTCTCCTCTATGAAACTCTGTGTCAGTTTGTAGTGAATCGTTTTTTTATAATTATATACATCGAATCATGAAAGTACTTATCGCTACCGATAAACCGTTTGCTAAAGTAGCTGTGGACGGTATTCGCAAAGAAATCGAAGCAGCCGGATACGAGCTTGCTTTACTTGAAAAATATACAGAAAAGGCACAATTATTGGATGCAGTAAAAGATGCCAATGCAATCATTATACGCAGTGACATTATAGATGCCGAAGTGCTGGATGCTGCCAAAGAACTGAAAATTGTGGTACGCGCTGGAGCCGGTTATGACAACGTAGACCTTGCTGCTGCAACTGCACACGGGGTATGTGTAATGAACACTCCGGGACAGAATTCCAACGCGGTAGCCGAACTTGTTTTCGGATTGTTGGTATATGCAGTTCGTAATTTCTATAATGGAACATCAGGAACTGAACTGATGGGTAAGAAACTGGGTATTCATGCTTACGGAAACGTAGGTCGCAATGTAGCACGTGTGGCTAAAGGTTTCGGTATGGAAATCTATGCTTATGACGCATTCTGCCCGAAAGAAGTAATCGAGAAAGATGGTGTGAAAGCGGTTGATTCTGCCGAAGAACTTTACAAAACCTGTAATGTTGTCTCTCTGCATATTCCTGCTACTGCCGAAACGAAGAACTCCATCAACTATGCTTTGTTGAAGGATATGCCTAAAGGAGCTATTTTGGTAAATACTGCACGTAAGGAAGTTATCAATGAAGACGAACTTATCCAGCTGATGGAAGATCGTCCCGACTTCAAATATATCACCGATATTATGCCTGCTGCTAATGCTAAGTTCACCGAACTTTTTGCCGGACGTTATTTCTCTACTCCTAAGAAAATGGGTGCACAAACGGCTGAAGCCAATATCAATGCCGGCATTGCTGCTGCACAACAGATCGTTGGTTTCCTGAAAGACGGTTGCGAAAAGTTCCGCGTAAATAAGTAATAAGACTTATGGCTACAATTAAACCATTTAAAGGTATTCGTCCTCCACAAGAATTAGTGGAGCAAGTTGCCTCGCGTCCTTACGATGTACTTAATTCAGAAGAAGCACGTGCAGAAGCTGGTGAAAATGAGAAATCACTCTATCATATAATTAAGCCTGAAATAGATTTTCCTGTAGGTACGGATGAGCATGACGAGAAGGTGTACATCAAAGCTGCCGATAACTTTAAACTGTTTCAAGACAAAGGCTGGCTGGTGCAGGATGATAAAGAAAACTATTACATCTATGCTCAGACAATGAATGGTAAGACACAATACGGACTTGTTGTGGGTGCTTATGTGCCTGATTATATGAATGGTATTATCAAGAAGCATGAACTGACCCGTCGTGACAAAGAAGAAGATCGCATGAAACATGTCCGCGTGAACAATGCCAACATTGAACCGGTATTCTTTGCATATCCTGATAATGCGAAGCTGGATGCCATCGTCAAGAAATATACTGCTCAGAATCCTGTATACGATTTTATAGCTCCGGGTGATGGTTTCGGACATACTTTCTGGATTATAGACCAGGCAGAGGATATCGCTTCTGTCACAGCTGAGTTTGCTAAAATGCCTGCACTCTATATTGCTGACGGACATCACCGTTCTGCCGCTGCCGCGCTTGTAGGTGCTGAGAAGGCAAAACAGAATCCGAATCATCGTGGAGATGAAGAGTATAACTATTTCATGGCGGTATGTTTTCCTGCCAATCAATTGACTATTATTGATTATAACCGTGTGGTTAAAGACCTCAATGGTTTGACTCCTGCACAGTTCCTTACTGCGCTCGAAAAGAATTTCGTTGTAGAAGAAAAAGGTACGGAGATTTACAAACCGAATGCACTGCATAATTTTGCCCTCTATCTGGATGGTAAATGGTACAGTCTTACAGCGAAGGCCGGAACGTATGATGATAACGATCCGATAGGTGTATTGGATGTTACTATCTCTTCCAACTTGATTCTGGATGAAATTTTAGGTATTAAAGACCTTCGTTCGGATAAACGTATCGACTTTGTAGGTGGTATCCGTGGTCTGGGAGAATTGAGTAAACGTGTAGATAGCGGTGAAATGAAAGTAGCTTTGGCACTTTATCCTGTTTCAATGAAACAATTGATGGATATTGCTGATACTGGCAATATCATGCCGCCGAAGACTACTTGGTTCGAACCGAAACTTCGTTCGGGGCTGGTGATTCATAAACTTAGTTAGTTGAAAATGGAAAGTTGAAAATTAACTGTATAATACGCTGCATAGTAATTTTTAATTTTCAACTTTCCATTTTTAATTCTAAAAGCATGGAAGATACATACAAAACCATTACTGAACCCTCCGAAGGTATTTATACCGAAAAGCGTAGCAAGTTTATTGCTATTGCATTGCCTGTGCGTACACACGAAGAAATAAAAGCACATCTCGAAACGTATCAGAAGAAATATTACGATGCACGTCATGTATGCTATGCCTATATGTTGGGACATGAACGAACAGATTTTCGTGCAAATGATAACGGTGAGCCTTCCGGTACAGCCGGAAAACCTATATTAGGACAGATCAATTCTAATGAACTGACTGATATACTTATTATTGTAGTTCGTTATTTTGGTGGAATCAAGCTGGGAACAAGCGGATTGATCGTTGCTTATAAAGCTGCTGCCGCCGAAGCCATTGCCACGGCTACCATTGTAGAAAAAACGGTAGATGACGAGGTGACTTTGCTTTTTGAATATCCTTTTATGAATGATGTGATGCGTATTGTGAAAGAAGAAGAACCTGAAATTTTGCGACAGTCCTATGACATGGATTGTAGTATGACGCTTCGTATTCGTCGTTCTATGATGCCTCGTCTGAGGGCACGCCTGGAAAAAGTAGAGACTGCACGTATCCTTGAGGAAGAATAACACGTTGATGGAGCAGAAAAATTGAATGCGTGTCTCTTCGGGTAAATATTCCGTTGATACACGCACTGGAGTTTATAAAAGACGCATTTGTGTAGCCTTATTCGTTGTCCTTTTCAAAATTTATTTTACGATGTGTTCCGTCGCAAAATGGTTTGTTTTTAGAGTGGCCGCAACGACACAAAGCGTTTGTTCCTTGCAAAATACTCTCTTTCCCTTCTTTGTTAATCATCTTAAATTCACCTTTGATGATGTAGGGCCCGGCAGGGACTTCCGTGATACTAATCAGATTTTCATTTTTATCCATAATTTTATTTTTTAAGTAGTCAACTCTATTTATATAACATTTGGAATTGGAAATAGTTTTTTCTGTCCACCATTTGTTTTATCAGATTTCCTTATCTTTGCACACAATGATACGAAATGTGATAATGAAAGCTCTGTATCTCGGTTTGTTTTTGATTGGAAGCCATTTGCCTTCTATTCAGGCTCAGGAAGTGGCTCCCAACGATATTCCTTTACCCTGGTATTCGCAGAAGATCAGCGGATGTCCTTATGCGCATTGCTCGCTGGCATCCTCATTGATGGTATTTGATTATTATAAAGGGATGACCGTAGATAGTTGCCGTTCGGCAGCAGAAGCCGAAGCAAAGCTCGTAGAGTATCAGAAGAACTATTTTTTGAAGAAACGTGCTCCTTTCAAGCGGCGTACATCCATAGGACAGGGTGGCTATTATTCTTTTGAAATAGATTCGTTGACACGGTATTATGAACATATGGTGAGTGCTGAGCATTTTATGAATAAAGACTACCGGGCGCTGAAAGCATATATTGATCAGGGTATTCCAGTACTGATAAATGTGAGGCATCGCGGTTCGTCTCATGGGTTGATGCAACCGGGTAGTCACCGTCATTGGATGGTGCTTCGCGGTATAAATGATACTCATGTATGGATCAATGATCCCGGGCGTTCGGCTATGATGCGGAGTAAGGGTGAAAATCAATGTTTCCCAATAAAGCGGGAACGGGGCAATCCGGCCTGGTTTGATGGTTGCTGGACAGGGAGATATATTGTGATAACTCCACGTATTCCACTGGCTATAGCACGTGCCGGAAAATTACCACCTGTGGAGAAAGAGATAGAGATACAGCGTCCGTTGATCCCTTGGCAGGAACTACCCGAAATGATTAATCTGTAAAACAAATATATTAAATATGGCATTTGAAGCAACAAAAAGAGAATGGAGTGAACTGTATGCTTTTTTCCGTTTGCTGGCAGACGGAAAAGTTTCGTTGGGTACGCCGCAAGCAAAAAAAGACGATACACAGTGCTGGCCTGTAGCAATGGTACAGCGCGAAGAGCATGATGGTACGCGCCGCTATTATATTGAGAAAGAGGAAATTCATATTGTAAGTGAAACAGTGGATAAGCGAATGCCACGGGAAGACTTTGCCACAGTGGCCGGATTAATTCTCGATGCAGTCAAGTCCTCGTCAGAAAATGATGTGACTTCTCCTGATGGGGTAGAAGAGTTCCTGGATGAAGCAGGTATCTTTGATCTTGAAGCAAAAACGGATGATCGTACGGACTTTTCTGTTGCCTTCTGGCATCCTGAGGCTCCATTGACAGGATTCAATGTTCGTTCACGTCTTAGTGCCATGAATCCTTTGCTTGATGGCGGACGAACTGCCAATCTGAAATTGGAGCAGATAGGTGTTAAGTTTGCCGTACCTACTGTGAATAAAATAAATGCATTGGAAGAGTCGCCTACAGAAGTGGCAGAGCGTATGATGATGATAGAACGCCTGGGCGGTGTATTAAAGTATTCTGATGTGGCAGACCGTGTGTTTCGTTGCAACCTGTTGATGATAGATTTGCACTTTCCGCGTGTTCTGGCAGAGATGGTACGTATTATGCATTTGGATGGCATCACACGTATCAGTGAATTAACGGAGGAGATAAAACGAATCAATCCGTTGAAGATTAAGGATGAACTGATCAATAAACATGGTTTTTATGAATTTAAAATGAAGCAGTTCCTGCTTGCTCTGGCATTGGGGATGCGTCCGGCAAAGATTTATAACGGGACGGATTCTGCAGTGGAAGGAATTTTGCTGATAGATGGAAACGGAGAGGTGCTTTGTTATCATAAAGTGGAGAAAAAGGCATTTGAAGATTTTCTCTATCTGAATACCCGTTTAGAGAAAGGATCTGTGGATAAAGATAAGTACGGCTTCCTGGAGCGGGAGAATGGGGTATATTACTTTAAGTTGAATGTGAAGATTGGGCTGGTTAAAAGATGATGAGGTATGATATATTGCAGTGTAACCAATTCATCATTTAATTTCTAACAAATAAAAATTAAAACACTATTCATCATGAAAACAAATGAAGTATTAGAAAATATCAAAGCACGTCGCAGCGTGCGTGCTTATACTACTCAACAGGTAGCTGAAGAAGATTTACTGACTATTCTTGAAGCTGCCACATATGCTCCGAGTGGCATGCATCTTGAAACCTGGCATTTCACAGCTATACAAAATACAGAGAAACTCGAAGAATTAAATGCCCGTATCAAAGGTGCATTTGCCAAAAGTGAGGATAAACATTTGCAGGAGCGCGGACATAGCCAGACGTATTGCTGTTATTATCATGCACCAACGCTTGTAATTGTTTCTAATGAACCGACACAATGGTGGGCAGGTATGGATTGTGCCTGTGCTATTGAGAATATGTTTCTTGCTGCCCGTTCTCTGGGCATTGGTTCTTGCTGGATCAACCAGCTGGGGACAACATGCGATGACCCCGAAGTACGTGAATTTATCACTTCTCTCGGTGTCCCCAAAAATCACAAAGTATACGGTTGTGTAGCCTTAGGATATCCTGATCCTTCTATTCCAATGAAAGAAAAGAAAGTAAAGGCGGGAACGATAACCGTTGTTTAGTTGAAAATTGAAAGTTGAAAGTTGAAAATTAGCTGCGCTGTCACGCTGCATAGTAATTTTCAACTTTCAATTTTCAACTAAACGAACCGTACCTTGTTGGCAACAGCTTTCTGTCTCCCAATGTATTATCTACGCGCGCCACATTTACCCAGAATTTGTTTTCACGTACGCTTTCTATCGGGTAGGCAGCTTTTTCACGTGTATAGCTGTGTTCCCAGTGGTCGTTCACGATCTCGTATTCCGGATGCGGAGCATTTATTAGTACGTTATCTTCCGCGTTTGCTTCGCCATTTTTCACTTCCTGGATTTCTTTCCATATCGTTTGCATCACGGTTACAAAATTATCCAGTTCCCACAAACTTTCACTTTCTGTGGGTTCAATCATCAGTGTTCCGTGAACAGGGAAGGAGAGAGTAGGAGCGTGATATCCATAATCCATAAGACGTTTTGCAATGTCGTTCTCGCTGATTCCTGTATCCTCGTGTACTTTGCGGCATTCCAGAATCATTTCGTGTCCTACGAAACCATTAGCTCCGCGATATACGATGCCATACGTGTCTTTCAGGCAGGCAGCCAGATAATTGGCATTGAGGATAGCGGCTTTTGTTGCCATAGTCAAACCTTCGGTACCCATCATGCGGATATAACCGTATGTGATAGGTAGTATTCCTGCACTACCAAAAGGAGCGGCAGATACTTCATTTATCGGATTACCAAACAATCCGTGACCTGGGAGGAATGGTATCAGGTGTTCGGCTACACAAATCGGACCTACACCGGGGCCACCACCACCATGGGGAGATGCAAAGGTTTTATGCAGATTCAGATGGCAGACATCCGCGCCAATAAAGCCTGGATTGGTTAGTCCTACCTGAGCATTCATATTTGCACCGTCCATATACACTTGTGCACCACAGGCGTGGATGATATCGCAGATCTCTACGATTTCTGTTTCAAAAATGCCATGTGTAGACGGGTACGTAATCATCAGGGCGGCTAACTCTTCTTTGTTTTCTTCAGCCTTGGCACGAAGATCATTCATTTCTACATTGCCATGTTCGTCGCAAGCACAAGTGATTGTGGTGAAACCTGCCTGTATAGCCGATGCAGGATTCGTACCATGCGCCGATGCGGGTATCAGAATCTTATTGCGATATCCCTGACCAATACTTTCGAGATAACTGCGAATTACACGAAGACCTGTATATTCACCTGCTGCACCGGAGTTCGGTTGCAAGCTGACACCGGCAAATCCGGTAATTATTTTCAGTTCATCACTCAGGTTTTCTATTAATTTACGATATCCTTCAGCCTGGTCTTCGGGTACTAACGGATGCATGCACAGAAGGTCCGGACGACTCAGTGGTAACATTTCGGCGGCAGCATTCAGCTTCATGGTACACGAACCCAGCGGGATCATAGATTGGGCAAGCGAGATATCCTTGCGGTCCAGTCTCTTGATGTAACGCATCATTTCCGTTTCCGTATGGTATTTATTGAATACTTCGTGGGTAAGGAATGCACTCTGGCGTTTCAGTTCTTTAGAGAATGTATCGGCATCGGGGATTTCAGTAATCTTCTGATAATCCTTCTCAGCAGCAATAGCGAAGATAGAAAGCAGCATATTGGCAGCAGAAATGTCTGTGGTTTCGTCAATGCTGAAACCAACGTCACCATTGTCGAAATAACGTAGATTCACCTCTTTACTGAGTGCGATGGTACGTACTTGCGGTGCCGAAACATTGTCGGGCAATATGAAACGGAGCGTGTCGAAATAATATTTGTTCACCTGTTTATATCCCAATTTGCTGATCTCTTTTTCAAGGAAAACACTGATACTGTGGATACGTGATGCAATATCCGTAATGCCTTGTTGACCATGATAAACAGCATAGAATCCTGCCATTGTAGCCAGTAATGCTTGGGCGGTACAGATGTTGGAAGTAGCTTTTTCACGTTTGATATGTTGCTCACGGGTTTGCAAAGCCATGCGATAACACATCTTTCCATATTTATCCTTTGACCAGCCAATGATGCGTCCCGGCATGTTGCGTTTAAATTCGTCGCGGGTAGCAAAATAGGCTGCTGAAGGACCACCATAGAACATCGGTGTTCCCAGCCTTTGCGTTGTACCGAATACAATGTCTGCTCCCCATTCACCCGGAGGTACGATGAGTGCAAGACTCAACAGATCGGCAGCTACAGCTACTTTACAATCAGCCTCGTGTGCCTTTTCCGTGAAACTGCGATAATCTTCAATACTTCCGTCCGAATTGGGATATTGGAGGATGCAGGCGAATACTTCCGGAGTCGGTTCAAATTCCTGATACTTGCCTACACGTAGTTCAATGCCTTGCGGTATGGCACGTGTATTCATCACAGCTAGCGTTTGTGGAAAAATATTCTCATCAACGAATACAACATTAGCTCCCGACTTTTGCTTATCGCGCGGGCGCAGTCCGTACATCATCGTAACTGCTTCTGCGGCGGCGGTGGCTTCGTCCAGTAAGGAACAGTTAGCTAATGGCATAGCTGTAAGATCGCAAACGGCTGTTTGGAAATTCATTAATGCTTCTAGGCGTCCTTGTGATACTTCTGCCTGGTAAGGTGTGTAAGAGGTGTACCATACAGGGTTTTCGAACACATTTCTCTGAATTACGGCAGGGGTAATGGTATTATACCAGCCCATTCCGATATAAGTGGTGAATAATTTATTCTGACCAGCCAGTTCGGCAATGTGCTTGCTGAATTCATATTCGGTCATAGCCGGAGGCAATGCCAATGGTTCTTTGAGCCGGATATTGGCCGGTATTGTTTTATCAATCAGTTCATCAAGAGTGCTTATGCCTATCTTGCGGAGCATCACTTCAATGTCTTTTTCGCTGACACCTATATGGCGGTTGGCGAATGAATCGGTTTTCATGTTAATTAGTTTTTAAGTTGCTCAAATGGATTGTATAATCGCTTGGCGTAGATTCTCCGTATGCGAAACAGTTATCGGAAGAATGGATTTTCCGCTTTCTCCATACCGATGGTCGTTGGTGCTCCGTGTCCCGGATAAACCACAGTTTCGTTGGGAAGAATGAACAGACGGCTACAGATGTGTTCTTTCAGTTCATCAAAGTTACCTCCCGTTAAATCGGCACGTCCGATGCTGCCTTGAAAAAGTACATCTCCGGAGAACATACAGTTCTCTGCTTTACAATAATATACAAGGCTTCCCGGAGAGTGTCCCGGTACGTGAATTGCTTCTAACGATATATTTCCGAAGGTGATTATATCTCCATCATGCAGGTATTTTCCCAGTGGCACAGGAGCTTCCTGTAGTTGGAAACCAAACATACGGCTCTGCTTCGGAGCTTCTTCAATCCAGTATTCATCCGCTTGGCTGGCTTCTGCAGAAAGGCCGAATTCTTTCAGCATGAACGGATTTCCAAAGATGTGGTCCAGATGCAGGTGTGTATTCAGCAAATGTTTCACTGTTAACCCATTGGTGTTGATGAAGTTTTTCAATGCTTGTTTCTCTTCATCATAAAAGCAGCCTGGGTCTATGACGACTGCTTCTTTTGTTTCATCCCATAATACATAACAATTTACGGGAAACATATTAAATTCAAATCTCTTTATTTTCATGATTATTTGACGTTACGTATCTATCTATTTATACGGTCACATATACCACTTTCTTTGTCTGGAAGAACTCTTCCTTAAAATCTTCATTTAAGCTGTGTAAGGTGGTTCTATGCTTAAACGGCATTGCTTCATGTTCAAGTTCTCCACCTTTAAGACAGATTAAACCATTCGGCAATACATTTTGTTGCCGGGGTGAGATGTTCTTTTTGATGATTTTAACTAAATCTGCCAACGGCATAACAGCACGGCTCACTACAAAGTCGAATAACTGTTTTTCCTCTTCGGCACGTGCATGGCGGAAGGTTACATTTTTCAGCCCGATGGCATTGGCTACTTCAGTAGCTACGCGCACCTTTTTCCCGATACTGTCTACCAGATGAAACTTTACATCAGGAAAAAGTATAGCTAACGGAATACCCGGGAAACCGCCGCCCGTACCCAAGTCCATAATGCTGGTACCGGGACGAAACCGGATCACTTTGGCAATGCCCAGTGAATGCAGTACATGATGTTCGTACAAGTTTTCGATGTCCTTGCGCGAGATGACATTGATTTTGGCATTCCAGTCGATGTATAAGTCGTATAGAGCAGCAAATTGCCTGCGCTGTTCTTCCGTGAGGTCAGGAAAATATTTTAGTATGATTTCCACTGCTTTATTTAATGTATGAGTTATATTTTTAATTTTTCAGTTCACCAATAACCGGATTGCTACCTAACATATGCTCCAGCATTTGAAAAGGCAGGGATACTACAACCGGTCCCATTGCGTAGGGAGTGATATCGTACACATTGTAGTAGAAAGTAACTCCGTCTTTGTTAAGATAGAAGTTTTCTGTAGCTGCTATTTCACCGGTTGATCCATAGCCCATATCTTCCAGTTCGGCACGTGTCTTGGCTCCGTTATCTGCCATAAGCTGATTCCAGATAAGATCGGTCAGTGGCTCCTGATAATCTCCAACAAAAATATCGTCCAGACGTAACGGACGCATCAGACCGAGGTCGAAGTTAAGATAAGTAGTCATGTAGATGCCATGCGCCCCACCTGTATATTCATTGTAGTTAATGCGATATACAAGCAAATTCTTTTCATAGAGCTGTACATGGCTTTCGATTCCTTTGTAATAAGAATACCATGCGCCTACGGATGATTCATTTTCTTTATCTTTTTCATCTTCCAGATACATCGGTTCCAAATCGCGACGATACTCACTGATGTATGTTTCTGTATATTGTTTTACCACTTCCTGAGGTTTCTCTCCCATGTATTTATCGCCGAAACAAGCAGCAATGAAATATTTATCCAACGTATCTTTCAACAATTCGTCAGATGATTTGGAAGGATAGGCAAAGTTTATCAGCAGGTTACAGGCTGGTTTGGATGTATCTCCAAAAAGATGTACCGTCTTGTTCACCTGTATGCTATCGAATTCCAGCGAACCGGTATCTTTTTTCATCTTGTCACCACAAGAAAATAAAAAGCCGCTTGCCGCAAGTATAACTGCAAGTAGGCTGACATATTGTTTTTTCATAAGGGCTTTTTCTTTAAATTCAACATTTGTTAGGTTATTCCCTATCGACAAATATAGAACATATTAACGAATAGAACGAATAAAAAAGAAAAAAATAATGTGCTGAAACGGTTAAATCTCCCTATCTTTGTACCGGATTTATGAAGAGACTTCGATACATACTGCTTGCTATGCTTTCCCTGTTGATTATTTACGCCGGGGTAGGAGTCTCTGTTGTTCATTACTGCTGTGCCGGTTGCGAAACTGCGCAGACTTGTTGCACCAGTGGTTGCCCTAAATGTAATAAAGCTCACCATCAGTCAGATAAATCATGCAAAGACGAAGGTTGTACGGCTACTATCTATAAAGTAGATTTGATGAAACATTCGTGCGAAGCCTCTGTTGTTGCACCCGTAATACAACTTATCTGTGAATTATTACCGGACTTTCAGTGCCTTCCACCTTCTGATAAATGGCAGGAAGTATCTTATGCTGTCCCTCCGCATCCTGTCAGTTCGCGGTACTATCTGACTCTTTATTCAACTCTTCTTATTTAGCCAAAAGTATATAAGAAAGGTATGTGTGTTGGTAGTGTTTCATAGTACTGCTTTCACTATTCCTTGCGTTTGCATCTTTAGGCTTCAGAATGCAAAACATCCCCATGTTCTTTATGAAAACATCCCCATGTTGTGTACTAAAACATCCGGGTGTTTTGTACAACAACATCCGGATGTTCTGATTCCTTATCTCATATGTTATACAGATAAGATATTGGTAAACAGAATATAAAGAAGCCTGTAAATATACGAATACAGAATGTACTTTTCATGCAACCATGTTGCACAGGTTATTTTGTAAATTTGCACCACGAAATGAATTAATTTATATGAAATATATATTTTTATTATTTACTCTCTTCACTTTCCATACTTTACAGGCACAGGTGACGGGAATTGTAAAAGACAACACTGGGGAACCCATTCCCGGTGCCAATGTGTTTTGGATGAATACTACAAACGGTGTGACAACTACCGAAGAGGGTCGGTTCTCTATTTCCAAACCATCTAAAAGCCATATGCTTGTCGTTAGCTTTATCGGTTTTGAGAATGACACAATTCATGTCAGCAGTAAGAATCAGGAACTTGATATTGTTCTTCACGAAGGTGTTGAATTAGGTGAGGTGAACATTGTAAGCCGGAAACTCGGTACGATGAAATTGCGAAACAGTGTGATGAATGAAGATATCATCAGTAGTGCCGAGCTGACACGTGCCGCCTGTTGTAATCTTGGCGAAAGCTTTGTTACTAATCCCTCGGTAGATGTCAGTTATTCGGATGCTGCAACAGGAGCCAAACAGATAAAGTTATTAGGACTTTCGGGTATGTATGTACAGATGATGACGGAAAATATTCCTAATTACAGGGGAGCTGCTGCACCCTACGGTCTGGGATATGTACCCGGTCCGTGGATGCATTGTCCGAACATAATTTTCAGTAGGCAAACTTTGTACTGTCACACCGTTTTTCAGCTTTTCTTCCAGAACCCGAACCCTGTCGTAAAGAGAGTCCAAATTCATCTCCATAACCGGCTGGCAAAGCTTAATCAACGCAATTTCTACCAATACCCTCTTTTGCGAAGCATATTTTATCTGGTTGGAAAGCTCCGAAAAAATGCGAATATAACGCATAAGCGTTTCCGCATCTACCATACTGCTCTCTTCTTTCATTCTCTCTAAATTTTCTGCTGATGCGTCTACTGCCTCCTCAGGATGCTCGGAGGTAGAAATTAAAAGCAAATTACGCAGATACCAGATAAAATCTGTGACAAACTGTCCCAGTTCTCTTCCCTGAATAATGATTTCATCTAAGGTTTTTATTGTGCCTGCCGTATCCTGCTGCAAAATCTGACGAAGCATGCGGCTGAACACCTGTGTATCCACTGCCCCTAAATTCTCTAAAACCTTCTCATAAGTGAGTTTTTCTCCTAAATAAAAAGCAATGCACTGGTCTAAAAGAGAAAGGGCATCTCGCATAGAACCGTCCGCTGCCTTGGCAATATAACGAATTGCCTTTTCCTCAACATCATTTCCCTCTTTATCCATGAGCTCCTGCAAGCGGGCTGCAATGGTGTCTGCCGTAATTCGTCTGAAATCATAGCGCTGACAACGGGATAAAATGGTAATCGGAATTTTATGCGCTTCTGTCGTTGCCAAAATAAAAATAACATAGGACGGCGGTTCCTCCAAGGTTTTTAAAAGTGCATTAAAAGCTCCTGTTGAAAGCATGTGCACCTCGTCAATAATATAAACCTTATATTTACCTGTTGTTGGGCGGTATGCTACTTCCTCACGAATTTCACGAATATTATCCACACCGTTATTGGATGCGGCATCAATCTCGATGACATTCATAGAAGTACCCTCATTAATTGCCCGACAGGTTTTACAAGTATTACAGGGGCTTCCGTCAACCGGATGCTCGCAGTTTACTGCTCTTGCCAGAATTTTGGCAATGGTAGTCTTACCTGTACCTCTCGTACCGCAGAAAAGATACGCATGCCCAATCCTATCAGCTTTTATCTGATTTTTCAATGTGGTTACAATATGCTCCTGCCCCTTTACATCTTCAAATTCCTGAGGACGGAACTTACGATAAAGAGCTGTATAGCCCATGTGAATTCTCCTTTTTCTTTTAATCTGCCTTCTGTGTAATGGAGAAGGCTTTTTCTATTATATAATATTTTATATTACCTC
>OGZT01000437.1_pt1 | contig 33685 bp, 25 predicted proteins | sample 1576891 | NCBI WGS metagenome assembly OGZT01 (sample SAMEA3541521, study PRJEB24748) | human gut metagenome | biome: human gut; feature: human-associated habitat; material: faeces | place: China | collected 2012 | reverse complement strand
ACATGCCTTTCACGCATGCATTCACGGGTTCGAATCCCGTACAGGTCACCATTTGTAAGTTAGTCCAGGATATTTATCTTGGATTTTTATTTTGTTTAAAAAATAACTGATAAAAGAAAAAGAACCTAACATAAAATTGAACTAGGTTCTTTTAACAATTAATTAGTTATTATCATTTTTTAAACCGTCAATGATATTTAATTTCTTAATTTTTTGACTGCTGAAAGCAAGGGTGGTAAAAACAATTACAAAAATTGCAATAGTTATAATGATAAAACTATTGATTGGAACACTGAATGACCGCTCAAATATTGCAGCTAGATTTTCATATAAAAAGTACATGATGATAAAGCCTAGAGGCAAACTGTAAATTAGAGTTTTAATGCCATAGAATAGACTTTCAAAATAAATCATCTTATTAAATGCTCTTGGTGTCATTCCGATAGATTTTAACATTGAAAATTCTTTTGTTCTTAATGCCATACTAGTAGAAATCGTATTGATGATGTTTGCGATACTGATTAAACCGATTAAAATGATAAAGCCATATGTGAAGATGTTAATGATTAAAATAAGCTGGTTTGCCTGCTTGATATCTTCACTTAGGTTAAAGCTGTATAGTGATTCTTCAGGATAATTATCGGTAATTTCTTTGATTTCTTTTAAAACTGCTTCATTATTATTACTCGTATAATAAATATTAGTATTATTTGAGTTTAATTGATACTGATTAATTAATTGGTTAAAAGTATCATTGCTGACTAAAAGATTTAGTGAGTAGTGAGTTTCGTGAGGAGTTTGCCCAAGTAAATACTGATTAGTATATTTAATTTTATTTAAAGTAATTTCAATTTCATCACCATTGTTATTAAATGTAGTTCCGATTAAGTGATCAAGATTTTCTTTTAAGATATCAGTTTGCTTATACTTCCGATTTAATTTAATATTATTTTCTTTGTTGATTAGAATTTGATTTTGAAGTTCTTTATTTAAATTAGGGATACTATCTAAATATTCTTGATTATAAGTAACTAAATTAAGATCAAGGAAATAAGTATTTCCATAGTTTTGTTCATTTTCTGTTAGAAATGATAATAATTCAGGATTAATATTATCTAAACTAGTTTCTAAATTTAATGATGTTTCTTTAGCAACAGCAATTTGAGTCGTATTTTTTAGATGGGCTAATTCGTTAATCAGTTCTTGATTTTGTGAATTGATATTAATATAGCCATCATAGTTGATATTGATTGAAGTCATATCATATGATTCTTTAAGATAATAAGTAAATCCAGAAGCGGTTAAAAAGAGGATAGAACTAATGATTAATGAAAATAGGGTGATTCGATAACGGTTTTTATTACGCTTAATATTTTTCATCGCTAAATCACCTTCAAAGCCAAATATTCGGCGAGTAAGGAAACTTGTTTTAATATTTCGCACCTTGATTTTAGTATCTTGTTGATTAGTGATTGCTGCAATCGGCGAAATCTTACTAGCGTGATAAGCTGGGATAATACTGGAGATAAAAATTGTGATAATTGCGCAAATAACAGCTATCAAGATACCTTTAAATGAAATTGCTAAAGGAAATCCGATTTCTTGTCCAAGATTAGCTAAGATTGGATTGATGACTTTAAAGGTAACAGCCATTCCTCCAACTCCTGCTATCACACCTAATATAATAGCAATAATGCCAACTACTAAGCCTTCAAAATAAACAGATTGTTTTTTTTGTCGTTTTGTTGCTCCGATACTTGATAAAGTTCCAAGATAACGACTGCGTTCATTTAAGGAAATTGCAAAAGCATTATAAATCAAACCAATAGAACCAATCATGATAATGACAACAACAATACCAACGGCTGTCATCATTGCTTGGTTAAAACCATCATTATTACTGATTCCGTAATAATAAAGAAGATTTTGATGATAACTAATATCTCCACTGTCTATTCCTAATGATTGTGCGGTATTTGAGCCGTTATCAAAAATATCATTGTCGACATGATTAAGGGTTAAATACATTTTGCTGCTTATAATGCTACTGCTGTTAGCGGTATAAAAGGAATTATAATACGATGCTTGATCGAGGTAAGTAGATTGATAAATACCGACAACTTTAAATGTTTTGACTGGTAGGGCAGCAGTAGATTCTAGTTGTTCGGTTTCAATAAATTTATCAGAAATTTGTGTTGCTCCAGTTTTAACAGTAATTTCGTCACCGACCTTTACACCATTTTGAGTTTGATAATACTTTGAAATAATGATTTCATTACTATTTGCTGGATAGTTTCCTTTCAGTAGTTTTATTTCTTTAGAGTAATTGTCTAATTGATTTAGTTCAATGAAAATAGGATTGTTTTCATCAATTAATAAAGTATCAATTTTTTGGAACAAGACACTATTTTGATATGCATCATCATTTTTTAAGCTGTCGATCTGTTGTGAGGTGAGGTTATCATAAGCAACATGCCAGCTTCCATCATAACTAGATACCTCAAGGCGCATCATTTCCATAAATGAGGTTACGAATGTAGTTACTGCGGTAAACATTGCGACTGATATGATGATTCCGACAATGGTTACAACGGTTCTTTTTTTGTTGGCTAATAATTGTTTTAGAGTAAGTTTATTAATAATATGCATCTTAGCCACCTCGCTTTAAATCACTGATTATTTTGCCATCTTTGATAGTGATTACTCGGTTGGCAAGTTTAGCGATATTATTATCATGTGTAATAATAATGATTGTTTGATGATATTTTTCATTTGCTTCTTTTAAAAGACGTATGATTTCTACACTCAACGAAAATGATTTAGCTATTTTTAGGCGTAATGAGATTGGCTTAATTTATCAGTTTTATAATTTGATTCCCGTTTTAAATGTTAAAGAAAACATAACCCTTCCCTTGCAGTTAGCACACCAAAAAGTTGATCAGAAACGATTTAATACCCTTATCGAACAACTTGGCTTAAGCAATCGTCTCAATCATTTGCCCAATCAACTATCCGGCGGTCAACAACAAAGAGTTTCAATCGCTCGGGCTTTAATTAATCAACCTTCATTAGTTCTTGCTGACGAGCCAACCGGCAATCTAGATAGTAAAAACAGTGATGAAATATCAGTATTATTAATAATTACTTTACCGCTGCTTGGATGATCAACACCACCGATTTGATGCAATAGGGTACTTTTTCCACTGCCACTAGCACCAATAATAGCGATGAATTCACCTATTTCAACATCAAAAGAGACATTATCAAGGGCAATGACATGGTTATTTTCATCTCCATATATTTTAGACAAATTTTTTACACTTAATATATTCATATATTTCTCCTAACTGTATCATTGTTTATAGTACAGTTAGATAATAGCACAGAGATAACTGTATTACAATAGATAATACAGTTTAAATTAAAAATATCACTAACATTATTTTGTTAGTGATATGTGAGTCAAGCCGATAGCGTGATCATTTAAAATTCCTGCAATATATGTCAATAGTTGCCGTTGGGCTGTTGTGTAGACATCATAGAATGAATTAATATGGAATAATCTAAATGAGTCTCCTTCATAATTTAACATCCAATGAATAGATTCAATAAAACTGCCATGAAATTGTGGTTTTTGAACAATTGGATGATAGCTGGAAGTATTTTCTTCTTGATAAATACGATCGAGCATATTGGCATTATTTTTACAATCGGCGGAAAAATTCAAAATACGTGTTTTAGTTGGATCATCGGGAGCGATTGTTGCAATCAGATCATAATTTGCTGCAGCAAAAAGCTGATTATAAATTAAATTTTTAATTACGGTATTATCCATTTTATCACCTGCTTTAATATATGCACAAAAATAAAAAAGATAACCAATCTGTTACAATTGATTATCTTGATATTTATCACGTGTTAATTCAAAAAGCTCGAGGTCTAAAAATTCACCACGTTTGTAAGCGTGTTTTTTTAATGTTACGAGGTATTCGAAATTATTTGCAAGCAGAACTTTTCTACTGCCGATATTACGACTGAAAATCTCTGCTTTAATAATCTTAGTATCGTAATTATCAAATATATATTTAATAATCATTTTTACTGCTTTTTTCATTATACCTTGATGCCAATAAGGCTCTCCAAGCCAATAACCAATTTCAGCTAGGTGGCTATAAATGTCTTCACCAAAAGTAATAGAAATTGCTCCTGCGAATAATCCGTCGACAATAATAGCATATTCGATTAGGTTATTATTACTGTTTTGAGTAATAAAGTTTAAATAATTTTGAGCGTCTTGTGGTGTATAAGGATAAGGAAAAATATCTTTTAAGTTTGCAGAAACTTGAGGGTTGTTTGCCAAAGCGGCTAAGGCAGATTGATCACTTAGCTGGTAAGGTCTTAATCGTAAATCCATTATGGTAAAGGTTTATCCTCTGCAGTATAAATAGCATACCATTCTTCACGAGTTAATTTAACCTCAACTCCTTTAATAGTATCAAGCATATTTTTTATACTAGTTGTTCCGGCAATTGGCTGCATCTGTGCCGGGTGACGCAAGATCCAGGCTGTTACAATTGCTACCTTTGAAACGTTATACTTATCAGCAAGTTTATCTAGCTGTTCGTTTAGTTTAGGATATTTAGGGTTATCAATAAAAGTATCTTCGCTTAATGAAGATCGTATAGTTGACCATGGCTGAATCGTAATGTCATTTAATCGGCAGTAGTTTAAAATATCGCCATCATGGTCAATTCCTTCATCCATATTGGCATAGATACCGCTATCGATCATTTGAGCGTGTGCCGGACCAAATTGTAATTGATTAATAATGATTGGCTGTTTACAATATTTTTTTAGTAACTCGATCTGACCGGGATTTTGGTTTGAAACACCAAAATATCTTACTTTTCCTGCTTGATATAATTCATCGAAAGCTTCACTAACTTCTTGAGGGTCCATTAGGGCATCTGGACGATGTAGTAATAAAATATCTAAGTAATCTGTCTGCAATCTTGATAAGATACTATCGACACTTGCTAAAATATACTCTTTAGAAAAATCAAAACAAATTCCAGGGCGAATCCCGCATTTTGATTGAATAATCATTTCTTTTCTTAATTCAGGATGTTTTTGTAATACTTTACCGAATAATTCTTCTGATTTTCCACCACCATAAATATCAGCATGATCAAAGAAGTTAATACCAGCTTTTAATGATTCTAATACCAGGTTTTCAACTTCTTCGGGAGTTTTTGATGCGATGCGCATACAACCAAGCGCTACTTTTGAAACCTTTAAATTGGTTTGTGGTAAATTATAATATTCCATTTTATTTCCTCCTTATATAGATACATTTGATTATATCATGATTGTAAAAATCATGGTATACTATATCCAAGGTTAGGTGATAATATGAATGTAAAATTAAAGATTTTTTGTGGCTTTTTAAGTGGTGTAATTATAGGATTTATCTTTTCACCAGTTAAACACGGTGTAAATGTCAGAGTTTGTAATAATGGTAATCATGATCGAGGTGAAGGATAATGTCATATCAAGTTATTAAAATGATTGTTTATGTAGTTTCGGTGATGCTGTCAATGTGGTCTTTAAGTTGTTTTAATTTTGATAATGTAATTCGTAAAGCAAAGGTAAGAGAATTTTATTTATTCTTTTTAATTGCTTCATTATGTTTAGGATATTTATTAGGTTCTTTTATTTTAGAATTTACAACGATTCATTTTTAACATATTTTTAAATCTCTTCCATATAATTATGTGAGGTAATTATATGAAAGAGATAAGTGTTAAATTGGGAGTCGTTTTTTTAATTGCAGTAATCTTTTTATCAATTAATGTTGGGGTAAAAAAAGATGAAACAATCAAAGGTACAGAGACTAAAGAAAAAAAAGAAGAAAAAGAGGAAAAAGCAGTTCAAGTAGCAGTAACAATTGATAATAACGTTAATTATATCGATTTAGATGATTATCTTTTAGGAGTCGTTGCAGGAGAAATGCCGGCAAAATTTGAAACAGAAGCATTAAAAGCGCAAGTTGTCGCGAGTCGGACTTTTGTTTACAATCGCAATTTAAGCGTTGATAATACTACTAATAGTCAAGTTTATTTGACTGAGGATAAAATGCGGGAAAACTGGGGTGATAAGTATGATGAGTATCATCAAAAAATTGTTGCGGCTATCAATGATACTAACGATGAAGTAATGAAATATGAGGGAAAATATATTACGGCAATGTTTTTTTCTTCAAGTAATGGCTATACTGAAAATGTAGAAGATTATTTTGATTCGAGTGCTTTGCCTTATTTGCGAAGTGTTGACTGTCATTGGGATTTATCGATTGATCCAACTAATAGTCGGTCAAAAACTTTTACTAAACAAGAACTAAAAGAAAAATTTAATTGTGATAGCTTAGACTTTAATATTATTGCGTATAAAAAAAGTGGACGTGTTGGAACCCTTAGTGTTGGTGGGAAAAATTATAGCGGACGCAAAGTTCGCGAGATCCTTGGATTAGCTTCAAGTTGTTTTACGATCAAATATGAAAATGGTAAATATACATTTAATACGCTCGGTAGCGGTCATGGAGTTGGGATGAGTCAATACGGTGCTCAGGGAATGGCTCTCGAGGGAGCTAGTTATAAAGAAATTTTAAATCATTTTTATACAAATGTTGAAATTGTAAATAATTAGTATAAACCTGATTTTAGTGGAAACACTACAAATGAGGTGAAACAATGAAACTATTTATGAAAAGAAATCGACGGGTTTTAGTCTTTACAACGGTAGTGATGTTATTTTTAGTCGGAGTAGGGGTAATTCAGTTAGTCGTAAATCAATATCGTCCGCTTAAAGACACTGCGGTTGTAAAAGTGGAAGATAATAAAGATAAAGATACTGACAAAGAGGATCCCCAAGCACCAGCAGAAAAAATGGTAAAGCCGGTTGGTGATGACATTAAAATCGTAAAAAAATTTTATGATTCAAGTTTAAGTGATGAAGAATTAGAAAAAGCATTAGTTTATTTTGAAGGTGTTTATCGCCCTAATCTAGGTATTGATTTTTCAAAAGACAATAAAGCTTTTGAAGTAACTGCGGCCTTTTCGGGAACAGTAACTAAGAAAGATAATGATGCACTGTTAGGTTGGATTGTAACGGTAACTAACGAAACTGGTGTCTCTGCAACTTACCAATCTTTAAGTGAAGTAAATGTTGAAAAAGATGCGGTGATTAAACAGGGTGATAAGATTGGAACTAGTGGTGAAAACGTCTATGAATCTGAATTAAAGAACCACTTACACTTTATTTTAGAGAAGGACAATCAAGCATTAAACCCCGAAAAATATTTTAATCAAGAGGTCTCAAAAATAGCGGTATAATCAACCAAATAGTGATAATTAAAAAAATTATCGCTATTTGGTTTTTTGCCTTGTAAATATCTAAATTCATGGTACAATAGTTAAGAAAAAATAAGGAGGACGAATGATGGCATTATCAAAAGAAATTGGTATCGATTTAGGTACTGCAAATATTTTAATTTATGTCAAAGGTGAAGGTATTGTTGTAAATGAACCTTCTGTAGTAGCGATAGATGATGAAACAAAAAAACCTTTAGCTGTGGGTCAAGAAGCTAAAGATATGTTAGGAAAAACACCAGGAAGAGTAAAAGCAATCCGTCCATTAAAAGATGGAGTTATTGCTGATTTTAGAATTACTGAAATCTTAATTACTCATTTTATTAATAAATTAAACTTGAAAGGGATTTTTTCAAGACCAACGATCTTAATTTGTTGTCCATCAAATATTACATCAATTGAAAAAAGTGCAATCAAAGATGTGGCTGAAAGATGCGGGGCTAAACGTGTTTTTATTGAAGAGGAACCAAAAGTAGCTGCAGTTGGAGCAGGGCTTGAAATCTCTAAACCAACAGGAAATATGGTAATCGATATCGGTGGGGGAACTACTGACATCGCAGTATTATCATTAGGTGATATTGTTACTAGCAGTTCTTTAAAAGTTGCTGGTGATGTAATGGATGAAGATATTATTAAATTTGTTAAAGATAAATATAAGTTATTGATTGGTGATCGCACTGCTGAACAAATCAAAATGGAAATTGGAATTGCAATCAAAGGAATCAGCGAAGAAACATTTGAAGTTAGAGGACGTGACTTAGTTACAGGATTACCTCATACAATCACTCTTACAGCTGATGAAACAGAATTAGCATTACGTGAAACTTGCCAAACAATCGTTAGAGAAACTAAGCATGTCTTAGAACAAACACCTCCAGAATTAGCTGCTGATATTATGTCACGTGGTATCTTCTTAACAGGTGGAGGCGCTTTATTAACAGGATTAGATCATTTATTAGAAAATGAGCTTGGGGTACCAGTATTTGTAGCTGATGACGCTTTAAACTGTGTAGCAAATGGTTGTGGTGTCATGTTAGAAAATACTCACTATGTAAAATAATTTTAAGGATATGGAAACATATCCTTTTTTTGTACTGAAAAGTCATTTCAAGAAATACGTTTCATAGATATGAAATGCTGAAACGCAGTACCTAAATGACTTTGGAAGATTGTTTTAAGTTTATTTCTTGTTAAAATTTGAATATAGAGATAAATGGAGGGAAGAGCAATGGTACATAGAGTTAAACAGGTTAGTATAGTGGTATTAAGTATGTTAGTTTTGTTGAGTACTTTGATCGTTGGGACTTATGCAAAAGCAACTAATTTGGTATCAAATGGTGATTTTAGTCAAGGAACTAATTATTGGAGTATGAATCAAAGTGATGGTTCGTTAGCAATGATGTCGAGTGATAATCATTCTTTAAAGGTACAGATTGAAAAGGTCAATAGTGATGACTATTGGTGGTCCTTAACACTCAAGCAGGATAATATTGCCTTATCAGCAAATAAAAAATATCAGTTATCATTTGACGTAGAGGCATCAATGAGTGGAGATATTAGTTTGGATATTGAAAGCACAAGCGATTATAATAAAAAATACTTAGATCGTCAAATGATAGCGGTTAGTAATCAAAAGAAAACATATACATTTGATTTTGAAAAGAAAGACGATGATGCTGTCACTTTAGTTTATCATCTTGCTAAAGGCGATGGAATCAGTGATTTTAGTAATCAAATAATCAAGCTTTCTAATGTTACAATTATTGAAATTGGCGATATTGAAATCCAAAAAGCAGGTGATTGGTATTTAAATGAAGGAGATGGAGCGAACGGTAAATTGTCAGGTGAGCCAAATGATCTTAAGGTTAAAGTTACTAGTATTAATCAAGAAAACTATTGGTGGGCTTTATCTTTAAAAAAGGAGAATTTAGCATTAAGTGGAAATAAGATTTATAAAATAGTTTTTGATGCTAAAGCTTCAAAAGCTGGAACAATTGGTATTGATATTGAAAAATCAGCAGATTATAATGTCAAATATTTAGATAAACAGAATTTTGATTTAACTACTACGAGTAAAGAGTACAGTTTTAATTTTATAAAAAAAGATAATGATGATGTTTCAATTGTATTTTTATTAAATGAAGGAGATGGAATTAGTAATTTCAAGGATGAGACTATTAATATTAGAAATGTTCGTATAGAGGAAGTTAATGATTTAGGTGATGAATATGTTGTAAATGGTGATTTTGAGACAAATACAACAAATGGCTGGAATACGTATAACAGTAATGGTTCAAATTTGAAGATCAATGCAGTAAATCAACAATTAGAAGTAACTTTTCCAAACTCAAATGGCAGTAACTATTGGGATTGTCAATTGTTTCAAGGAGATATTCTTTTAGATAATGGAATCTATCGTTTATCTTATGATTTAAAAGGCAGTAAAGCTGGGACTATTTACTTTGATGTTGAGGATACTGGTGATTACGCAACAAAATATTACCCAGAAACAATGGTTGATTTCACAAAAGATGTTCAAACATATAATTTTGAGTTTGAGATTAATGCTGATAATTTATTAGGGACTCAAAAAAATGCTAAGATCCAGTTTAATTTAGGTCCCAATGAACATTGTGACAGCTTGGCTGGAGAAACTTTATATTTTGATAATATCAAGATAGAGAAAATTGGTTCTGGTGCAGGAACTGGTGAATTACAAACGACTAATGTGACTTTTGATGGAAATGATGTTTTAGTTAATAATTTTAAAGGTTTAGGTGTTCAATGGGATCCTTATGTTGTTCACCCTTTAACTGATGAAGAGTGGCAAACAGTGACTAAGCGGGTAGATTTCTTAAATCCAGCTTTTGTTAGATGCATGATCTACGCTAATACATATTGCGAAGGTTTTGATGATGAGGGAAATCCTATTTATGATTTTGATAGTTTGGCAAATCAGGCATTGATTAGAGAATTAGATTATTTAGAAAGTAGAGATATTGAAGTAGTTTTAGGTGAATGGGAGACACCAGGTCGTTTTGGTGGTGAATTCGAAGGAATTACTGTTGATGATCCACGCTGGGCAAGCATTATTGGCGGATTTTTAGATTATTTAATTAACCAAAAAGGTTATACATGTATTAAATATTTTAACTATGTAAATGAAGCTAATAGTGATTGGTCATATTGCGGTGATTTTGATAAATGGCAAACAGGAATTAATTATCTTCATACTGAATTAGATAAATATGGATTAAATGAAAAAATAAAAATTACGGGACCTGATACTGTATGGGATAGTGATAATACTTGGTTAAAAGAGATTAATTCAAATCAAGATTTAGATGCTAAAATAGGGCTATATGATACTCATATGTATCCAACAATTGATGAAATTACAAATGGTACTATTGAAGAAATGGTAGCGGAACAACGCAGTTGTGTGACGGGAAAAGACTTTTATATGACTGAAATCGGAATGGTTACTGGCAAAAGTGATGGGGATTCACAACCATATACTAAAGAATTTAGTTATGGAGTTATTATGGCTGATGCCGCAAGTCAAGTTATGCGTGGTGGTTTTTCTGGTTTAGCAATTTGGGATTTAGATGATGCTATGCATGATCAGCAAAATGGATTTCCCATTACAGATATTCGTTCTTTAAAACAGTGGGGATTTTGGAATTCTGTTGCTGGACGAGTTTTTAATCAACCAGAAGAAGAAGAGATACGACCATTCTTTTATACTTGGTCATTAATGGCAAATTTATTCCCACGTAATAGCAAGATCATTGGTTCAACAGCAAATAAAGAATTAAATGGTCTTCGAACAGTTGGGATGGAAAAAGATGGTCAAATGACATATATGATTGTCAACGATTCAAACAGTCCCAAAGAAGTAACCATTGATGTTAAAAATCTTAATGCTAATAACTTAAAATTATTCAAATATGACTATTTTGATAATGATCGTAAGGTCGATAGTAATGGTTATCCGGTCGCTAGTAAGGTACTTGAAAATGTCAATCTTGAAGAAGGATATGAAGTTTCTTTACCATCTGGTGGTGTGGTGATGCTCTCAACTATTGATATTGAAGATGCTAAAAAGGAATTAGTTGATCAAAACGATTCTAAACAAGATAATGAAAACAAAAATGAGGTAGCAATCAAGACAGGTGATGATTTAAAGGCTGCTGGATTTATGATTTCTGGATTACTTGCTACGGCATTTATCTATGGCATGAAGAAAAAAGGATAGTAGTGATAAGCAAACCAAATTTGGTTTGCTTTCATTTTTATGAAATGCTATTTCATTTTAAGTGAATTAAAAATATTATATTTTGAAAAGCTATTCCAATTGTTTATGTAAGGGTTTACATTGTTGATTGATTGATTAAAAATAAGATTATGGAGAGCAAATAAAAAGGATATGGAGGAAAGGTAATATGAAGGGAATGCATAAACATGCGATAGCTTTATTGTTGAGTGCATCATTGCTGCAGTCTAACGTAATGCCCCTATGGGCCAATACTGCACCGTCAGTTCGGGAAACAAATCAAGTAGACGAACTAGATGATTTTTCTAAAGTCTTAAATCATAGTGACGGGTGGCAAACAGTCATTGATGAGCCAAATAATTTTTTTGGTGATTCAAGTCGCTTGATTAGGACAGAAGATAGTGCGCAATATTTGGTTTATCAATTAGATAATCTAACAGATTTTAAAGTTAGAATGCATAGTTATTTAAGAAATCTGCGTTATCTCGTAAATATTTATCAGTCTAATGACTTAAGCAGCTGGGAAGCAGTAGACTATACTATTACCAGCGCTAAAACTAGTGATTCAGCTTTTTGGGGTACATTTGATCTTATGCCTAAGAATATTTTAGATGGGAAGAACAAATATTTAAAAATAGAAATAAAGAATAATGAAAATGCTGATCAAACAAAAACAGTAAAAGGCAGTGATGAAGTTAATTTTCTTAAAGCTGTTCAAATTGGTAAAGTAGAGTTGACTGATAGTAAAGCTGGATTAATTACTAATACAAATACTGATTTAAAAACAATTAAGTTAGAAGGATTTGATGATAGCAAGACTTCTACATTAAAAATATCAGAAAATAAAACAATAAAATTAATTAATCCAACAATTTATGATGTAAAGATTGAAAGTAGTAATCCTAAAGTCGTAAAATATGAAAATAATCAGATTATTGGTGTTAGTAATGGAACTGCTTATTTGAAAGGGATAGTACCCGGGGAGCTTGAAGTATTTAGGTATGAAATAAAGATTGGAACTGGTGAAAATTTGGATATTTCACCTAAGTATACTAAACCAGCTGATGATACAGGTGATAGCCGTTATATTAAACAAGGAAATGGTGAAGAAACAGATAATCTTATTACTGTTGATCCTGATAATATTATTGTAAAAGATTATATGGGTGGAGCCATGGAACTTGAGATGATTGAATGGTTTGATATGGATGATGCTCGTTGGGAACGTTATTTTCAAAGAATTCAATATATGGAGTTAGGCTTTGTCAGATGTATGTTAGCAGCTTATTGGTATTGTACAGGATTTGATGATCATAATAATCCTATTTATGTTTGGGATTGTTTGAACGAAGATGGTAGTCCAAAATATTATTCTCGTGATGGTTATCCAATTGACCCATTAGGAAATAACATTGAACCGAATATCAAAAGGATGAAACGTTTATATCAATTGTTTGATTTCTTTAAAAAGAATAATATTACTGTAATGACAGGTGAATGGCAATATCCTGAAGCAGCAGAATGGTATTATGTGCCAGGTGAAAATTTAAAACAATATAATTTAACTTTAGATGATCCCCGTTATGCTCAAATTGCAGCGGATTTTATTGAACATATGGTAAAGGATAAAAATTATACTTGTATTGAACAATATGATTTAGGTAATGAGGTAAATATAAATCCTGGATCATATCAGTATGATAAATGGAAACAAGCAAATTTAAATCTTTATGATCAGTTAAAGCAAAGAGGTTTAGAAAAGACAATTTCGTTGACACCGGACCTAAGTTACTGGTTAGATTTATGGTATAACCAAAGTATTGCTGATCTTCATGATGTTTTCGAACAGTATGAATTCCATTGGTATGTAAATGAAGTTAATTTAAAAAATGGAGTTTTTGAAAATGAAATGCGGATGTTAGTTAATAATGCCGCTGGTCAGGATAATCCTGATAAAAAGGTCTATATGGGTGAAGTCGGAATGCGCGATTATTTGAATAATGTTGATCAAGTAACAAATATAGACAGCTTTGAATATGGATTATGGATGGCTAATATTCTTGTACAAGGAACAAGGGCGGGAATGTCTGGATTAACAGCCTGGTCACTAGATGATTCTGTGCATATTAATGGTCCAATGACTTATGATTATTCAGTAGATCAAAAATCATTGATGAAAGTCTGGGGACTATGGAATTCACTAGGTGAATATCAGGGAGTATCGGAGGATATACGACCATGGTATGTACCTTGGGCATTAGCAAGTAAATTTATGCCTAAAGGGTCACAAATAATTTACACTAGTCCAACTGAACAGCAAGTGTATTCAACGGCTGCCATCAATGGAGATGATTTAACAATATCCGTAGTAAATCATTCAGGTAAAGAACAGCAAGTGTTGGTAAAAATTCCTGAGGCGACTAAAAAAGTGGATTTAAGTGTTTATGCTTATTTTAAAGATGATTTAAATCAAGATGAAAACGGATATCCTGTTCGTTCTGATTTTAAAAAGAATCTTGATTTGCAGGAAGGAATTGTTTTAACTTTACCAGCTGATGGTAATCTGGTTTTAACTACTATGGAGGGTGAAAATAAGTTCAATAGTAAGGATAGCGGATATTTTAGTGACTCAATGCAGTCATTACAAAATACGGTTGATTATCAAAATATTGGCTTTAACTCATATGAAAAACATCCTAATAATGCTCAAAATCGAATTAATATGAATCAGGATATTTTTGGGGATGTGACAAGGATTAATCGTGCCGGCAAAGATAAAGCTTCTTTGGTATATCAAAGGGCTGAAGGAATTAAAAATTTTAGAATTCATAGTTATGTTAAAGGAGCAGTTGGAAGTAATTTTAAAGTTTATGGTTCGAATGATAAAAATGAATGGACAGAAATAAAAATAAATGAAATAGAGAAGTATTCACTAACTAAGGGATGGAAATTTGCAGTATTAACTCCAGAGTCAGAAATCGAATATAAATATATAAAAATTGAGTTAGGAAACGAGGTATCAAGTACAGATATTCAAGTTGGAAAAGTAGAGTTAACGAATCAAAGTGAATTCAGTGAACCGCTCAAATTAGAAATACCTGATGATGCTCAAAGTAGTGAATATAAAGAAATTATGAAAGATGTTCAACTTGCTACAAATGATATAATGAGCATTTATTCAATAAGCGGCTTTGAAAATTTACCTGAAAATTGTACGTTAAAGAGCAGTGATGAAAATATTGTTAAAATTACTGATATGTCATTTAAGGCAGTTAATTCAGGTAGTGCTTTAGTTAATGTTTATAGAGCTGGAAAAATAATTGGAAGTATCATTGTCAATGTATATGCTTTCCATGATTCTGTTGAAGATGGTAATGGATTAGTATATCAGCTTAATAATATGAAGTATGATTTAATGGCAGATGCTAATGATACAACATTTTCACGAACTAATGATGGAGGAAATGTAATTTATAAGTTAGCGGGTATTAAGGATTTTTCAATTAGAGGATATGTGGCAGATAGTAATGATAAATTGTTTGAACAAATTAAAATTTACGCTTCCAAAGATGGAAATACTTGGGAAAGTATAGAAATCAAAGTAGACGGTATAAATGCTTTAAGCAATCCATATTGGCATTATGCAAATATTATTCCTCAAGAAGCAATTACTAAGGATTATGATTATTTAAAGATTGCTATTGAAGGAACATTAACAGATCATTGGAAGATTCAAGTTGGCGATGTACGTATTCAAGACAAACCATTTAATTCTGTTGTTAATAAAATTGAATTAGCAAATCAAGATTTGAAATTAGCAGTTGGAAATAGCCAAATAATTGGGGCTAAGGTTTATCCAGAAGCAGTATTCCCATTTAAAGTTATTTTTGATGCTGCTGATAATGAAATTGTTTCTGTTGATAAAGATGGTTTAGTAACTGGGCTTAAAGCTGGTAAAACAACAGTTCGTGTTTATTCTCAGGATAATCCAGAAATTTATCAAGACTGTACGATTGAAGTTACAGAAGTGATTGACAGTTCAAAGGAAATTGCAGATAGTATTAAGGAGTTAACGATTATTAATAATCAAATCGTTTTACCGGTTGTTGAAGGTTATGAAATTACAATTAAAAGCTCAAGTATCCCTAATATCATCGATTTAGATGGTAAAGTAACACCAAGTAATCAGGATGAACAAGTAGCATTGGTCTTAGCAGTAAAGAATAAGGCTACGAATGTAGTATCTGATACCGCAAATATTATTGTAACTGTTGCTAAAAAAGATGAAACAGTTATGATTGAATTTGATATTACTGATGTTGTTTTAAAAGTTTATCAAGAATTTGATCCACTAGCAGATATTAAAGTATTTGAAAATGATACAGATATTACAAAGAATGTACGGATCATAAGTAATAATGTTGATTTAAACCATCATGGTAAATATTTTGTCACATATGAAGTAACTGATAGTAAAAATATTACGCATAGCCATACTCGCAATGTTGAGGTTAGAGGAATTAAATCAATCAGTTGTCCAGAGTATCAAGTTGATCTTACTAGTTTGAAGGACCTGGACCCAGATGTATTTTTAAATATTGTTAAAGTAGATAAACAAGTTATTTTAGATAAGCTCAATAGCAAATTAACTGATGACCAAACAATTATTAGCTGTTATGATTTGGCAATGATGTTAAATAACAAAGAATATGTACTGACCGATAATCAATTAACGATTGTATGGAATGTTACATCAAAGATGCAGGGATTCAAAGTTCTGATGCTAGATAAGGATGGAAATGTAGTTGAGGTTCCAATGACTGTTAATGGTAAGGAAATTACTTTTATGGTTGAACAGTTAGGTACTTTTGCAATAGTTGGTGAACAAAAAGTAGAAACAAAAGAACCTGATGAAAATAAGCCAGAAAATAAGGTTGAAACAGCAGTTAAAACTGGTGATGAAGTTTATTATGCGGAATATGCTGTGTTAGGATTATTGGCACTATCATTAGTTTATGGAATGAAAAAAAGAGGATAAAATAAAACCCAAGCTTATTGAAAAAAAGTAAGCTTGGGTTATTTTATTTGTTTAATATGTCGATGGTCGATAATATGATCGGTTTCAAGTTTTAATTCTAGATTTTCATCATAGTGTCGAGCAAATAGGCAGCTATAGATAATATCAAGCATGATATGGATGGAAATCGTTGAACCAAAAGTAGAAACTTTTGAATAAATTCGTTCTCGAGAATCTAAGAATAAAACATAGTCACATAGTTTTGAAAGGCGGCTTTCTCCAAATGAAGTAATTGCAATCATCGGAACCTTACGGCGTTTCAATAGTTCTGCGGCAGCGATTACTTCGTTAGTTTCACCAGAATATGAAATTAAAATGGCACAATGATCCTTATTTGATTGGGCAGCTTGAAATAGTTGTTCATTGACCATTGGTGCAATCTGAACATTTTTTCCGATTCGAAACATCTTATATTGAAAATCAGAGGCAATTCTAAGTGGACCTGAGACACCATAAATATCAATAACTTTAGTTTGATCGAGCATAATAATGATTTTTGCTAAGATATCATTGTCAATATTATTTACAGTAAGGTTGATTGAATCTTTAGCTAGTGTTGCAATGCTGTGTTTGATTGTATGGATCGTATCTCTTTTTTTAAAAGGAAAATTCGGATTTGTTTCACTATTTCTATCAAACGTATATTGTAACTGAGCTGATAATGCAATTTTAAAATCATTATATCCTTTATACTCTAATTTTTGACATAGTCTAGTTATTGTAGCGGGCGAAGTATACGTTGCTTTAGCTAACTGAGAAGTAGACATATTTAAAACATCGGGTCCATTTTTTAAAATATATGTTGCGATTAATTTTTCGGAAGTTGAGAAGTCAACGGCCATTTCTAGTTTTCTTAGTAGACTCATTTTTATCACCAATTTTAGTATACCATTTTTTTATTATTAAGTTTAATTATTTAGTTAGATAAATCAAAAAATTGCTTTTTTTCATAAATATGAAATGCTTTTTTAATCAAAATTGAATTTAATAATCACAATTTTTAATATTTAATTTTTTGGATAAGCGAAGAATTATATATTGCAAAACTTCTTGTTTCGTGTTTATGAAATATCATTTCATAAATTGCCCAATAAAATAATAAAAGTTTGAAAGGAGATTGCAACTATTTGTGTAAGTGTTTACAATCATTGTTTAGACAATTAAACTAAAAGTATAAATAGAGATTAGTAAGGAGGAGAAAAATTTAATTAATTTATGAGGGAAAAATATAAAGGAGAAAGGAATATTATGAATAGGAAATTTAAGCGATTTTTGACTTCATTATTATCATTAGCGGTAGTTGCTAGTTCTGGAATTGGACCAGTAAAAGCCGTTGATAATACCCCTAAACTGGATTCAAAAGTTTATATTAACAGTGATAATGTATTAACTAAAGATTTTGAAGGATTTGGGGTACAATGGGATCCTAGTGATTTATTTGATTACACTGATGAACAGTGGTCATCTTTTTATGAAAAAGCAAGCTTTTTAAGCCCTAATGTGATGCGGGTCATGCTCCATGATGGGGACAGTTATTGTATTGGCTTTGAAGACGATGGAACTCCGATTTATGATTGGGAGTCTGTTATGATGAAGCGTGTTTATAAAATTTTAGATTTTGCTCAACAAAATGATATTCCAATCATGTTAGGTGAATGGAGAAGTATTAGTGAAAGAGGATATTTATCTTACGATGATCATGGAAAAACGGTAAATTGGAGTAGTCCTACATGGGCAAGGATGATTGGTGATTGTTTAGAGCATTTGATTGTTGATAAAGGTTATACTTGTATTAAATACTATAACATGATTAATGAACCAAATTATTATAAACGAGATCATGGTGATGTCACAAATGAATATGTATATGATCAATGGAAGCAGGCAATTACTAATTTAAGAAATGAAATGGACAGTTCTGGTATAGAAAAAATTGAAAATATCAAAATTGTAGGGCCGGATGTTTATGATTCACAAGAAGCTTGGATAAATCAAGCAACAAGTGATGAGATGAAAGATAAAATAGAATTAACAGAAGTGCATAGATATGCCCCACAAAGTGAGGTAGAAAGTGGACTTATTGAAAAGAAATTAAAGACTTGGAAAGAACAGGCTGAAAGTCTTGATCCTGAAGTTGCTGAGGAAGGATTTGCTTTGGGTGAAATGGGAATTTCAGGAACTGGTCCTGGAGATTCGCAATTGAATGCGAGAAAATACGATTATGGAGTGGATATTTTTGATTATGGTGTCCAAGCTATTCGTGCGGGATTAAAATTTGGTAGCGTATGGGGCTTTGAAGATAGTATGCATGTTCAGCATAATGATATTGTCAATAATTTCAAAGATCAATATGGACCTGCTGCAACAACAGAAGAAGGTAGAGATTATGTTGTCCATACGCCAACAGGAGATCCTTCAATTGATAATGATATCAAGATATGGGGATTTTGGAATGAACTTGGTGAAGAAATGGCAGCTCAAAATGCTGAGCATAATGTTACGGGAAGAGCTAATACAGTAAAAGCAAGTGATGAGAATCTAAAACCATGGTATTATACTTGGTCAATGTTATGCCGTTATTTTCCATCTGGAACAAAGATTCTTGAAACTACAGACAGTTATGTTGATCAGTTAAGAGTTACATCAGGAATTATTCCAGTTGCAGATGATAAAGGTGATATTAGTATTGCAGTTGTTAATAATTCATCATCTCAAAAAACATTAGAAGTAAATATGCCTAATGCAGCTAGTAAAGTTGATCTTAATCAATATTTCTATTATGATGGTGAAATTGATGGGAAAACTAGACCGGTCAATGAAAAGGGGCAATTGTTACAATATGACACAATTGAAAATGCTAATCTTAAGGATGGTGTTAATGTCACTTTACCAGCAAAATCATGTATGATCTTAACTTCTTTAGGATATGAGGGTGAAAGTCATCCAATGAGTTTTACAACTGGTCAAACAACTGATGTTGAAAAGGTTGAAATTTATGAAACTACTAATGCTAACCAATTAGAAGTTGGTAAGTCTTATCAATTAGCAGCTAATTATATTCCATCTATTTCAAAAGGTGAAATGGAATGGTCAGTTGTTGATTATTTTGGTAATGCTAGTGATAAAGCATTAATTGATGAAAATGGACTTTTAACAGTAAAAAAAGCTGGTCAATTTAAAGTGATTGGTAATTTAAAAGGAAAACCAGAAATACAGGATACATTAGTATTTAAGGCAACAAGTTCTAGTATTTTAGTTGATGAGTTAAATGATCTTGAAAATGGAGTTGCTTTATCTTATCAAGATATTATAAAAGATGATAATTCAGCTAATTTTAATGGTGATAAAACAGTTAAAAGAAGTGATAGTAATGCAAATGGTAAACCAGGAATTATTACATATCAAGCAAATAACATTTATGATTTTGAATTTAGTGCATATTCATTAAATAATAATCTTGATAAATCTGGAAATTTTGTAGTAGAAGTTTCTCAAAATGGTGATAGCTGGTCACCAGTTGAATGTGAGTTTATTCAAGGAAGTAAATTAAGTTCTGGCTGGTATCCATATACAATTAAAAATAAAGCGGTAATAAAAGATGATGGATATCAATATTTACGGGTAACGATCACAAGTAAGTCAGGTTATAAAACATATGATCCTCAATATGCTGGTGGATCAATATATTATGATTACCAGGGAGCATCACAAATCGATATTCAAAGTCATAATGAATTTATTGTTAAAGGACAAGAATTACAGTTTAAAGCAGAAGTACTTCCAAGTATTGCCAGCCAAGAAGTAAGCTGGAAAGTATTATCTCTTGAGGGAAAACCAACTGAACTTGCAACAATAAGTCCAGATGGGATATTGACTGCTAAGGCTAAAGGAGAAGTTGTCGTTGTAGCAACTGCTAAAGATACTGATGTTAGTGCTTATAGTCATATTAATATTATTAATGGTTATTTTGTAGATGAAATTGAAGATTTTAGTAAAATGTATCAATATGGTGAATTTGCTTTTGATGATCCTAAATCATCAAATTTCACTGATAAAACAAGGATTAAAAGATTATCAGATAGTAATCAAAGTATTGTTTATGCTTTAAGTGATATTGAAAAAGCTACTTTTGAAATCTATAAAAATGGTTCATTTGTAAATGATTCAGTAGATATTTATGTTTCTAGTGACGGATTAACTTATAATAAAGTAGAGAAAAATGTTGTAAATGCAGGTAAAGCAGCTAGTTCAACTGAATATTATTTATATGAAGTATCGACTAAAGAGTTAGGTGATAATGTAAATTATATTAAGTTAGAATTGAAAAATGATGAAATAATTTATTGTCCAATGTTAGGAAAAACAAAGATTATTTATAATCCAATTGAAAATGTTGAAGTAACAAATGTTACTTTAGATCAAAAAGAGTTATCTATTAATGTAGGACAAAGCAAAACTTTAGTTAAAAAATTAGCACCATTATATGCAGATGAGCAATTAACTTGGTCAAGCCGTGACGAAGATATTGCAAGTGTAGATCAAAACGGTATCGTTACTGCTAAAAAGGTAGGGAGTACAATTATCTATGCAAAATATAATGATGAAATTTATGCTACGAGTGTGATTAATGTTCTTGGTGAAAATATGGCATTAAATAAAGATGTTAGTGCTTCAACAGAAACAAATCAATGGAATAAAAATCCAACAGGTAAACTGGTTAATGATGGTGATTATGATACACGCTGGGTTTCTAAAGATGGGACATCAATCACTAAAGAACAAATTACAATTGATTTAGGTGAAGTGACAACTGTTGATAATGTTAAACTTTATTGGGAATCAGCAAGAGCAATAGATTTTAATATTGAAGTGTCTACTGATGGTTCAAAATATGATATAGTTGAAAAATTACGTGATGAGGATAAAAATAAATTAACTAATGAGATTTCATTTGATCCGGTTGAAGCAAGATATGTAAGAATGCAGGGATTAACACCAGCAACTAAGTATGGTTATTCAATCTATGAATTTGAAATTTATAATAATTCAGATTTAAAATTAGCAAGTAGTGTTGAATTTAAAGAAATGTCATCAGAATTGTATCTTGGTGAAAATACAGCACTTGATGTAGTTGTAACTCCTGATGATGCAACATATCAGGATGCTTCATATACTTCAAGCAATGAGTTCGTTGTTGTTTGTAAAAACAATCAGATGATTGCTGTTGGTGAAGGAACAGCAACAATTAGTGCCAATGTCAACGGTCAAAAAATAACTAAAGAAATTACTGTTGTTAAAGATAATGCCCGTAAGATTGCTCAGGAGCTGACATCATTAACTGTTGAAAATGGTCGTGTGGACTTCCCGACAGTTGACGGCTACAGCTTCAGTGTATTCAGTTCTGATCTGGAAAAAGTTATTGCCAAAGACGGAAGTGTTAACTTACCGGTTGAAGATCAAGAAGTGGCACTTGTTGTAACTGTATCTAAAGACGGCAGTGAAGACAGTGCAAATACTGATGAAATCAAAGTGATGGTTAAAGGTAGCAGAGATAAATATGAGCTGTTGGAAAAACGAATCAAAGAAATCGAAGAAACAGACTGGACAGTATATAAACCAGGTACAGTTAAAACATTTAAAGAGAAATTGCAGGCAGTCAAGGAAAGTCTAAATGCAGAAGTACTGTTAGTCAGTGAAGTTGAAAAAGCAGGAGAAAATCTTGAAGCAGCATTTAAGGGATTAGAGATCAAAAGTGATAAAAAGACACTTGATGCGCTGATTAAAGAACTAGAAGAACTTGATACCAAAGTATATACCGAAGTATCAGTGGTAAGAGTGGAAAAAGCATTAGAAAAAGCAGAGACAGTCAGTGAAAACGAAGATGCCAGTGAAGCAGAAGTAAATGATGCAGTTCAAGCACTGTATGAGGCAAAATTGGGATTAGTGGAACAGATCAATTATGACAATCTAAAAGATCGGATTGAAGAAATAGAAAAAGAAGATCTGAGCATATACAGTGAAGCGACCGCAGCTCGCTTAAAAGAACAGATAGCAGAGGCAAAAGAAGCATTAAAGAATGAAAATATTACGAATGAAGAGTTGCAAGAAGAACTGGCAGGACTTAATGAAAAATACAGCAGCTTAAAACTGAATCATGAGCCGGGAAGTGTAGAAGAATTAATAAAACGAATTGAAGAGATGGATCTGAGCGGATACAGTGAAGCAAGTGTAAAGGAATTAGAAAGAGTAATAAAAGAGATCAAAGAAGAGCTGTTAGAAGGGGTAGACCAAGTAAGATATGCAAAACTGGCAGAAAAACTACAGACAGCATACGAAGGATTAGAAAGGAAGAGTGAAGTAAAACCGGTAGAACCAGAACAACTGGAAACTCCAAAAGGAGATGAACAGGCAGCTAAAACTGGTGATAACATGATAATTGGAACATGGTTAATCACAATGTCAGCAGCCGTAATGGTAGTTATATTCCTAAATAAAAGAAGGAGTTTAGAAAAATAAAAATGGGGTTAAATAGAGAAAGTAGTTCTTAACCACTTATAGATGGAGGAGTAATATGGGGTTATTAAAGAAAATTGAATTGGCAAATAACTTTTCATCAGTAGAACGGATCTTAGGTAAATACGTTTTAGAAAATGGTGAAAAAGTATTAAACATGTCAACTAAAGAATTAGCCAAAGCAACATTTACTTCTCCAGCTAGTATTGTTCGTTTTTGTCGAAAACTTGAATATGAAGGATATAATGATTTTAAAATTGCATTAGCAGCTCAATTACAATATGGTCGTCTTAGCAATGATGATATTAATGCAAACTACCCTTTTAAAGGAACTGATAGTGTTTATACTGTGGCTAGCAATATTGCTAATCTATCAAAAGAAAGCATTGATATTACAATGAAAAATTTAGATTTAGAAGAATTAAGGCTAGTTGTTTTGATGATTACTAAAGCGAAGGTCATTGATATTTATGGGGTTTCAGGTCCACTTAGAATTGCAAGTGACTTTCAGTATAAGATGTTTAGAATAGGTAAAGATGTGCGGATTTCACAAATGATCAATGAACAGTTGTTTCAAGCTGCTCAAAGTACTTCAGAACATTTGGCTATTTTAATTTCTTATTCCGGAGAAACAGAAGAAGTAATTGAAGCAGCGAAGATTTTATATCGACGTAAGATTCCTGCAATTGCAATAACTTCATTTGGAGAAAATCGTCTTGTAAAATATACCCAAAGAGTCTTATATTTAAATTCATCAGAATTTATTTATTCTAAAATCGCAACTTTTTCTTCGACTCTCTCACTACATTTATTGTTAGATATTATTTATGGTTGTGTATTTTCTAAAAATTATGAGGATAATTTAAATTATAAGATTGAAACCGATAATCTAATTGATCATCGTCAATCAAGCATTGCAATAGATAAATTTAAATAATTATTAAAACGATATGGAAGTTTATTTTAACCATATCGTTTTCTATTTATGAAACCATGTTTCATAAATAAATATAATAAAAAGTAAAAGTCTGGGATACCAAATCAAAGATTAATAAGATTATCATAACGGAGTGATTAAATTGAGATGGGAAAGAGCAGTAAAGCTTGTATTTATTGTGTGCTTAATAATTTCTTCGCTATCTACAACAAGAGTTAAGGAGTTCGAAAATTCTAAAACCTTGGTAGATAACTTTGATACTGAAGCACCATCAGCTTAGATTTATTATGGAAATTTATCTTTAGTTGATAGTTTTATAGATATTTTTCCTACTTGGATTTCAACAACACTGGTTCCTAAAAATAATGGTGCAATAATAAGTTCAGGTCAAAAAAATGGATACGCAATTTATCAAGTTGATAATCCAAGTAAGATTACATATATTTCATTGAACTGGAATGGTTCTGGAGCAGTTGGGAAAATCGGGGTTAATCAAATGCGCCTTAGAACCGGTGCAAGAGCTGACCAAGAAGTGTATTTGCCATTTTTTGATTTCGAAAATGATATAATATGTGCAAAACTGGCAGAAAAACTACAGACAGCATACGAAGGATTAAAAAAGAAGAGTGAAGTAACACTGGTAGAACCAGAACAGCCGAAAACTCCAAAAGGAAATGAACAGGCAGCTAAAACTGGTGATAACATGATAATTGGAACATGACTAATCGGTATGGTTGTAACTTTAGGGGGAATAGAGTATATCAGAAGAAAAAAGGCGAGATGATGTACTGATAGAGTATAATTAGATTTAGATAATAATTTCAATCAAAAGAAAGTGACGATTTGGTTAAGTTTTGCTTAACTATAATCGTCTTTTTTATGGTTTTGGTTAAGTTGATAAAGTGTTTGTAAACTTCGTTGACGCTAAAATCTCAGTGTGTAAAATAGGTGGCGTAGTACAGATTTATAACTTAAAAAAAGGGGACTATGACATGAATGAGAATTTGAAAAAACGTATTATTGTTTCTTTGGCAACAGTATCAGCCTTTTCTAGTTTGGCAATGGTACCATTATCAGCTTATGGTGAATATCAAGGTAATGATGGAACACAAAAACTAAATAATGGGCTGACTAGTACTAGTGATTATAATGATTGGTATAATAACCAATGGAATAATCAAGAATCCGGTGAAATGGATACTGGAAAAATTGTATTGACACCGGGAGCAAAAGCAACTGATCTAAATTTTGCCTGGTACTCAGAAGAAACGGGAACACCAACAGTAAAAATTTCTACCAATCAAGATATGTCAGGAGCAAAAACTGTAACGGGCAGTGCTGACAAGATTAACAAGAACAATAGTTTCAAAAACTATACTGCTAGTAATAAGGTAGCACTTAAAGATTATCTAGTGGAAAATATGACTTACTATTACCAATATAGTACAAACGGTGTTGATTGGAGTGATACATATACTTACAAAACACACAGTTTTAGTGATTATCAGGCAGTATTAGTAGGAGATCCACAAATTGGAGCTTCTGGAAGTAACGGACAAGGTACTCAAGATGATACTGATATTGCAGTTAATACCTATGCATGGAATAAGACATTGCAAAAAGCATTAGGAGCTGGAGGCATTGCAGAAAATGCTAGCTTCATTTTATCAGCAGGAGATCAAATTGATTATTCATCAAGCGGAACTAATGGTTCTGGAGAGATTATAAGAGAACAAGAATATGCAGGTTTCTTATATCCTGATGTGTTGAGAAGTACACCATTAGCAACAACGATTGGTAATCATGAGTCAATGGTCGATGATTACAGTCTTCATTATAATAATCCTAATGCAAGTACATTAGGTTCTACAGAATCTGGTGGAGATTATTATTATAGCTATGGAGATACTCTATTTATTAGTTTAAATAGTAATAGTCGTAATGTTGAAGAACATCGTCAGTTAATGAAAGAAGCTGTAGCTAGTCATGAAGATGCAAAGTGGAAAGTGGTTTTATTCCATCATGATATCTATGGTTCTGGTTCACCGCATTCAGATGTTGATGGGGCTAACTTAAGAATTTTATTTGCGCCATTAATGGATGAATTTAACATTGATTTATGTTTAACAGGTCACGATCATTCTTACGCTCGTACTTATCAAATTCTAGATGGAAAGGTAATTGAAACCGACGGTGTTAGTGAAAATGCTAGTAAAGCATATAATCCAGAAGGAACATTATATATTGCCGCAGGATCTGCTTCAGGAAGTAAATTTTACACATTGAATACAGTTAAACAATATTATATTGCTGAACGTTCTAATACACCAGAACCAACCTTTTCAACAATTGATTTTAGTGGAGATTCTTTAACAATTAAAACTTATGATTACAATGGTCAAAAATATGCAAATGATGTAACTTTATCAAAAGATGGTAATGCTAAATCAATTGAAGAAATGAAGAATGAAGTAGCTGCGATTGATACAGTCAATGTAACAAGTGGCTCTAAAAATAGAATCGATGAAGCTTTAATAGCTGTAAATACTGCTTTAGACACACGTGATGATAGTACAGCTGAAACAGAATTACAAAATAAATGGAATACTACAAGTGATCCATTAAATTATTACGGTTATGCCCAAAATGGTTTTGCAAATGAAAATAGTACTGCCTTAAAACGAGGGTATTCATCTTTATTAGACAAAACGTTATATGAAAATGATAGTAATAAAGCTGTTACAACTGCAACTATCGATGAAGCATATAATAAATTAGCAACAGCTAAAAACGAAGTCGTGACAAAAGCTGAGTTTGCTGAAGTACAGACTAAATTTGATCAAATTGGAAGTACTTTAGCACAAATTAGTATCGGAGATAAAAAAGATCAGTATACTAGAGCAGATGTAGATGCTTTCAAGAAATCAATTGCAGCTTTAAAAGTTGACTTCAATGAAGCAACTATTACTAAGACTGCATTAAATGAATTGAGTACACAATTAGATACAGTGACAAATGAATTTTTAGCAAAGAAAAATACTGAAGATATTACAACAGCTCCAATTGTTACTCCTTCAACAACGCCAAGTAAAACACCAGTAAAAACAACTAGCAGCAAAGTAAAAACTGGTGATGATACGTCAATCAATTTAGCAGGTATTACTGCTTTCGTATCATTGCTAGGAATTGCTGGAACAAAATTATTTAAAAAAAGAAAAATTGAAGAATAGTCAAGATAAATAATGAAATAAACAAGACAGAGCTTGTTCTGTCTTGTTTTATATATGGGAGAAGTTATGAAAGAGTTATTAAAAGAATTTAAACAGTTAAGTAAAAAAGAAAAAATAGGTCATTTTGGAGTCTGGCTGGCAATTTTAGCATTTTTAATTTTTTTATATTTTTTTAATAATGCTGTTGAAAAAACACCATTGATGGATCAAGAAGGTGCTGTATTTGAAAAAGCCCGAGTGACTGAAATTATATCTGAAAATCGTACAGAAAATGGACTTCAGCAAGGAACGCAAATAGTGAATACGGAGATTTTGTCAGGTGATTATAAAGGTCAAATAGTAGAGACTACGAATATTGATAGTTATTTGTACGGTGCTGATTGTAAGGTGGGAACTAGGGTGATAGTGCAGCTTAGTGAATATAATGGAACCTTAAGTGCTAGTGTTTATAATTATGATCGCACTAATACACTATATACAATGGTCGCAATTTTTTTGATTTTATTAGTTGTAATCGGTAAACGAAAAGGTTTTACCTCAGCTTTAGGATTAATTTTTACATTTATTTGTATTATCTTTTTATATCTGCCGATGTTGTATTTAGGTTTTTCACCGTTTTTTAGTGCAGTTGCTGTAGTTGTTTTAACGACTCTTGTAACAATGTATTTTATAGGTGGCTTTTCAATGAAAACTTTATGTTCGGTACTAGGAACGATTGCGGGGGTCGTTGTAGCAGGAATCTTTGCAAGCAGTTTTGGGGCACTTGGGCATGTTAGCGGCTATAATGTTAATGATATTGAAACGTTACTTTATATAGGACAAAACAGTAAATTAGATATTAGTGGTCTTTTATTTTCAGGTATTTTAATTGCTTCGCTTGGAGCAGTAATGGATGTAGCTATGTCAATTTCAACTACGATTGAGGAAATTAAATATCACAATCCTAATATCTCACGTAAAGATTTATTTAAAAGTGGTATTAAAATAGGTGGAGACATGATGGGAACGATGTCAAATACTTTAATTTTAGCTTTTACAGGTGGCTCTTTAAGTACATTAGTTGTTTTTTATGCTTATGATATGCCGTTTTTACAAATGTTCAATTCCTATGATATGGGAATTGAGATCATTCAAGGTATTGCAGGGTCATTGGGAGTCATTCTAACAGTTCCATTTGTTTCGATAATTGCTGCGATTTTAATGACAAAAAAGAAAAAAGGAGATTTTCCAAAATAGTAAAAAGCCGCTAGTTATCTGGCGGTTTTGCTATAATAAAAAAATGAGGTGGATATATGACAAAAGTACTATTTTTTGATATTGATGGAACATTAACAGATACGCATGGGGGATTGCCAGAAATTCCAGCCGGAGCCCAACGAAAAATGAAGGAATTACAAGAACGAGGTTATTTGTTATTTTTAGCAAGTGGTCGTCCTTATGCTTTTATTCCTGAGATTTTAACAAACTTTGGATTTGATGGTGCTGTTTTGTGTAACGGAGCACATGTGGAAATGAATGGACAATTTATTTATCATCAGCCTACAGATTTAAAAAAGACGATTGATTTAGTAAATCATCTGGATGAAAATAATTTTGAATATATTATTGAAACAAAACGTGGAGCATATTTAGATCCGAGTTTTAAAGTTTTAGAAAAGTTTTTCATAAGTTGTAATATTAATGAAGAATTTTTAATTGAAGACTTTAATAGAGAAGATATAATTGCAGAATGCTTAAAATTAGAGGTTAGTGTACCCGATGAGCATCAAGCAAAGATTGAAGAAATTATCTTAAATGATTTTAACTATGATAAACATGGAACAGATAATGCTTTTGAAATCTATTCTAATGTTATTTCAAAAGCTACTGGGGTACAAAAAGTCCTTGAATATTTAAATTTGAATGTTCAAGATAGTTATGCTTTTGGCGACGGTTTAAATGATTTAGAGATGATTCAAACAGTTGGAACAGGAGTTGCAATGGGAAATGCTGTTGATGAATTAAAAGCTGTTAGCGATTTGGTTTGTGATTCGGTTCATAATAATGGACTTGAAAAAGTTTTAAATGATTTATTTGGATAAAAAAACCAAGAATTTCAAATGAAATTCTCGGTTTTATTTTTTACTATTTTTTTAAAACGAAGTGATGACCAGGTGTTACAAAATCTAATAATATCATTTCTTCTTCTTTAACTGTTGCTACTAAATTACGTTCACCATCATTTGGAATTTCTGTTAAAACAATTTCCAATTCACCACGATAATGAGCTAAGTTATCATTAACAATCAAGACATCACCACGTGTGAACACTTTTTTACCACAATCATGATGAGGGATTGATTTACTGCCTGCGATTTCTGTATTTGAAGTAAATCCAGAATCTTGAACTGTAGCTTTTTCTTTAAATTTAACTCTTGGCATTGAAGAACGTAACATGAATGATGAGTGATCATAACGATCCCAATGAGGGGCAAAATCATACATGATCAATTTTTCATTGTCAGTAATTTCAGGTACTTCATCAACACGAATTTCAATTGCTTGATAATTAATTTTTGATAAAGCTTCTAACTCTTCATCAGTAGCCGGATAGTTTCCGATTAAGATATCGTCAACGTCACCAGTTGCTAATAATGTACGAGCTTGTAAGTCGATTGGTAAACCTCTCATGATTTCGACTGTAGGTAAACCACAGAATACTTCCCATGGTCCAATTGTATTAGCGTTGTTGCTAGAAACAAAAGCAGCTGTATGTAAGTTTAATTCTTTCCAATAACGGTTATATTCCATGAATAGATTGAAATCTAATCCTGAATAACGTTCAGGGAAGAAGTTGTGGCACATGATCATTTGATCTTTATTTCCACCATGATTAATTAGTAATTCAACACCCATGTCCATGCTGGCATTGAATTCAATTTTAATACCATATGGATTACGTGTGATTTGGATATCACCTTGTGTCCCAAAGTTTCCGTCTAAACGGATGATGTCTAATCCTAAATCAGCAAATGGTTTTAAATTTCCTGGTGTAGCTCCAATAATTTTAAATACTTCAGGGTTAGTATCAGCTGCTACTTCGAACCCTAGTTCATGAGCCTTATCCATGAATTCTTTAAATTCTACTAAATAACTTTCGCGCTTATCTTCAGGGATTGATAAGAAACAAGTAAAGATTCTACTAAACCCTAATTTAGCGGCTTTTTCCATATAAGCGTATACCTCTTCTTTTGGTGATTTATCAGGGTATACTGATATTCCTAATTTATGCATTTCGTTTTCCTCCTTAACACCATTATTATAAAACTATTTATTGGTTTTGTCTTGTATTTTATGCAAAAATAATTGATAATATACAAAAGATAGGAAGTGAAAAGATGAATCCTAGTTTGATTATGTCATTTGTTGTAACTATGATCGTTTCAGCCATTCTAATTCCGCTAGTTATGAAGGCGGGTAAAGAATTAGGAATCGTAGCACACAAAAATAAGCGAACAGTTCATAAGGTCGAAGTACCTCGAATCGGTGGATATGCAATTTACATCAGTTCCTTAATTGGGGCGGTCATCTTTTTAAAGACTGATCCTCAAATCAATGCAATTCTAATTGCTGGTTTCTTGGTATTCTTTGTAGGTTTGATTGATGATGTTCATGATTTATCACCGAAAACGAAATTAGCAGTTGAATTGATTGCAGCACTGATTGTTATTGTATATGGTGATATATATTTAAAAGGTTTTGATTTTATGCCGAGTAATTGGCCACCGATTATTCCAGGGGTTATAACAGTTTTATGGATTGTAGGGATTACTAATGCAATCAATTTAATTGATGGATTAGATGGATTGTCATCTGGAATATCAATTATTGTCTTGTTTACTGTTTCAATGACTTCGCTTACGAGTGGAAGAACTGATATTGCTTCGTTGTCATTAGTTTTAGCAGGGGCAATTATGGGATTTTTATTTTATAATTTTCATCCAGCTAAGATTTTTTTAGGAGATTGTGGTGCTTTATATATTGGTTTTATGATTTCTGTTATTTCATTATTAGGTTTTGGTTATAATGTATCGACATTTTTTACCTTAGGGGCACCGATTGTTGTTTTGATGGTTCCGATAATGGATACGTTGATTGCAATCATTCGACGAAAAGTTAATCATAAAAAATTTAGTGAAGCTGATCGGGCGCATTTACATCATAATTTAATGTTCAAATTGAAACTAGGGCATCGTAAAAGTGTTTTAGTTTTATACGGTGTTACTTTTTTGTTCTCTTTAACATCATATATTTATCTATATGATGCAACTTTAGGAACTTTAATGTTTGTCATTCTAATGTTTATTTTCGAATTATTCATTGAAACAACAAGTATGGTAAGTCAAAAGTATAAACCGGTATTAACATTAGCAAATGTCTTTATTCAGAGCGACCGCTTGCCTAAGATTAAATTCTTAGAAAGATATCGGGCTAATCGCAGTGAAAAACGAAAAGTTATTGATCATGTTGTAATGCTTTGTTGTTTACTCATAGTAATTGGGGGAGCAGGTACTTATATTCTTTATAGTCGTGAAGGAGCTTCTAAAAATAACCCTGCGACGGTTCCTGTTGAGACGCCGTATATACATGAGGAAGGAAATGAGCTTTTAAATGATATATATGTTCGACTTGATAAAGCTTATAAAAATAATTTAACAAGCGAGGAATGTCAATTAGTAGCATCTTATTTTGCTGTTGATTATTTTACTTTAAAAGATAAAAAAGATGGTGAAATTGGTGGTTTAGATTATATTTATCCAAGCTTGCAGAGTGAATTTAGCTCATTTGCTTCAAAATCATTTTATACATATAGAGAAACGTATCCAAAATTAGAAGTTAAGAATTATGAAATTATTTCTTTTGCACCATCTAAGGTAGTGATTGATGATCTAGATGATAATGAATATTATAACGTATTAATCTCAATGGAATTCAATCGTAAGGTTGACGAATTACCTAAAAGTGTAAATATAGTTTTAGTTTTAGATAATGATCGTTTTTATGTAGTTGGTGTTGATAATGCTTAGTTATTTAAAAGTAGAGAATATTGATAATGAATTGATTGAATTTCATTTACGTCAAAAGAATTATTATTCTTTGGAAGGACAGGTAGTTACTAGAGAATATCTTATTAATGAGATGCGATGTCCTGACGGTTTTGATGAAATAGATCATTATATAGAAAAATGTTATTTAGAAGGTGAACTAGTTGGATTAGTCGATTATCAATATGGCTATCGTTATTCGATGATTCATGATGATGAATGTGTATGGATTGGATTATTTTTAATTGATCAGGATAAACAAAATTGTGGATTGGGGAAGAGGCTGTTTAATGATTGTTTAAAAAAATTTAAGCAACGTTGTGAACGGATCCAATTGGCTTGTTTAGTGAGGAATGAAGCTGGTTTAGTATTTTGGAAAAAGTGTGGATTTAATGAGATTGGTAATTCTAAATATGGTGATTTACCAGTAATTGTATTAGAGAAAAGAATATAGTAGGCAGCTGTCAAGAAGATTTGATTAAAGTGTCGATGAAATCATTGTAATTTTAAAAATATTATGTTATTATGTTCTAGCGATGTATCAAAGTATCTAATAGGAGGTATATTATGTTTGGGACTATTCTAAATGTTTTATTAGTTGTTATTTCAATAGCACTTATTATATTATGTCTATTACAAAGTGGTAAATCTGATGGAATTGTAAATGCTTTAACTGGTCAAAGCTCAAACTTGTTTGCACAGCAAAAAGAACGTGGTGCAGATTTAGTGATGACAAGAGTTACTACTGGTTTAGCAATTGCATTTTTCGTTATTGCAATCATTCTAAGAATGTCATAAATAATAGGGCTAAGGTCCTATTTTTATTTTGGAATCGGGAGGTGAATGAATGAAAGAAAAGATTTTGGAATTGTTAAGTGATGAAAATTATTTAGAGCGTTCTATTGATTTGATCGCTGCTAAATTGAATTGTAATAAAAGTGATAAATTTGTAAACTTAGTTAAACTTATGAATGAGTTGGAAGATGAAGGTAAAGTAGTTAGAAATAAATATAATCATTATTATCTTCCAAATCAGTTTGGCATGATTCTAGGAACATTAACGATTAATAAACGTGGTTTTGGGTTTGCGATCACACCTTCCGCCACCATAGCTCCATAAAATACAAAATGTCCCTGACGC
>OGZT01000417.1_pt1 | contig 34527 bp, 59 predicted proteins | sample 1576891 | NCBI WGS metagenome assembly OGZT01 (sample SAMEA3541521, study PRJEB24748) | human gut metagenome | biome: human gut; feature: human-associated habitat; material: faeces | place: China | collected 2012 | reverse complement strand
GTGACACCTTATGCCACTCCGAAAAAGAAACCGGGACGCCCCCGTAAAAATCAGGCGGACGCAGACGCGTCCGCCGGGCCTTGTCCTATATTCCGCTCATCCGTGCTGGGGCACCACCGCGAAGAACTCCAGCGGCTGTGTCCCGTCGTTGATCAGGGAGTGGGCGTGCCCCTCCTGGCAGTAGTGACAGTCTCCCGGGGCCAGCCGCTCCTCGCCGCCGTACAGGGCCTTGCCCGTGCCGGAGAGAACGTACACAATTTCACTGCTCCCCTCATGGGTGTGCAGGCCGATGGAGCACCCCGGCTCCAGCCGCCCCCGCATGATGCGGTTGCGCCCGTCCGCAAACATTCTGGCGTGGGTCACTCCCTCGCCACCCTTGAACCCGGGGATGGCGGTCTCCTCCATGGCTCCGAATTCTACCTTCATTCCAACTCCTCCTCTGACTACAGCAGGGTCACGCCGAACCGATCCGCCATATCCCGCAGGCCCTCCTCCAGCTCGTCCCGGCCGAAGCCGGCCGCCTCCAGCTGGGCGTCGGTCAGGTCGTTGAGCCGGGCATAGAAGTCCACCGCCAGCTCCAGATAACGCCGGTCGCCGGGATCGCTCTCCGCAAAGAGCAGATCCTCCGCCCCGCCGATGTCCCCGGCGTTGACCTTCTCCAGCAGGCGGCGGTGGAGCTCGTCCAGCGCGGCGTCCTCCGCCGCCCCGGCGGGCACATAGCCCGTGGACTCCTTCTGAAACACCAGATAGGCAATGGAGCGGGCCAGGGCGTCCACCTGGCGCATCATCCAATCCTCGGTCAGCATTCCGCATCTCTCCTTTTTATAGTTCCCGCACCAGGCGCACCGCCACGCCCACGATGCGGGCCGCGCCGGTCTCAAAATCCGACAGGGGGACCAGCTTGGGCTCATAGACGGGGTTCTCCGGCTGGAGAAGCACCATGTCCCGCTGGCGGCGGAAGCGCTTGAGGGTGGCGTCCTCCCCGTCCACCAGGCAGGCCACAATCTGGCCGTTCTCTGCCGTGTCCTGCCGCCGCAGGAGCACCAGATCCCCGTCCCGGATGCCCGCGTTCACCATGCTGTCGCCGGTGACCCGCAAGTAAAAATAGCCCTCCGGATCGGGTACGTCGGCGTGGGCCCATCCCTCCCTCCGCTGCTCGGCCGCCATGGGCAGCCCTGCCCGGATAGTGCCCAGGATGGGGACGGACTGCCGCTGTCCGGTACGGCGGGGCACATCGTAGCCCAACAGCCACAGGGGGTCCACACCCAGGGCGGCGGCCATGGCCGAGGCCGTGCCGATTTTCGGCTCCCGCTGGCCCAGCACATAGCGGTTCAGCGTCTGTGGGTTCATCCCCAGGCGCTCCCCCATCTGCTCATAGCTGAGTCCCTCTTCCTCCATCAGGCGGCGCAGGCGGCCGCCAAGGCTGCTCTCCCGCTCCATCTGTCCGTCCCTCCTGTCCCATTATTGGGGCTATCCTATCATATTTTATCACCATTTGCAACAGAAACCAGAAAAAAGCCCTTGACTGTTATCTCCATTTGGTGTTATTATAGCCTCGTAATCGAACATAAGTTCTATTTCATCCGTTCAGTATCACCATTTGGAGATCCAAGATGCGAAAAAATGCCCCGCCGACTGGCGAGACATTTTTTGGTGGAGGAGGGTGGATTCGAACCACCGAAGCGAATCGCAACAGATTTACAGTCTGCCAAATATTTTCTGTTTCCATTGCGCCGCAATAGCTCCGCAACCTATCGCCCAGTTTTACCCATGCATTACCCAAATATTTTTTAGATTCTTTTATTTTATCCTAGGATATCATGGATTATTTTGGATGTCAATAACGAGAGGGGGCACTTAATCTTGGTGCCCCCCTCTTTCTTGCCTATTGTCTGCTACTTCTTGTTTGTCTTCTGCCTCCTACCCACCTAGCTTGCTTTCTGCACAATTAGAGGCCACCATTAAATACGAGACAAAAGATGTAGAATTGTGTCCTATTGTAACGAGACATCATTATTGCTTTATGCAAGTTGTATTTCACAGAAGCAAAATAGAATGTTTGTTCTGGTTGTTGCATTATTAATACTATCCTGCTATACTATTAATGAAAGGAGGGGTATACATGCCAATGTCTCCAACTGTTGTATGCAATAATATACTGAAACGCGCATTTACTGAAGGTATTAGTGTAACCCCTATGAAACTTCAGAAACTATTATATTTTGTTAGTTGCGAATATGCAAAACAAGCCAGGAAAGAACTGTTTTCTGAGAGTTTTGGTGTATGGCAATATGGCCCTGTGCTTCGTACAGTTTATGATGAGTTTAGGTCCTATGGTGGCTCTCCAATCAAATCTTATGCTAAAGATGCAGATGGAAACTCTTATGCAATAGACGAGGATACCGCACCCAATCTCAAGCGCGCAATAAATCGGGTTTGGGACACTTACAAAAATTATAGTGGTGTAGCTCTTTCAAAAATCACCCACGAGGATGGTTCTGGGTGGTCACATGCATATTGCCAGCATCGAGACCGTATTACATATGACGATATGAGAGATGATACTACATATGTCTACCAAATGCCCGACTGATACTCCAACAAAACCAGAGATTTTAGGCGATGAGGATCTACCATTCCCTGATGTAGAATCATCGTCTGATGCCGATAGCCATGCAAAGGCGTACCAATTAAAGGCAGCAGCCCAAAAGCATAGTCATGAAGTGGAAAATTATAAAAACATAGTCGGCGGTATATTACTTGGAGTTTGTTTCTCAGTTATTGTCTCATTTGCCGTTGCAGATGCAGTCCTAAACATTGAATCGTCCTTGTTTTCAGGTGCGTTTGAGTTCGCTAAAACAATTGCAACGGCTGTTATAGGATATCTCTTTGCAACAAACATAAAACCCAAATAAATTAGGAGCCTACTTTTGCCATGGTAGGCCCTAGCTTCTTACTTTTCTATACCTGTTTTGATAAACTCGTGCCAAAAAACACCCTCGTGGCCTATGAGCCCCGGGGGTGTTTTAATATTCTCAACCGCTTGGCAATTTACTATCGTTTTTGTCGCTGCCCAACCTATCCGTTGCACCGTCCAGTGTGCGAAATTACCCGATCCCGATACTAGCCAGAAGATACCCTATCGCGCCCGTAATGAGAGCCGCCACGACCGTCTCCCACCGCTTGGACGGCTTCTCTTTCAGGGCGGTTAGGTCGAGGGCGATAGAGTCCAGCTTGTCCATGATGGTGTCCAGTCTGGTCCCGCTGACGGCCTGTACCTGCTCAAGCTTGCCAATGCGGGCGTAAAATTCCGCATGGCGCTGGGAGTTGGTTTCTTTCTCGGCCTCAAAGTCCTTCTCCAGCCTGTCCACCCTGGTTTTCAGCGTACAGTTGTTCTCACAATCATTGACGGGCATAGGTTAGCCCCCCTTCATCTGCTTATAAACCTGATTGATACCAGTGGCCGCAAGGCCGCTCACAATGCCAACGGCGGCGGCGGTCAAATAGTCCGAGGCCGGGAACTCCGGCATGACGAACATGCCGAGGATGCCCAGCGCCGCGCCGAACACGCCACAGATAATGGGAATCCACTTGTTGTCCAGTCCGGTGGCCTTGACGACCTGACCGGCCAAGAAGCAGATCACAGTGATAACCGCTACTCCAGTGATACCCAAAGAAGAAATGTCCATAATATGTACCTCCATCAAATCAGATTAAGCCTGTCCAGCACGACGGCCAGCTCCTGTCTGGTTACAGGGTCTTCGGGTCGGGTACCGTCCAGGATACCGGCCTCTTTCGCGGCCTGCCACGCTTCGTCGCGCTCCTGTTCCCAATCGCTCACAGGTTCATCCTTCTTCCAGTCCACACTAAGATAAGTGCAGATACCCTTTGCGGTGGCCTCGGCCAGCTTGTCCCGGTACTTCGTATCTTTGAGGTACTCCACGTCGGCCTTGTTGGTGTGGAAGCCGTACTCAATCAGGCAGGCGGGAGCGTCCGTCTTGGCGAGCACGGTATACATCTCGTGCTTGATGGGCTCACTCCGCAGTGTCACTCCCGCCGCGTGAAAGGCGTTGACCAGTTCAGAAGCCAGCACATTGCGCTGGGCCGTCATGGGCCCTGCGCTGGTGTAGATCTCCAGCCCCGACGCGCTCGACCATCCGCCCTCTCCGGCGGCGTTGGTGTGGATGCTCACAAAGCAATCCGGCTTTGCTTTATTGCTGATGTTGGCCCGCTCCGTCAGGCTGGGGTAGTTGTCCGCCGTCTTGGTGAGCACCACGCCCACCCCCTGGGCCTTCAACAGCACCTTGACGCGTTGTGCCATATTCCAGGTAAACTCCCACTCCTTGTAGGTGCCGTCCGGGGATCCGTTGACGTTGCCCGGCCCGTGTCCGGGGTCAAGGCATACAGTGTGCTTGCCCATAGGCTTGTCCTCCTGTTCCGGCGGCTTCTGGCCGCCCTGTTTGAGCCAGACGCAAATCCAGTTGTGCACCTTGCGGCTGGCGGTGATGCGCTCTCCGCCAAAGTCACACTGGCTGGAGCCGCCCCCATCCAGCATGACGGCGGAGGACCAGCCCAGCCCGGCCAGCTCGTCCAGCAGAGTTTCCGGCGTGGCTGCGTCTCCGGTCCCATCGCCAGAACAATAGAGGGCCAGACTGCCACCACGCAGGCCAATGGCGCTGCGCCCCCTCTTGCCTCCCTGGGCTGATCCGTAGGAGGGCTTATCCACCGGCTTGCCGGAGGTAACGAGGGCGGTCACAGCGATAAAGTTGGCCGCTCCCCCGTACTCGGAGGTCATGCGGATGTCCGGGCCTTTGTCCCAGGCGTAGCCCATCGCCCTCCAGGGCGTGCCGGAGCGCATCACCCCGCCCACCTTGAGCAGCGGGCAGGCCGAGCCGTCTGGGTTCCACATGCCGCCATTGAGCACGTAATGGGCCTTTGTTTCAGCCTTGACCTGAGAGAGCGTCTTGCGGCAGTTGGTGACTCTCAGCTCAATCCGCTCCACGGACGAGAGCGGGATGTATGTAATGAGCTTACTCATTTGATTCACGTCCTTTTATCCAGCGATCCCGCTGTTGATTACTGTTCCGGGGCCAGCAGCCCGGCCAGCTCTTGGTACTCCTCGGGGGTGAGTCGGTCGGCGGCCAGGTAGACATCCATCTTGTCCTGGAGGCCGTCGGTGCGGCCCCGGTCAATGAGCATCTTGCAGAGATTGTATACGGTTGTCATAGTGTCTCCTTTCTTAGATGGTGGCGGTGGTGGTCAGCTCCAGCATACACAGCCGCGCCTCGTGCTCGGCCAGCATGTCCAGAGTGATGTCCTCTGCCGAGGGCGATTCAGGCCCCGGCTGTCTTGTGTCCGGGGTGGCCTGTCCTGTTTCTGGGTTGTAGCGCCACCCCTGCTCTACATCGTCCTGTACCTCTACACAGCGCCGTGCAAATGCCTCGCTATACCACTTCTCCGGTGGAAGTGCATATTCCGGAATGATTTCGCGGACAGTGTTATCCTCGTTCAGATATACCGTTTTCATTAAAAAGCACCCCTACCATAAATCGCCACATATCCGTGTCCGCCTCTCCCCCCATTTCCAGAGGATTTTTGCTGGTAAAGGAAATTGCAGCCGCCGCCAGCACCACCACCGCCGCCACCTCTGCTGCCATCCGCGCCATTGGTTCCGTTTGCGGATGAGGTGGCTCCGTTGCCTCCCCTTCCGCCGCCGCTGCTTCCACCGGATGCTCCTTTCCCATCAGAATTACCGGTCGATGAACCTTTGCTGTTACCGCCGCCACCGCCGCCACCTGGGGCCCTTATTCCAAATGTCATTATAAGAGAGCCATCTTCTCCCTGTTCAGATACAGTATCATTAACATGTCCTCTTCCGCCAAAGCCAGGACCAGAAGTGATATTTGAAGCCACACCACCAGCTTTACCAGCATAGAAGCTATCCCCTGGAGATCCTCCCGCCGCTGTAATTCCGAAAGCGCTGCTACTGCCTCCGCTCATGCCTTTTCTGCCGTCGATATCGCTGTCTGCACCGTTGGGGCTCACTGAAGCCCCCCCGCTTCCACCAGATCCGATAACAATATTTTTATTTGAAATTTTAGTGCTGTCTAAAAAATAAGCAACAACTACTTCTCCAGCACCGCCGCCACCGCCGCCTCTACCTTCCCACTCGTTGTAATATTCGTTTGTTTTTCTTATCTCGCCCACACCGCCTCCTCCGCCAGCGCCAACCACAATCACAAAAATATCTGTATATTTGCGGTCGAACGTATGGGTAAAGCTCCCCGGCGATGTGTATTCCTTTACTAGGCTATATCCGATTGAGCCAAGTATCTGACCGAGCGCCTGGTCAACTGTATGGTTCCCGGCTGAACCCCATATCTTGGTTTCTGTGGTGTCGCTTAACAGGGTTCCTTTGTTCAGGGGTGTCCCCTGCCGCGACCACCCTGCCTCATTGATCCCGTTCAGGTCAATGGGAAATGTCCCGGCGATCAGCGCCGTGATAAAATCCTCATAGGTAGGATACAGGGAAAGCGCTGCCGCCACCGTTTTCAAATACCGGCTGCTTCCGTTTCCAGCAATAATTCCATCTTGCATTGTTACACCTCACCACAAAATATTTCGCCGCTCACAAATGGCGACCGCTTCAAACGAGCGCGGATCCGGTCCGTCAGCACCAAAACCCGCTCAATGTGATTGGCCCCTTCATGGGTCAGAAGCTCCATCGAGACCGGGATTGCTGGGGCGTTGGCAAGGGGGAACGTACCCCTGATCGCCCCCACGTTGGACAGGTAGTCCGCCATCTGTGCCTGTAGCGGAATGTCATCTATAGCCCAGGCAATACCCTGGTTGGCATATCCGGTGACGTATCCCGCCTCCGAAAGCCACCCGTCCAGGTAGGCCATGGCCGTATTGACCCGGTTGAGATCAGAGGCGTTGTATGTCCCACGGTCGTTCAGAGCGTCCACATCGGCCTGTGCCCGGTCGGTAACCATGCGGATGATGTAATAGCTGGCCGTGGTAGTCAGCCCCGCCCCGTCCTTGGCAACGACCGTGACGTTGTTCTCCCCAACCTCCAGATTCAGGAGGATGGAAAATCGTCCATCCGGCCCAACGGCCGGGTGTCCCGCCACCGCCCCGTTGTCCATCACTGTCATGGTCACTGGAGGAGCGGTGGCATCGTTGGTTTGCCCCGTAATGGTAACCGTATAGGCATCCGTTACCACCTCCTCGAAGGACAGCAACGCGGACAGCACAGGCGGTACGGTATCTACAATGTAGTTTGCCTCCATCGTAGCTGCGTTCCCATCGTTGTCGCTGATGCCCGCCTGGACGGTGTGCGGCCCCTCCGCCAGAGCAGCCCCTGGCGTATAGGTGATGGTATACGTCCCGCCTGCGCCCGCCGTGACGGACACCTGCTCCGCCGGAACTGCCTTCCCGTCCAGCTTCACCATGGCGCTGTCCGGGTCGATACCGGAGCCGCCGTCGTTGTCCTGGGCGGTCCACGTCACCGCAGGCGTGTTGGTGGTCACATAGCCCGCCTCCGGGGATACCAGGGTCAGGATGGGCTGGATGGTCTCCCGCACCACCAACCGAAGGCCCAGCAGATTGTCCCCGTCTGTAGTCACCACCACGCCGCTGTCGTTGGTAGCCTCTACCGTTACGTCGTAATACCCGTCCGGCTGACCGCCGGAGAATGTGTCCGGCGTGATAGTCGTCTGATAGGCTCTGGCGTCTTCGTTGTAGGTCAGCATGTACCACTGACCATTGAACTGCGCCCGCACCTGGGTAATCGCCACGCACTACACCTCCCCAGCCTGGACCTCGCCACTGTGCCAGAGGTCCTCCCGCTCTCCGCCCTGGGCGTCGATGACTACGACAGACAGGACGGTGGGTAGCCCGACTGATACGGGGTTGGGTGCAAAGCTGGCCGAAATAACCAGCGGCGTCCATGTTTCGGACATACTCATCCCTCCTTGTCCCAATAGATAACGGCACAGCCCTGTGCCCCTGCCGCTCCGGGTTTCCCCGGCTCTGGATCGACGAGCACCTTAAACGTGGTAGATCCACCGCCCGCCCACGTGTAATGCTTATACACGCCATAGCCTGGAGCTCCACCCTTTCCTCCGGCTCCGCCATCTCCGCTACCTGGCTTAGGTGATGCTACGCCGGTGCGGGCGTATGATTCGCCGCTGGCTACATCAGAGTAACCCTGTGGGTATGTATTACCGTTTGCGCTAGAGTAAGGGCCAAAAATGGTATTAAAACCATCAAAAGACACCTCAAATGACTGTTGTGGATTGATGTCGATGGTAGCTGTCCACACCTTTCCACCCACGCCGTCCGAACCATCTGCGCCGTATTCACCACGCTCACTATCTCCATATCCGTCTTCCGATTCCTGCCTGCCCATGGTGCCAGGCTCTCCATGGCCTCCGCCCTCCCCCTTGCCTACCAGGATAATCCGTAGCTGTGTGGCCCCGGCTGGTGCTGTCCACACGCCGCTGGAGGTGATCACCTCCATGCCATCATAAAGAAAGATTCCATCAGCCTGGAGCAGCACACTGGAGCAATTGCGGAGGACTCCATCCTGGATAGATAAGTCCTGCTGTATTCTGCGGCCCGTGGTTGCGGTGCTCTCATTCAACCAGACCGTATCCACATCCCCAATTTCAGAGGCCGGATCTCCACGGCCTACAATCTCCAGTTTGTTCCCGCCGTAGGTGGATAAGATTGCCCGTGCGGCAGTCAGCGCCTGGGATTGCGTCTTAATAAACGGATTTTGGATGGATTTTGTCTCGTTGGAGGCAGTGGAGTTCCCGGATACCACATACTGGGTGTCGTTCCCATCGTTCAGAGTAAAAAACAGGGCGGCAATATCGGTGTTGGCTTTCATGGTCGGATAATCAACTAGGTTGTCCAGGGTGATTTTACTCCCCTGGTTCCACATGGGTTCGGCTGTCAAGTATCCGGTCTCTGCGTCCGCTCTGGGCCACGTACCCGTCGCCATGCAGACATATCTCAATATATCCCCGCATGTCATACCAACCACATCGTCAGCCGTGCGGACGCTTGCCTCCGCGCTTGCGTAGTTTGGGTCTACCGCGTACATGCCCGCGAAATTTTCTCCCATCTGGGCCACTAGGGCGGAAATCCAGCCAGACAGGGTGGTAGGCAGGATGGACGGCGGGATAAACTCACGATCAGCCAAAAGGCCAACAATATCGACCAGATCCCACTGCATGGTCAGGCCGTTGTCGCCGGTTTTCCAGCCGCTGGAGTACTGATAAAACACGCCGGCTGGCTTGTACTCTACCGTGTCGTCCGAAAGCCGTACTCCTATAGAGACCGGGATGCCCTGGCGCTCTTCGATGGATTGGAATACGCCATTTTTGCTTCGAGGCTCAAAGCGGCGGCTCAAGTTGTCCATTTTAATGGTACATGTGCCATACGGTAGTGTCATACAGGATACGTCCCCCTGGTGCTTAAGAGAAAACACGGCAATCTCATTTCCTGTCCACTTCTCATACAGGCCCGGAATAATTTCAGGTATCCGTATACGGCGGTTTTCTTTCGACCATTTGGTCACCGTCACCCGAATAGCGTCCGGGTTGTTAACGGTGAATCCGTCCAATGCAATGCTGGACGCAGTATTGCCGGTCACTGTCTTGGTGTAGTAGGCCGTTCTGCCCTGCATGACCTCCACAGTAAAGTCGGCGGGCACTCCGTCCCAATCCGCTGATGGGAAGTAGATGGAGCACGCCTGAAGGATGGAGACATTGGAAAAATGCTCCTCTACCCACACCGCTGGGGAAAACACCCCATCCGCGCCGGACAGGGTATCCCCCAGGAAGCCGATATGATCGGCCCCATGGAGTGGAAACAGCTTGAACTGCCCGTTGAGTGCCCAGCGGTTAGCCTCAAGCGTAGCGTATGGAACAATCTCCATCTCCTTGTCGTGAATTTGCTCCGACTTGCATACGTTAGCCATGCCGGAGCTGGATACTGTGCCATAGGTAATATCCGGGTCAATAATATCTATGACTGCTTGTAAATAGATCCGTCTGGTGTCGCCCACAATCGCTGCCTGATACGCTGTGGTCGAACTAATCACTGGGTTTCACCTCCCTTAGTTCTACCGAGAAATCACCCCACATTGGGACGGGAACAAGGGTTTCTATGGGCTCTCCATCTTCGTCAACAATTTCACCCATAACTTGACGGCTCCACATAAATTTTGGATAGGTCAGCTCTGTTACCATGAATTTTGATGTGATCATCTGTTCAGAGTGCGGGGGAAGGAACAAACATGTAATGGCCTGTCCTCTCCCTTTTTCGCATGCGGAAAGCACGGAGTTCCTCATTTGATCCGTGAAATATCCATATTGGTAGCGCAAAACCCATACATTCCCGCGCAGTTCTCTTACAATCCTGCCGGTGACCATCTCCACATCTACGGAAAGCGGTTTTAACTCTGCGATATAGCCGCCCTTTTGGCTTTCCGGCAAGGTAACTGGTGTGCCTGTGGTATCCAATACAAGTTGATTCACGTGTTTTCACCGCCTTACGTTGGGTGGAGAATTGGCGTACCGTTTGCCTTTGCGTAGTTAGACAGGGGGCCAAGCAGATAGGAGGCGAATTTGGTGCCGTCAGGCATCATTAGATTAACTGTAATACTCCCTCCAGACATCCCTGCTCCCTGCACAGATGCTGAAACTCCGTTGACCATACCAGCGGACGCCACACCCAACCCGGACGACGCAAAGTCCACGCTTGCGGTGCCGAAGTCCATACCACCCTCGATATCCCGGCGGATACGGTCATATTCATTGTCCCAGCCCTGCCCCAACCCCAGGGCCATATTTTTGCCCATATCCGCAAAAACGCGCGAAGGAGAGTGGATTCCGAGCATCCCTTTGACTCCATCTATGATTCCGCTAAAAAAACCAGTGATCTTGTCTGTAAACCACCCTATTGCATTTTGGATACCTTCCCAAATGCCCTCAACAATATTTTTGCCGATGTCAACAATGCTGCCCATTAGAGCTGCTATACCATCTACAATGGCAGCGATGATTTGAGGGAGTGCTGCAACCAGTTGCGGGATTGCCTTTATAATCCCGGCAATCAAATTGACAAGGATATTTATGCCTGCCTCTATTATCTTAGGTAAATTGTTTGCTATAAAGGTCACAAAAGACGTAATAATCTTCGGGAGACTTGCAACCATTTGAGGGATAGTATTGATAATGCCGTTCACTAGAGAATTAAGCATTTCAACACCTTTGTCCAGGATATCAGGCAAATGCTCAGTCAAAAATGACAGGAAATTGTCTACGATCTGAGGCAACCGTGCTACCATATCAGGCAGGCCAGTCTCTATCCCGCTTACAAGCTGATCCAGGAGTTGTACACCCATGTTCAGCACTTGCGGAAGCAGTTCGGTTAATGCCTCCCCAATTTCGGCTACAATTTGCGGAACCGCTGCAACCAGTGTCGGGATGCTCTGCACTATGCCACTGGCAAGGGAGGATAGAATTTGCACTCCCATGCTCAAGAATTCAGGGAGTTTAGAGACCGCCACATTGACTAGACCTTGAACCGCTGATGCAAACTCCTGATCCGCCCCTGCCGCACCGCTCAACATACCAGAAAACGCCGTCGCCACATTAGAGATCGCGGGAAGGAACTCTGTCAACAGACGGTTTTTTACATTGGATACAGTCTGCCCAAGAGTGGCTAGGGTTGCGTCAAGCTGTGCCTGGTTATTTCGGCTCTCTACCAGCGCCTCATTATTGCGGTAAAAGGCTTCGCTGGCTTCATCATAGGTTCCTGACAGGGTATCCATGATGAGCTGATTCCGCTCACTCTCAGAGGAGCAGGCGGAAAGCCTGGCATTAAAATCGTCCTCGCTGATGCCCGCCCAGTTGAGGGCGTCGGCAAGCACGCCGGTAACTTGCCCCACTTTTGCCGTCTCATTACTGGCCTCAATCAGTCCCTCGATGGGGAGACTGTCGCCAAATGTACCGGCAACACCAGCAGCGATATCCGTCCAAGTAGACACATCCTCTGCGCTGTCTGCCAGCTTCGCCAGGAGTTGGCTTGCTTCTGTGGCGGTATCCGTATCACCCAGAATGCCGTAAAAGGAGTTGTATGCCTGCTGTGCGGTCTCTGCCCCATATCCAGCCGCTTCAAAGGCGGTGTTCAGTTTTCCTTGTGCCACGCGGTATTCCTCGGTGGAGGATTCCAGGGCCAACAGACCGCCAACCGCAGCGCCCGCCGCCGCTGTAATAGCCCCGATGCCAGCCGCCGCCACCTTCCCGGCAGACGCAAGGCCATTTTTTAACTTGGACGCGAGGCTACCCCCACTCTTAGATACATCCTTAACACCGCTGTCGTACTCGCTGGTATCCAGGCTGATTTTCGCAAATAAATCAAAAAGATTAATGGGTGCCACCTCCTTTCGCGGCACCGCTTAGCCCTTCCCCATCAACGCTTAGACAGAGGCGATTTTTTGTTTCATATGCGCAACAATTTCTTCCGGCGTTCTGATTTCCTCCGGCTTCGGGTCCTCAGTGTCAAGATACCGGGTCTTCATGTAACTTCCTCCGGCATATTTTGCTGTGTTTTCTGTAATGAATTTCAGCGCGTCGGTGACATAGACCCGATACGTTTTTTCTTGCATTTGCTTTTTCAGCAGGACAGGTAAGACGGAAAGCAATGCTTTCGCGCCCATTCTTGGGGCAGACAACAGGGCCAGAGTTACGCTGTCCCGTCCCCCTGCCCAAACGATCTGAAAAAATCCAGCAGGTCCTTGTCTTTGAAAACAGAGCGGATTTGCAGAATCGTTGTCAATACGTTCTGCTTTGCCACCGCCTCTGCCGTTGTGTCGTTCAGAACGGACAAAATCCCAAACACATCCGACCGGTGGTCTTTCAGGAGCAGTGGGGCCAGAACAGCGCATTTCTTTGCCGCATAGGTATACAGCTCCGCCACGCTCTTCCCTTTGCTGTCAAACTTTTTCCCAAGCTCATCCAGGAGAGATTTGTCCCCGGTGATATTAGCGATATAAGGCGTCAGTTCGCACAGCACATCCGCCGCCTGATCGGTGGTCAGTTCAGATAGTTTCATAGTATCAATCCTACGCGGGTGCGGCGCTGTAGAACTCCATTGGCATGGTGTCCTGTTCGTCGATAGACACATGGCCGGTCAGCTCCACAGATACCTGTCCTTTGCCGTTCTTGGTGGTCTGGAGTGTAAATCCGCCAGTGGAAAGAGCGTTTTTCAGGCATACGGCCACCATGCCGCCGTCCGCCCGGTCGCCTACCCACCACAGGTCGGAGAAGTCTGTCTGCTTGAGGTCACGCCGGGGCACAATCTTATTTCCAGTCACGTCAGCCGCTCCCAGCGACAGCCGAATGGATTCCGGGGACGTGCCGAGTGAGGTAAAGGACATCTTGCACTCCCAGCCGTCCAGATGCTTGAGCTCCATCATATTGGTAGGACAGTTATCCACATCCTCGCCCATGTCAGAATAAGTAGGAACGCAGGAAATATTGATGCCGCCAGTGGTGGGACACACAATGTCAGCATCCTCCGGTGCCGTCGGTGTAGATGGAGTAAATTTCTTTAGAACAACACCCGCGTCAAGCTGCATTTCCTCAAATGTGCTCTGCGGGATGACTGTAAATTTGCCCATAAGGGCCTCCTTTCTAGCTGAATGTCAGGTATTCAGCGGTGATGTTGATATAACGGCGCTTAATAGCCGGGTCGTCCTGGTACACAAGGCTCTGACACCACGGCGACCCGCGTTTCAGCCAGATGTATCCCTCGTCGCAAGGGATATATACGCCGCCGTAGCCGATGCGCCTGGATAATTCCTGCGCCTTTTCGTCCGGGACGGCCTCACTTTCCGTGCGGAACCATAGATTGACCGTCAGGCCGATTTCACCGGCATCAAAGGCCCCATCTGTGTATTCGTAGGTGCCATAGGGCATGTCCACATCTTTCGGCACAGAGGATGCCCGGTAGAAGGGCATGAACTCATTGAACCAAGCAAACAGGGCTTTGTTTTTTGTCATACTGCCCCCGCCTCCTGCCATGCCTTATAGATTTTCGGGCCCTGTACTGCTATCCAATCCACCATTTCCTCATTAGTGGCCCACGGCCCATCAACAGAAAATGTGTTGCTTCCAAGCCCACTTTCATCAAAGAACGCATGGACTATTTCATGGCGGAGCGTTTTTTTCTCAGAGGCGGAAATGGTTTCTTTTGTCTCATGCTCCCATCCTTTGTACGTGGACATATCGCAAACCACAATTTTCTTTGTTAGCCAATCACAATACCCATCAATGCTGCGCCGCTCAAATGCTTCATCTTCGGCGTACTTCTTGATTTCGATGGTGTATTCTGTTCCGAGAACATTCACTATCATGTGGTTAGCGCCCACCTCTCCGCAGTGAAGTATTTTAGCGGCAGCGTGGAGGAACGAGGGGCCTGCTTATCCTCTGGGTTGGAGGTCACGCGGTACGTCTCCCCGGTGGTCTTGTCCTTGAATACGTCGTTGTACTCAATAGGCACGGCCTTGTCCACCAGCGCGGAGTAGAGGCTTGTCACGCCCTCCTTTTCCGCTCTCCGGGCCTCCATAGAGGTGTCCAGCGCCTGATAGTTGATAAACTCCGCGCCCTCTGTCCACTCCACGATGTACCCGCCTGCACCGTCTGGCACGCGCTTTTTTTCCATCAGCACGCATGGATGGGCAAAATCGTCTAACAAGCTCATATAATCCCTCCAATCCTCCGCCATGCGTTCAGTCGGCTTTTAAATACATCCTGCCAGCCAACGACTACACCGCTGGCGTTGGTGGCCTTGCTGTAGGAATAGCCACCAAACGATTCCGACGTGTACGGCCCTGGGGTTCCGTTCTTTTCGTTCCAGGCCGCTATTTCCTCGCTTAGAGTAATAACAGCCTTTGGGACCGCCAGCGCCCATACAGCGCCAGTGAACGTCTCTCCGGTCATGTCTGTGGCCGGGTATTGGTGAAGCCCGTCATTGAAGACAGACCCCACCACCCTGAAATACTGTCCTGTTTGCAGAAAGGGCAGCGTGAGCCACCCGTCCTGCACCGTGAACTCTCCGGTGTGGATGCCGTCAGGCACCAGAAACCAGTTGTTCAGGCTCTGCAAAACTTCTTCCAGCATCACGCCGCCCTCCTTTTATCGTTTTGACCGGACTTTGGCCTTGCCTTGTGGCTCAAAGGTTGCCCCTGTAAAGGTAAATTTCACCACGCTGGAATCATCAACAAGCACCTCGAAGGTGTCATCCTTGCTCACCCTGAAAACAATATCTGCGTCAAACGGGATGTTTTCCTTTGTGGGAGAACCGTTTTTCTTGAATGTCATTTTGGCCCCTGTCTTGGTCAGGTGGAACGGGAAATAATACCCGCTCTGTTCCTCCGGGACGCTGCTGAACTCTGTATAGTCAGAGACATAATGGAATGTCCCAACCACAGAGCCATCAGCTTTTACCGTCAGATCATCACCGACCAAATCGGAGACCTGTTTCCCCAATAGGGTCTGACTGCTGGGGAATAGCGTTAAGGTGTCAGACCCTATTAACCCCCCACCGAAACAGTAATCTTGGCAATTCCATCCAGATACTCAGCCCACAGCTTCATGCCCATAATGGCGTAGCTCTCGCCTACAGCGGTGCTGTAGTTGCCCTGAGCGTGGAAGCCGATTAGGTTGGTCTCGCCCTGTACGGTGTAATTCAGGCCCAGCCGGGCAAACTCACTATCGCCCGGATCGGCATAATACAGGTCGATGTTTTCCACAGGGGTGGCGATCACCGTATTACGCGCAATGGCTGCATTGCCGGAAACAGTAGCAGGAAGCAGGAACAGAGTGGAATACCCCATAAAGTCCTTGACATAGTTGATGCCGAACTGGGTCTGGACAGTAATGTCCGCCGTGCCCAGGTAGTCATAGGCGTCCAGGATGTTGGCAAATCCAACAACAGATGTGACATCCTTCGCCATAACCGCAAACTTGTTCAGAACCTCGCCCTGGGCCTTTGCAAGGGCGGCCTGCCAGGTGGTTGCGGTGCCGGTGAGAGAACCGGTGTTCAGGAAGGTGTAGAAGTCCCCAAACACCACGTTCTGGAGCTTAGTGAGAAAAGCGTCGTCGCTCTTTTCCACGGCGATCTCCGCGCCATACTTGTCCACGTCCTCGATGGGAACGGCCTTGGCATACTTCTTGATGGTCAGGTCTGCCTTGGTGGCCTGTGTGATGGTCGCCTTGCTGTACGGGATGACCTCGCCAGCGCCCACGTCGCCGTCCTCCAGGGTTACGTCAGCGGTATAAGAGATCAGCTGCGTGCCGGGGGTCTTGCGGATAGGACGCATGATGCCCAGGATGGTGCGCAGCGCTTCCCAGTTATCATTGAATCGGGTGACAAAATCCACCTCGCGGGCCGTCACGCTGGTATAAGTGTTGGGCAGAGAGTCCCTCGGATTGGTAAGGCTTTCAACTTTCGTAGCAGCCATTTAATTCAGTCCTTTCATGTAATTTGGTTTTCCATAAGCGCCTTCTGGCGCTCCGCGGCAGACATGACATACCGGCCATGGTCATCCTTTTTGTAGATGTCAGCCTTCGTCATGCCGTTCCCGCCGGTGCTGGCCGGAGGTGTGGCAGTTTGTGCGCCCTGGATGGAGGTGGTGCCGATAAAATCCGCCCACTCGCTCTTTATACTCTCCGTGAGCCTATCTGCGTCCTTGATTGTGCCCTTTTCGTCCAGCTCCACACTGTCCACATCGGACACCCGGAGCACAGCGTCAAGCCGCTTCTCGCTCACTCCAGCCTGTTTCAGAAGCTCCCGGTACGCCTTTTCCTTGGCGCTACGGGCCTCCTTCTTGGTCTGTTCGCTCTTGTAGCCCTCAAATTCTTCTTTCAGGGCCTCGTACTTGACCTTATAGCTGTCCTTCTTTCCAGCCTCAAGGTCAGCCTGCGCCTTCTCCAACTGCTTCTGGATACCGGGCAGGGTTTCCGCATCGGCCTTGTATTTCGCCACGTCGGCTTTCAGGCCGTCCACGGTTTCGGTGTGCATGTTGATGATCTCGTCGATCTTCTCGTCCTCAATGCCCATAGCTTTGAGGGCTCGTCTGGTCAGTGCCATAATCAGTCTCCTTTTCTTCGGCCCCGTTCCCTTGGGGGCGACTGTGATATAAAAACCGCTGTTCTTTGCGGTGTTTACCAAAAAACCTCTTGACATTTACGCGCATTATGCGTATAATATAATTGTAAGGAGGGAACGGAATGACAGCAAAAGAAATAGAAAAAATACTTCTTGCTGATGGTTGGTATCACAAAAACACCAAAGGTTCCCACAAGCAGTTTAAACACCCAACCAAACCCGGAAAGGTTACAATCCCACAGCACAAAGGTGACATTGATAAGGGAACTGCAAAATCAATTCTGGAGCAAGCGGGGCTGAAATAGGCCCCGCGCTCCCGACATCATAGATAGGAGGAATTTATTATGAAGCTTGTTTATCCTGCTGTTTTTCGCCCCTGTGAGGAAAAAGAAGGATATACCGTAGTCATTCCTGATTTGCCTGGATGCATTACAGAGGGGGGTACGTTAGCTGACGCAATTCTTATGGCAGAGGACGCCGCCTCTGGCTGGGTACTGGACGAATTAGAAGATGGAAACGCTGCTCCGGCAGCAAGGCCTATTGAAGCAGTCCGGGTGGAACAAGGCGCATTTGTTAACTTGCTCGTGTTAGATATAGACGCCTATGCGGAAAAGTATGGTAGCAAAGCCGTTCGAAAAAACTTGACCATTCCGGCATGGCTCAACACCTTTGCCGAAAAGCATCAGGTGAACTTTTCTCAGGTTCTGACCGATGCTCTGACGTCTTTATATCAGCAAACTAACTGATTTTTCGCCGCCCCTTCGGGGCGGTCTTTTTTTTAACAAAAAGAGGCCAACCACCGAGAAATCCTCGGTAGTTGACCCCGTTCGGTCCTTCCGCCTCAACGCTTAGAGGCGGGAGCAATATTCTGTTTCAGCTCTTCCCGCTTGACATGTATAATTTTAACACCATCTTTTACGGGAATCAACTCTATTCTGTCTCCTTTTGCGAGAACGGCCTCAATGGCTTTGATTTGCCTTTCATCCATTTTTCATCTCATCCTCTATGATGTTCCTGTAAGTTTGCGCATGGTCGGCCACCGCTGGCTTGAGAAAAGGCTGTGCTGGATTTCCAGCCGTCCAGTGCCAGTTGCCTTCGTCGTCCTGATACACCCACGGCGTGGGACGGCCGCCCTCGGCATATTTGCCGGTTCCCAGCTCTTGATAAATCATGTAATCCAGGTTTGTCCCGATATATACCGCTGGTTCGGATTCATCCACTTTATGGGAAATGCTGTTTCTGCCTGCTCCTGTATCCACGGGTGCAAGGTCTTTTGCGTATCCTTCCGCTTGTTCGCCGCACCGCTCTAGTGCCCGCACAACGGCGTCATGCATGGCCTCCAGCACTTCGGCGCTGTAATCTTTGAACACCACACCGCCCAAATCAGGCACGGCTTTTCACCCACCTTTCCCACTGCTCGTATGTCATTTCCTCCACCACCACGTTTCGGCCCGTCTTAGGGTCACGCACACGCATCTTGCGTGGCTCTGCTTCGATACCGGGCGCTTCTACCGTCCGCAGAGTGCAACGGCAGTTATAGACATTTGCAGGCTTGGCCCGTGGGTCTCCCGGATATCGTATCTTCCCCAGTTCGGAGGTAAACGGCTCGTCCCATTCCACCGTCTGCCCGTCCATCTTCTGGTGGCTATGCCGTGTACGTCCGTCCTTTGTGGCAACCCAGCGTTTTCTAACCTTTATGCCCATATCAGAGGCGGCTTTATAGCTATCCATGCGCCCGGCGTTCTGCGCGCCGGTGACCGCCGTTCTCGCCGCCCTCACAGCGCTTGCCCGGTTCATCTCGCTCACCCTGGCTTGCAGGTCGGTGGCGATTTTACCAACGCTCTTGCCCTGCAACAGCCCGCTGGTGACGCTCTTGGTAATCTGCTTCTTTCCCCATTTCAGGTCAATGCCCCGCTTGAGGGCTTTTTCCTTGGGGTAGTAGGGCATTAGGTCGGGCTCCTCCACAATCAGACTCCGTACGGTAGATTCGTCCCATAGGGTAAACCCAACATTCCCAGCCACTTTCTCGATGGTATAGGCGACGTAGTTGCGGTTTAGGGAGTAAATGCCAGGTGTGGCGTCGTTGACATAGGCAAGCGCCACCTCGTTGGCTTTTGTATACCGCTCGGCCACCTTTACGGCCAAATCGTCAAACCTTTCTCCACGCCCTATCTGGTTCAACCGCCACAGCTCATAATCCCGCTCTGTCCAGACCTTCCCATTGATTCCCGTTCCAATCAACTTGCGCATTTCTTCATCCCGTTCAATGAAACGGTTGAAGTAGTCAATCACGGTCTTTTCCAGGTCATCCCACGCCTCACGGTAAACGCGGGAAATTCGGCGTTCCAGCCTTTCCAGTTCTTCATCCGTCCACTGGTGCGCCCTGTCCGGCTTCGGCATCCTCCGTCACCTCGGTTTCCTCCTGCGGCGGGAAGTCTGGTTCTGTCTCTACCCGCTCCATTTCCTCGGCTGCTTTGCGTTCCATAAGTGCATCGAATTGGTCAGCGTCGCCGTTGATGGTCAGCAGCTTCTTGGTGATGTACTCGTCGTCGTAATACTCAGCGCCCATAAGAATGGTCTGCGTCTCTTCCGCTCGGTTGATTATGCGGTTGCGCGTATAGCTTGGCGAATCGTTAATGCCTGCCAATTCCAAAATGCCTAGAATGAACTCCGTAACGCTTGCCTCAAAGTCATCCGCCTTCAAATCAAGCGGCGTGTAGCTTGCCGCAATGGCAGTGGCCGTCTGATTGCCCGCCGACACCGCCGAACTATCGAAGGCCTGGAAATCCTCGTACAGCTTGCGTTTAAGCATATCAATGGTTACGTTTGTGCCATTAAATGGGGCCTCAATGGTGTGCGGCTCCGCTGTCGCCCCCTCGTCTCCATCTGCCCCAGCGTGAACTATATGCGCCGTGCGTACCTTGTCCAGGAACTTCGCATCGTCCAAATCATCCATGCCGCCGCAGTTGGTCAGCACCCAATAGATCAAATTCCCCTCGTCCACATTGTTGACCATGTTGGATGTACAAAGGTCAAGGGCGTCCAGCGTGTTCCGCTTTCCCGTCAGCTCCGATAACCCATCATCGCCGTTTTTCAGCGGTACGATAGGAAAGGACGGATAGTTCTGCCCGTCGTAAATTTCTGTCCCGTCAGCTTCGGACGTGCGCAGGCGCAAGATATACGGCCGTTTTTCTTTCAGTACCGCTATGTCCTCGCCTTTTCGCCGGATATAGTCCGTGTATCCGTCCACCTCGTACAGAGTGGCCCGCAGCGGCTTGTCATCAGATACCTGCCAGAAGCGGATACCGGCCATCAATGCGCCGTTTTCCTCGTCATATAACGGGACAAACTCCCGCAGTTTGAACACATCCAAATGGTCCAAGTTCCAGAACCCAAAGGACACGCCGGCAATCAGGGCGTATTTCCCAGCCTTGACCATTTCCAGGTCGAACTTCTTCCCCAGCTTGTCCTTTGTGGCCTCGTTCTGGAAGGTCACGCCGTTGCCCAGCAGGTAGGATACCTCCTGCCGCACGTAAAAGCCGAAGAAGGAGGATGCGATCTTGTGATTGGCCGTATACATATCCCTGTGGGCGCGCCCTTGCATGTCATATATGATTTTCTCATAGCGGTTGATAGTCGGATTCTCGCCCTTAAAGTACAGTTCTGCGTCAGCTGCCATTTGATATGCCTTGCTGCCTTCGTGCTCATTGATCGCCCGCCAGATAAAATCCATTCTGGCTTTTTCATCCTCGCCCACAGCAAGCAAATCCTGATATGTAAGCAAAAAATCACCTCTCCCACAGTGGGATATATTGTGGCTGACCGGCCCTGCGCATCTTATGCCGTAGCACCGTCATCACAAAGTACCTGATATCGTCCATGGCGTGGTCATTCTCTTCGATGGGCTTGTCCTTTGTTGCCTTATCGTCCCAACGGTATAGCCCAAACTCACGGATACCGTCCTTGCAGGAGCGGTGAACTTTGATCGTCCCGTCCTCAATGTAGCGGCTGGTGGTGACGATGCCGGGAACCACATCATTGACCGCTTTTTGTACCCGGAACCGCCGATGCCGTCTGATGACCTCGATAAACGAAGCTGCCGACGGGTCAACTACTACGGATCGCACCGGAAAATCCCCAGCCAGCTTCTCCAATTCCGTGTAGTATTCCTCATCTGTCTTGCTGACTTGCTCCTTCCGCCCGGAATAGTAATACTCCCGGATTCTGACGGCTTTCTTCCCGTCCCAGCACCACAGCCCAGCCGAAAAGGGGTTCAACGTGCCGTAGTCGCAGGAGATGTAATACTCGCCGCTCTCCGGAACCTCATCCACGATGTTGCTCTCTCCGAACATGGGGTAAATCAGGCCCTCGGCCAACGCCCACTGTCCCAAAATATAACGGTCGTAAAAAACCGTTCCTCGATACTCCCGCTTTAGGTTCTCCACAAAAGCCTCTGGGAGAAACGGATTATCATCAATTGTGTACGTTTGGCTGAAAACATCCGCCTTGCTGTCCAGGAACGCTTTTAGCCAATGATTCGGTCCCTGTGGATTGTACGTACCGTCAAAGCATGAATACGCTTTATCCAGGCGGCTTTTCAGCAGTTCAAAGACTTCCTGGCTCCAGTCTGCCACCTCGTCGCCGTAGCAGTATTTGATGGACGCGCCGCGGATTTTCGAGACCTGGGAAACCTTTTCAGCTCCAAGGCAGTAGCACTTTTCCCCAAATATCCACGCCGTATTGTCGCTGGAGATCGTGCCAACAAGAGCATCACCATAGATCGTTCGCATAGGCTCAAGCACATTCCGCTCAATGGTGGACTTTGTGACGCCAAGAATGACCGTCAGCCCGTCCTTGCCGACACGCTCCCGGATGCGGATTGGGATAATCCACCGAAAATCAAGGTATGTTTTCCCCGATCGAGTAGCCCCTCCCTTAAAGTTCCAGCGGTGATGCCCCTCTCGGACAAATTCAGTTTGTTTCGGACTTAACAGCATCTCTGAACTCCTTCAACAGCCCGTCCAGTTTATTCAAACTGTCGTTCCCGCTGGCTGTGTTCTTTGTGGCCTTGTCAACGATAATCCCGAAAGAAGTGGCGATTTGAGACAACCCGGCATCGCTTATCTTTTCTGGGTCTGTCAGCGCCATTAGGTGCAGGTCGATCGCTTCCTGCATCTTCTCTTTGCGGGTCTCCATGAAGGCCAACATATCCAGCGTGTTCTGCTTCTTTTTTTGTTGCGCCTTTTGGGCGAATCCTTCGCAACCTAACACAACACGCTTAACGGTATCTTTGGAAACCCCATTGATTTTCGCCGTGGCGTTATAGCTCTCGGTCTCCAGATAATCAGCCACAATTTTCTTTTTTTGTCTGTCCGTCAGCCGTGCAGCCATGTCACCACCTCTCGCCTAAGTAGAGTCAAAATCATGTCAAACGCCCACTCCCTTTAAGGGCCAATATATTAACCCCGTAGGGGTTATATATATGGCCCTAAAGGGAGTACACCATCGCCGCCTACTGTCGAGCTCTGGCTCGGATACGGCCAGCCGTCACAGCCTGTTAAGCGATACACCCGTGTGGGTTGATAGCCTCCCCCGTCTCCTGCAACTGCGGGGCGGCAAATTTGAGCGGGTGAGGATTTGCACCTCACATGGCGCAGCTACGATCGGGGCGACGGCCTTACTCGTCAGCAAGGTGGCAGCACGTTTTGTCCGTCCTCGTTGCCTTGTTTACTGTCTACCTATTCCAGCACCGCTCATATCACAGATCGCCTCCGTGTTCTGTAATCATGAGGCATCACCCCCAGTCAAGAGGCTCTTATTGGTGCCACCGCCCGCCTCATCAAAACTCGGGCGGCGGATACTCCTAAATTTATTTATGGGGAGGAAGCCGCCCGGCCTCCTTTCTGTTGAATTTTCAGACGTTTTATGGTATAATTTTCTTAGAAATGAGGTGAGAAAATGGAGTATTCGTACAAGTTTCGTATTTACCCAAACGGCGAACAGAGGGCTTTGATTGCTCGAACATTTGGTTGTTCCCGATTTGTGTATAACCATTTTCTCAACCTCCGCAAAGAAACCTATGAGACAAGTGGTGAAACCATCAACTACGTCAAATCCTCTGCATTGCTTACTCAGCTAAAGAAAGAGCTGACATGGCTGAAAGCAGTCGACAGCATACCCTTACAGGAGTCTTTACGTGACTTGGATTCTGCCTATCAAGGCTTCTTCCGCCGCGTGAAGAAGGGCGAAAAGCCCGGCTTCCCACGCTTCAAAAGTAAGCGGGATAGGCGGAAGTCCTACAAGACTAAACAGCATGTTACCAATGGGAAGCCGACTATTTATGTTGATGGTAAGCACGTCCGTCTCCCTAAACTCGGCCTTGTAAAATGCCGTGTCTCTAAGGAAGTCAAGGGGCGTATCCTCTCCGCCACAGTCTCCCAGAACCCGTCCGGGAAATACTATGTGGCCCTGTGCTGTGCCGATGTGGAGATAGCCCCTCTACCCTCTACCGGGGCGGTAGTCGGCCTCGATATGGGATTGAAGTCATTTGCTATTACCTCCGACGGTGTGGATTACGAAAACCACCGCCACCTGTGCAAGAGCCAGAAGAAACTGGCCCGGCTCCAGCGGCAGCTCTCCCGAAAAACAAAGGGGAGCAACCGCCGGGAGAAAGCACGGGTCAAAGTGGCGCGGCTCCATGAGAAGGTAACGAACCAGCGGAACGACACCCTGCACAAACTGTCCACCGCCCTTGTCCGGGACTATGATCTAATCAGCATTGAGGACTTGGCCCCGAAGAACATGGTCAAGAACCACAAGCTGGCCCGTTCTATCTCCGATGCAAGCTGGGGTGAGTTCCGGCGGCAGCTGGAGTACAAGGCCGCGTGGTACGGGAAACAGGTGGTCACAGTAGACCGATTCTTCCCGTCCTCTCAGTTCTGCTCTGTATGCGGTGCTCAATGGCCGGGAACGAAAGACCTCTCTGTGCGGGAGTGGACTTGCCCAGTGTGCGGCACCGACCATGACAGAGACATCAACGCCGCAAAGAACATCTTGAATGAGGGCCTGCGTCTTTTGGCGTAGCCTTTGCATGGTAGGGCGGGACACGCCCGAACCCAACGCTCGGGGAGACCATGTAAGACCTGCTTGCAGGCAACGGTCGTTGAGCCGAGAATCCCCTGCCTTTAGGCATGGGGAGTGTCAAGCGGCGAGGAGCGGCATATGGCGGACAGTAGGTTGTCCAGCCGCCCATTGGCATTTAATTTAATCGCGCAGTGCCTCTTTTGCTTTCCATCTGCGTTTGGAGCCGAGAGGCGGCATTGAGCCGCCACACGTCCGCGACGTAACGGGCCGCCGCTTCCGCTTCTGCTACTGCACTCGGCATATGTGCGCTTCCCGCTTAATTGTCACACCGTATTTGGATGCCCGTGCACAGGCAAACACGGCAGTTTTCAGTGGGATAGCGCCGGGGCAGGTCATAGCTGCCACCGCTTCCGCCTCCATGACAGGCGGGCGTCGTTACCCTTCTCCGGGGCCGTCAGACGCTCTAGGCTACCCGGTATAGTGTCTCTCCACAGTCATTTGCCGCATGGAGGGCGCGACCCCTCATGCCCCGAATAGTGGGGTGGTGTTCGACCGGCGGCATATTGCACACAGAGGGGGTGGCGGCAGATGCACCGACGCCACCCCATCCGTGTGAAGGAGGAAAGAGAATGGGAGCGCAGGGGCATACGCCCCCACGCTCCCATTTTCGCATATACCATGCTCTCCGATTCCCTTACGAGGGAATCACAGCAACTTTTTCTGTGAAATAATGAAAAGTTACATTGCTTTTGGATCGTCTGTTCTTCCTAGCAAGTAATCCACAGATACATTGAAATGGTCTGCTATTTTTACAACAGATACTATTTCAGGAATCACTCCATCCCGCTCATATCTCAAAATTGAGTTCTTGCTGATGCCACATAACTCCGCCAGAACACAGGGCTGTGTCCCTTCCTTCTCCCTCAACTTCTTCAATCTCTCCCGGAACTCGTTCAAGGGCTATCCCTCCTTCGGCGGTTCAGGGAGGGGCATCCAATGCGTAACCTCCATTGACCCTCCACCCATCTTTAGACCTGGTGTATAAACTTTTCCATCTTCCAGTCTAAACATCCAGTTTCTGAAGCCTGTAATAACGGTTAATCCGTCGGTAACTAAGACCATCTCATTTTCTTTTTCCGGCAGCCTCTCCTTGACGCTAATCCACCCACTCATGCTGTCCGCCCTCCTCGCCGTGGATGCTATTTTTTCGTACACGTTTGTTCATTAACTATCATCTTTTCCTCCATCGAATTTGTTTCCAATGACTTCACTGTATACTCCTACTTCCTCCATATCAAACCAGCACAGGGTATCAATGTTCGGCTCCGGGCCGCTTATATGGACAAGTTGCCAGCCCCATGTATAGCTGCCATTTGGATTCCCAAACTCCACGCGGCCAATCCATTCATAGTCGTTTGGCTCATCATGGAATTTGAGGACATCTCCATCAAAAACACGCTTTCCATCACTGTCGGTCAGGCCGGTGTACTTGCAGACCGTGTAGGGGTCAACCTCAATCCCATAGAACGCAGAGGCATATGCCGGAATAATGTAGTGCTTTTCTTGGCCGGCTGGCCCAATACAGCAGTAGAATCCATCTGCCCACTTGCCATCACTTATCCGCTTGGCTTTGAAAAGTATTTCTCTGGTCATTTGGCACCTCCGATTGTTGGTATATAATCCATACTGAACGGAACTTCCTCCATCATTGCTCCGCAAGGGCAGGTATACAGTTCGACCCGTTCATCTTCTGAAATATCGTCAGGAAAGTCTACGCTGAAAAAGAACCCGCAATCAGGGCATTTCAAGGAAATCATTGGGCACCTCCGATGATCTCGTCAAGGGTGACGGTTTCATCTGAGCGAAGAGAGGGGAACCATGATAATACACAGTCAAGGAAAATAGACTCTTTCCCTTTGTTAAGTCCCCGCAAATATCTATCATCTGCCTGTAAGTAGAGGATTTCCGGGTACAGCACCTTGACGGCCTTTGCCCTCTCCACCTCCTGCTCCGTCCAGCGGGTCTTGCGGATGATGCGGTCGGGGTGGTTAATAATTACAGCCAAATCATCCTCATTGTAGCAAGGGCTCCAGAGATCTCCCGTCTTATAATATCGCTTCCCGTCTGCTCCAATTTTGAAGGTGCCTCTATTTACCTGATTTGCGCCGAAATCGTATGTAAATTCTTCGTCTACCTCAACCCCCAGAATCTCGCAAATTCTCGGCTTGTCCATGTTGGCCTCCTCCTTGATTTTCAGGTACTTTTCGATGGCTTCGTCCAGGTCGGCCTCCGCCTTTGTGTATGGCACCCAGCAGCTTCCGGCCTCTTTCCGGTACTGGCATCCCTCGTTCTCATCCCAGGAGCAGCAGGGGCCGCCGTGAGTACAGTCGCAGCACATACCCGCCACAGCATCCTCCACCACCTCGAACCCCATCAGGCGGGCGGCTTCGTATGGGCGGGACCTTCTAAACCCAATGCAATTTTCTTGGGTTTGGTTTATCGGACATTCACAGCAATTTCTACCCCTACAAAATTGCCCGTGTGCTTGCTCGTCTGTCACCACTTCCCCCGTCTCAGGGTTCCGAAACTTCATTGGCGGCCTCCTTTCGCTGGCCGTAGGAGCAGAAATCATCCGGCTTGACCGGGTACTCCATATCGTGCTTGCCCATCCGGTAGCACAGTCGCATGAGCTGGTTGTGCCGTTTTGTACGGAACTCTCGGTAAAACTTGCACTTCCGGCACCTGACCACAGGCACGGCGTCGATGGTGGGGGCGTTGTTTACCACCCCAATGGCATCGTCCGCTCCGCGCACATACTGGGTATCACCCTCCGAAAAACAACGCCTATCAAATGTGAAATCTAAATTATCAGCATCAATCAGCCGAGACACGATAATTCCCCCTTCCAAGCGCCTTTTCAACAGGCCATCCTCTATGGACGCGGTTATTCAATGTACTTCTGTTAATACCGAGAATATTTGCCCACTCGCTAACAGTGTGACATTCTCCATCAAATTCCAAATACACCGTGTTTCTTCGGTTGTTGGCTTGTTCTTTTTTCGTTGCCCATTTGCAGTTTTCCGGGCAATAGTCTCCCATGATCAATTCTCCTTCAAATAAAGTGCAATTTGAATAAGTCCGATCCCCAAAATCAAAACAGCTACTGACCAGTTAAGCGCGGTATTCCCATCCCTTTTTAGACCGAAATAAACATTCAGTGCCGCCAGAAAGAAATTCACACCAGCGTAAAATATCATTCTGAGCTTCCTCCTTTTTTATCCTGCTCCCTCCGTAGTGCGGCCTCTGCTGGGCACATACAACATGGTTTCCCATCACCACTTGACGGAGGATTGAATCTGCAAAATGTACACGGTGAAATGCCCTCCTTGTCCGCCTGGGCCAGTTCGCGGAGGCGGTCAGGCGTTATGCCAAGGGCTTGCCCAGCCAACTTCAAAATAGTATCCTCACTAAATGTTTGTTTGAAGTCCTCCGGCTCCAAGCCAGTCTCCTCATAGGCGGCGAGGCGGTCTGCGACTTCTCCGCTGTACTCTGTGTCGCCAATTTTGAGCCGCCATTTCCCGCCGTCAAAGTATGTCAGCCGCTTCATGTCAGTCCTCCTTCTGGCCGCGCCATTTCGGCTTGCAATCAATCCCCGACCCCAGTTTACAATCCAATCGGACATACGGCCTTTTGTGTACCTCAACGGCATTGGCACAAATCTGGCAACCTTCTCCGCTGTACCACATCAGTGCCTCCATGTCGCCGACCGCCGCATCCCTCTCCTGTTTCACCTGCTCCAGCTCCTCGTATACGGCAGTAATCCCCACGTCCCCGCCGTACATATCCCACTGTATGCGCAAGTCGTCTAGCTCGGCCCGCAGCTTCTCGTTTTCGGCCTGGAGCGTGGAGATGGCGGTGGCGGCATTGTCCAGCACGTCCTCCTGATCGGCAAATGCCCGCCCAAGAGTTTTCCCATTTCGATATGCGTCGGCATCATTCCTCAATCGTCTAATCAGCTTCTCAATGTCCATCAGGTGTCCTCCTCCGCTGGCTGCTGGAGCCAGTTCAGCCGACATTGACGGCACGACACTCCGTCGCATTGGCAATCCTCAAAATCTCTTATGCAAATCCCGGCTATCATAAGCCATTTTGCAAGCTCCTCGTCGTCCATGGCCCGGATGCGGTCAGAGTTGGATAGGCTCTGATCCGGGCAAGGGCCTTGCACACAATACGATGTTATGCCGTCTGTGCTGTACTTTTCACACAGACCACCAGGCTTATAGTAGACACAGGGGTATTCTAGGCTCATGCAGTTTCCTCCCTCTCCGGCGGCCCATCCCAGGCCGTCCAGTATTTTCCGTACAGCTCCATTGCAAACGGCTTGATGTGCTTGCAGTATAGGTACCCGTCCTTTACCCCCTCTGCAATCTCCAGGCCGCCCCATTGGAGCTGGGCTATCCCTGCTCCCTCAATGTAGATTGCGGTCTCCTGGGTGATGGATTCCAGCTCTGCGCGGGTATATTGGTGTCTCATGGCGATACCTCCGGCGGGCGGCGTACTATGTGCCACACGCTTCCCTTTTTCGTGAAATGCAGATACTTATCTTCCCGTTCCCCATGCTCTATCCGAGCTGCGGGTTTGCCGCATTTTGGGCAGTATATGCTGTAATTTAGCCCGGCGGTCTGCATCCCGCCTTTTCCACTGCCACTCATGCCTCTCCCTCCGGCGGGCAGCGGTAGGCGAGCCATGTTTGGCCGTATAGTTCTCTATTTCCATAATCGTACTGGTCAAACGCCGACACAAACAAAGCCTTAATATCGTCAACGGTATGCACTAACACCCAGCAACTTTCCCCATCTTCCAGCTCGACGATATATACAGGCTTTTCCACCATATTGCCCAGCTCATTCCATGTCAGCGGCTCGTTCGGCGGGGTGAGGGTGGGCATATTAGAGATCGCCTGCAAAAGCGCACCCCGTTCAACAGCGGTTAAATCTGTTTTCTTGATATACTCCTTTAGCGCATCCGAATCAATCGCCCTCATCTTTCAGCGCCTCCTTAACCATGCGTGGGCTTCCCTTTGTGGGGATTTCTTGCGTTGGCAATAAAAGCATCCATAATAAGCGTGAGACGATTATGTTTGACTTCGCCATTTCCATCGATATAAAAGTTTTTCATGCTCCACCGCTGGAGTTCTCGACCAAATGGATAATCTACCACGATATCCTGACCAATCAGGGCAATAAATTCAGGTCTGGTCATCTTTCGGCACCTCCAATCTCTTCAGCACCATGTCCACGGCCTCGTCCGTCATGGGAGCGCCGCAGTTAGGACAAAATGGTGTTCTACTCCAAAAATAGCTTATTGGATACCCACACTTTGAGCATTTACACATTTGCTCCACCTCTTTGTTGGTGTTTATCCATTCTCCCCGCATCCGCTCCACCTGCTCTCGGCTGACGGGGTGGAGGGCGGCAATTGCCATCTTAGCGGCTTCAACCTCAGTCGGCTTATATGTCCAGTATTCGATTATGTTTTGCAATGACTTGATCGCTTCTTCTCGCGTCATGGCTGGGCCTCCAATCTCTGCAATTCCTCCGCGCTCAGAATCGGCGCGCGGGTGTTCCAGACAGTAAGGCACGCTTCGTAATGGCACTTAGGGCAACGGATAACCGCCGGTTTCCATCTGTTCTCACCATATTTCGCCATAGTGATAATTTCTCCCTTTGCCCCGCATCTGCACGGAATACGCACCCCCGCATCCGTCAGGCGCTTGGCCGCCTCATGGTCGCCCAGCAGGGCGCGCGTCTTATCGTCCATCGTTAGGTTCCTCCTTGCAAGTTTTCCACCGCTCTTTTCTTCTGCACGTCCCGCCGGTCGCATCACAAATACTCTTGGATGAGCATCGTTCACATGGTCCAGCCTTAAAAAATTCTTTCATGTACATCGCGGTGGTCGATATGCTGTATCCGGTTGCCTGGGCTATCGTCTCCGGCCCATACCCGTCCAGCGCCATGCGCTCCAGCAAATCGCGGGACGGTTTTGGCTTTTTCGCCCTGGTATGTAGGAGGCAGCCAACTCTTTTCGGGTTGCAGTCCGGCAGCGGGCACTGTCCACAGATTGCCGCCTCTTCCGCGTCCCGCTCCGTGATATTGCGCTCCACAATCGGCTCCATCGCGTCCAGGCTGCGCCAGGGGGCCACCGCCCGGCTGATGCCGTATGGGTCTGCGGTTATCATGGGCTACACCTCCACCACATGGATTCCGCGCCCGGCCATGAGCTTTTTCTTAAGCTCATATTCCTTGGTTCGGAAGCCCTTCACATCTTCCACCACAGGCAGCCAGTGGACGGCGCCCGTGCAATCCGGCTCTGTAGGCCGCTCATATGCAAAGTCGGCCCGGTATTTGATGGCCCGCACACGCTCCCCCAGCGGCGTTGTGAACGCCTCCTGAAGCGTGAACTCCGGCTGGAGCTTCAGATCCCGAATCTCTCCGGCACACAGCCGGAGCATGAGCTGGTCATACCGTGCAGCCTCTTTCTGGCTGTCGAAGGTGATGCCATTTCGCACGGCCTTCTTGTTGCCGTATTTATTCATTCAGCGCCTCCAATGCTATATCGATTGCAGCCGCAATTTGTTGATGTATTTCTGCAAATTCGGAGTCCGTTTTTGCAAGGGCCTTATGTTTCATAAGCAGTCCATTTAGAACAACGTATGCCCCAGTCCTATCCATGTCCATCTCTGGCTGCCTCCCAACTATATCTCTTTGTCGGATTTCCTCCCGCGTCGTAGTATCTCCGTGATTTGGCGTCGAACATCAACGGGATTACCTCGCGGCTACCGGTCTCTCTGGCCTTGATAATCCTGATCCTGGAGTCAACTTCGTCGGATTCCTTTGCCCGCTCCACAGAAAAAACATTGTCAGCGAGGTTGGTAATCTCTGCCGCCCCCGCAACGTCGTCTGCTGTCAGTCCCCGCTCCTCTCCAGCCTTCCGGGGATGGGCCACCAGATGTACATGCACATCGTGGCGTTTTGCGAAAGCGCTGAGCCTCTGCGTAAAGGCTTTCTGGGCCCCATAATGGCCAAGCTCCACTTCTCCTTTTAGGCTTGCCGTCATGATGTTGTCCACCAAGTAAACCGAACACCCGTATCGTCGGTAGGCATACTCAAACAGGCGCAGTATGTTGTCCTCGTCATGGGCATTTGACTGTCGCAAATCGGTCAGGAGAAAGCTCCCTTCCAGCCATTGGTCAATCGCCCGAACAGCTTCTTTTGACGGCGCGTACTCCATCCGCCCCGTTCTGGGGTCTGGCTGCTCTACAAGATTCCTCGGCCCTGCGATCTGCGGCAGCACAAACCGTTTGAACTGCCTCGCCGGGAGCTCCCCGGAATAGGCACATACAGTTCGGTTCTGGTTGATTGATTCCACGAGCATCTGCCCGAGAAGCGTCGATTTCCCTTCGCCGCGCCTGCCTGTCCATACTGACAATTCGCCTCCCCGGAATCCGCCGGTGCAGTAGTCCAGCGGCACCAGCCCGGACATCATGCGGTTTTGCGAAATGGGCGCGTCCATCTCCACTTGCGACAGGTCAATCAGCCCCGGCCTCGGCACATCCAAAGCGCCAAACAAAAGGCTTTCTACCGCCTTTGGGCCAGCATTGTCCAGCAGTTCGACCACTGATTCATTCCCGCGAAACGCCGCCTTATCCGCCACAAGGATAGTGACCGGCACCCACTTCTGGAGCTGGCCTACAATCTCTTCCCGGTCTGCATCGTTTGGTGTTGCGACGAACACATAGCAGAACTGGGTGATAAACTCCGTGCAGGCAGCTAAGTCCTCCCAAGCCGCGTATCTGTTCTTGCACACGGCGTTAATACCAACCGCCGCCGCGTCCTCCGGCGTAGCGCACCACCAAAGTCCTGTCGGCAGGGATGGGTCAATCATTTCTGCCCGGAATGTCAGCAGCAGTGAAATATCGCTCTGGCTGGTCATGGTTCCCCCCCTTCCTGCGCTTCTCCCACGTCCGCACAGCAGCTTTCCAGTCTTTCATTTTGGCCTTCCCCAGCATCCACCCTCTGGCCGCGTAGTAGTCCACAAACTCCTGCGGGTCTATGCCGTTTTTGCGTGCAAGGCAGTATTCTCTCACCTCGTCCACCGTGGGAGGAACAAACACTTTTCTTTTTGACTCCGTAGGAGTCTTTTCTTTTGTCTTAGTCTTAGTCTTATATATGGGTAAAGTTTCTTGTAAAGGATTCTGTAAAGGAAACTGTAAAGGTTTATGTAACGTTTCCTGTAAAGAATCAATACCAGAATTTGATTGTTCCGATAGGGAATAGCGGCTCGGGGCCCCTTTTTTCCCTTGCTGGTATCGGATAAATCCAGCCTTTACAAGCTCGTCCCTCGCTCTGTAAGCGGATGGCTTTGACAATCCATTTGTCATTACCTGCAACCGAATGGTGTCTACTGGAACCCACTCAGGCCACCCAGCCCGGTTAAATACGTTCAGCAGCCTGAAGTACAAGACCTGCGCCGGAAGCGTCAAGTGGTTGTTTTCGATCCAACGGTTGAACTCATTAAGGTAATCAATGTAAGTCAACCCATCACCGCCCTAGAACGGGAGCTCTCCGTCGTCGTCCACCTCCGAGAACTCCTGCCCATTCTGTTCTGGAAATTCAGACTCTGGTGCGTTCCCCTCCGACTTCCGGCTGTCGCCAAAGTACACACTATCAGCCACAACCTCCAGGCTCGACCGCTTGTTCCCGTCCTTGTCTGTCCAGATGTTGGTTTGCAATCTGCCGTCTACCACAGCCATGCGGCCCTTGGCGAAGTAGCGGGAGACAAATTCGGCGGAGCTGCGCCAAGCCACGATGTCGATGAAGTCCGTGGTTTTCTCCCCGGTCTGCTTGTCCTTGAAGTCCCGATCCACCGCCAGGGAGAAGTTTGCCACAGACGCCCCGCTCTGCGTCTGGCGCAGCTCGGGATCGCGGGTCAGGCGGCCCATGAGAATGATTCTATTGAGCATTGTTTCCCTCCACCTCACCGTTCCCGCCTCCATCCAAGTCGGCAAGGATTGCGTCAAAATCCTTGGCTCGGATGTCCTTGGCGCTGGCGCAGCCATGCCGCCTCAGAAGAGACTTGGCATCAGCTTTGGTCAGGCCATGTCGGCCGGCGGCGGCGTAAAAGAACTTCACTTGGGCCGCCGTAATGGGTGCATCCGGGTTCTGGTTGTTGAAGTAGACGCCGGCCTCCTCTGTGTCACTCTCAATGTCCTGCGTGAAGCTGTCCGACATGCAGCCAAGAGACAGGGCTGCGGACACCAGAGCGCGCTTCTGAGCCATCTTAATGGCGCTGTTGGCTCCGTCGTAAGGGGACTGGCGGCCGTTCCGTCCCTCTCTTGTATTGGCGGAGCCGTAGCTGGATGTAATCGTGTACTCCTGGCCGTCTACGATCTTCACCAGATCGCATCGGACGCAGTAAAAGAAGAAGCCTTCGCTGTGATCCTCAACCTTGCTCTCCAAGTGGTACCTCTGGCAGAGGCCATAGGCCACAGCCACCTTTTCAGCGCCAGACTTGAATAGAGTTGGGTGCTTGGTCTGTGCGCTGCCATCCTTCCGGCGGATCATGCCAAAATCCACGCCTCGGCGGAGTGTGGACGGGGGGCCGCCAAAGACGGAGATGGTATAATCCCCGGTGCGGGGCTTTCGCTCGACCGCCATAGGGGCGGCATCGTAGGAATATAACGTGAGTTCGTTCATCATATCCTCCTCTTCAATGCGCGGTGGATGTTGAAGCACCACAGGAACAGGTCTGCGTCCGCCCGGATAGGGATGAGTTCGTACACCCCGGACTTGTCCAGTCTCAAGGCGTAGGTCTCTTCTGGGGCAAATCCGCCGATAAGAAGCTCATATCCGGCCAACTGCGCGGATACAGCGTGGCGGTGAACGACGCCGGTCTTGATATCCACCAGGACGCGGCGGCCGTTGATGTGCCCCCAGCGATCTGGCGTCCCTGCGAAGAGCATGCCTGGGTCATACAGGGGCGTCTCAATTCCCTCCCAGTCCGGCTGATAATCCATGAGGAATCGGAGATATGCCTTGAGATACCCGGAAATCTCCGGATCCGTCTCCGGCTCCTCCCCATAATCCAGCATGGCGCAGGCGGCGTGAACATCGGAGCCGCGGCGGGCGGCCGCCTGCGCCAGCCAGGGGGCGGGCAGACACTCAGCTACTGATTTACATTCTACCGAAGGATACT
>OGZT01000400.1_pt1 | contig 35103 bp, 37 predicted proteins | sample 1576891 | NCBI WGS metagenome assembly OGZT01 (sample SAMEA3541521, study PRJEB24748) | human gut metagenome | biome: human gut; feature: human-associated habitat; material: faeces | place: China | collected 2012 | reverse complement strand
GGACAGGTGTTTGAAATCGGAGCAGGGGAATTTAAAAATAGTGGAACGGCCATAAGTACCATGGCTATCGTTATTAAGAAATAATTCAAAACAAAAATAGAAAGGAGTAGAAGATATGGAAACAAATATTCATCTCGAAAGGAAAGAACGGGAATCGACCAAGGAAGACCGTCGGTTAAGGAACCTTAAGTACCAAATGAGAAAGAAGGGGTATGTTATCAACGACAAGGAACGCGTATGTATCTTGGCGGATAAAAATGCTCGGTCCTCATTACAGGAAAAGAGAATTAAGACGTTTTCCTTTCGCCTTCAATATAAAATGCTCTAGCCTGGTGTACCCTCACCACTCCCTAGAAATAGAAAAAAGTTTGTAACCGTGTAACTTTAGAAGTTATGATTAAAGTTAGTGACATTTATAGCAAAACGCATGATGGACTAGATATAGTCTTAGATTATTATCCTCAGGCCGAAGGATGCGTCGATAACAAGAAGAAATTTAAACGCCGTCCAGAAGAAGACGACGCTTCGGCATGTATCAAGAAATTCAAAGTAAATAACGACTATGAAGTCTATAAGGTAACGGACTTCGGGGATCAGTCTACAGCAATGTCTCCGGTTGATATTTGCATGTATGAAGAAGGTATCTCTTTTTCAGAAGCGATTTTTAAGCTGGCAAGTCGTTATAATGTGACTAACGAACTAAATAAGTCAGTCAATAAGCCGGATATCAGAAAGCGACCGGCTAAAGCTGACGAAAAGGAAGAATCCCGATTTTTTGAACTTGAAAAAACATTCACGGCAGATCAACTTAAGATCATGGGCCCGCGCGTAAAGCAGGAACATATTGATCGGTTAAATTGGTACGTGGCAAAATCGATTTCTTATGTTAAGAATAGGGAAGTTACCACTAAATACACAACGCCTACCTATCCTATATTTATGCGTGAATGTATTGTACAGTCTAGTAATGATCCTGAAAAGGTTGTTAAGTTCTACAAGATATATGAACCGTTGAACCCGGATAAACAATGGCGTTTTAGTTATACCCCTGATGGGGTGAAGCCCAAAGAATTTATTAACGGTCTGGAAGAACTAAAGAAATTGTACCGGGAATATAATGCGAAAGAAGAAGCTTTATTTAAACAGGATCCCAAAAATGAGGATAAACCTTATAAAGAAAAAAAGCTGGAAGAAGCTTTCATTTGTTCAGGTGAACGTGATTCACTTTGTGTTGCTTCGCTTGGCTATTCTCCTTTGTGGTTTAATTCTGAAACCTACAAAGTAAGCCCGGAAGAGATTAAGGAAATATATAAGTATGTTGAGAAACTATATAATATACCGGATATCGATTCGACCGGTATAAGGAAGGCCACGGAATTAGCACTTAAGTACATGGATATCTTAACAGTCTGGCTACCTTCTTGGCTGACTACCTATAAAGATTGGCGCGGAAAACCACGAAAAGATTTCCGGGACTTCATGGAGTTAAGACAAAGGAATGAAGATTTTAGGAATCTTCTTAAAATGGCTATGCCAGCCCGATTTTGGGAGATAACGCAAAATGAGAAAACCGGGAGAAAACAGTACGAAATAGATGCGGACTGCCTACATTATTTTTTGAAGCTAAACGGATTTCATTCCTTAAGGGATGAAAATTCGGCTAATACTCAATATGTACGCGTAGTAGGACGGATCGTTTCGTCTATAAAGGGAAAGGATATAAGAACTTTCCTTCGCCAATTTGCAAGGGAGCGTTACCTGGATCGGAATATTCGTAATTTAATCCTAAATTCACCACGTATGAGCGATGGGGCATTGGAGAATCTGGACGAAATAACGCTGGACTTTACAAGTTATACCAGGAAGAGCCAGTATTTTTTCTTCCCTAATGCAGTATGGGAAGTTACAGGGGATAAGATAGAAACCCAATTGGCGAACATGGGTATTACAGATCGCTATGTTTGGGAAGAAAATGTAATACCGCACAAAGTTAAAGTATTGCCAGATATGTTTACGATAAAACGGGATAAGCTTTCAGACGGGACAGACGCTTGGGATATCGATATACACGAACATGCTAGTAATATTTTTCGATACTTAATTAATACGAGTAGAACACACTGGCGGAAAGAACTTGAATATTCCTTGGAACACTTGGATAATGAGGAAGCGGATAGGTATCGCCTAGAACATATTTTTGATATTGCAGGGCCTAACCTGGAGCCGGCAGAAATAGCGGAACAAAAACAGAATTTGATAAATAAGATTTTTGCGATCGGTTATATTCTTCACCGGTATAAATCACCTTCTCGCGCCTGGTCGCCCTACGCGATGGATAACAAACTAGGAGAAGACGGGGACAGTAACGGACGCTCTGGAAAGTCTTTTCTTTTTAAGACTTTCGATCACTTTATGAAAACGGTAAAGTTATCCGGTCGTAATCCTAAGTTAATGGATAATCCGCACGTGTTCGACCAGATCACCCAGCACACCGACTTTTTATTAATTGATGATTGCGACCGATACACTTCTACCGGTTTGTTCTACGATGTTATTTCGTCAGACATGACTGTCAATCCAAAGAACAACCAATCATTTAATATACCTTATAAGGATAGCCCGAAAATAGGTTTTACAACAAACTTTGTACCGGTTGACTTTGACCCATCGACAGAGGGACGTTTGCTTTATATGGTGTTTTCGGACTATTACCACCAACGGACGCCGGATAACGACTATCTGGAAACAAGATCCATCCGGGATGACTTCGGGAAAAACCTTCTCACAGACTATAACGAGGAAGAATGGAACCAGGATATTAACTTCATGTTGCAATGTTGTAAGTTCTATCTTTCATTAATTGATGATTCTGTTAAGATACTGCCCCCAATGGATAACATCATGCGTCGAAAATATAAAGCTGATATGGGAGCCGGTTTTGAGGATTGGGCTAAAGGATACTTTGCAGAGGAAGGGGATAAGGTCAACGTCTTGGTAGACAGGCAGACTGCTTTTCAGGACTTTATTAATTTCTCAGGTATGCGTAAATGTACCATGCAACGTTTTACAAAAGCTTTGAAAGGTTTCGCAAATCTTTCATCCTATGTGAAGTGTCTTAATCCGGAGGAATTGAGAAATACCGGTGGACGTATAATTCGTAAGATTAACGACAAAACTTGCGAGATGATCTATCTTCAGACAGTAGGAGCCAAAGGTATTAATGATATAAAGAGAACGATTGGGGAAGAACAATTAAACATCCAATCGCAGATAAGCATAACCGGATTTACTGATACTAAAACGGAAGAGAATAATGATGGACCTTTCTAAATATAGACTGAGGAGTAGACAGGAATTTAGGGAGCTGATGCTGATACCAGGTTTTTACGAGTTTGCTGCACCAGTCTATAGATTTCTCGAATCGATGGAAGAAGGTACTATTTTTAATTTTGCTGATAAATGTGAGGATGAACAAAAATTAGAGTGGTTTATCAAAGTGGCATGTTTGTTTATCAACTGCGGAAATTTTGAGTACGAGCTAAACGATGAGTATACAAAGATAAGGCGTAAACGTCTCTTATCGATAGAAAAAAAATGGAAACAAGAATATTACAAGAAGTTACGGAGTAGTTAGATATGCGCAGGTATGTTAGGTCGATATTGCAACGAAAGGTAGAGAATAAAAAAGGTCGGATATTAAAATGTCCGACCTTTTTATTTTTAATTGTTTTATTCCGTCTTCTTTTATTTTCGCTTTCCCCTTTCCCCTTGTGTTTTTGCTACTAAAATTTTGTAACTCTGTATCCTGTATTTGAAAAAGAATATAAAAAGCTAATAATGAATTAAATAGATGGTTGCAAATTCAGTTACAAATTCAGCTACAAACTAAGTTACAAAATATAATAATTTGTACCGTCCCGTTTTTTAACTGATAAAAGTAGTATGGTTGCAAACTGTATTATCGCTTTTATTTTTGTATTTATGTTTTGTATCTTGTGTAATTGCTTGATATTTAAGTAGATATGATGGTAAAGAAACAGGTTGCAAAGTTGCAGAATTTTCGGAGCAAATTCAAAAACATCAGAGATTGAAGAACAAAAGATGGAAACACAAAAAGTATTTCATTTTACATTTTGTAAAAATGTTATATTATTAGTGTCCGATAGTCAAGAAACGCACTTTATTTGCTTATATAGTTTTTAAATTAATATATTATTTGTAATTTAGCGGTAAATTTATCGCAATGGTAACAACGAAAATAACAATCGAAGCACATTTAGCAGAATATTGCTGGTCTAAATTTACCGCAGATCCGGATGGGGCACCGGTGAGATTTGCCGATAACTTGGATATTTATCATCTTATTTATGATTTGCTGGAAAAACGCCCAATAAATTGTTCCAGGGATCAAGGAAACTTAGAAATTATTTTGCCGGACCGTAGAGATGGGGATAAAATAGGTGGCAAGTCTCCGGAAAGGTTTAATTATTTAGGCGAACGAAGCCAACGGATTATTAATAAGAAGATAAAATTAATGATGCGGGCAGAAATTCATGATTTGATTGATGAAAATAAACACAAATTCGGTATTGATATGATTCAGTCGGTACATTACTTCATGAAAAAGTATTGTATTGAATCAATTACAGAAGATGCTCTTTTGAAAGATTATCAACGTTGGAGGGATGATATAAGACGTTCAACAAAAAAACGTCCCTACAACAAAAAGTAGAAGTTTTTTTCACCTACCAAGTGTATCGTATTGTCCTTTTTTTAACGGAAAAATGCCGGAATTTTGCCGGAAAAATGCGGAGTAATTGAAAATCAAATAGTTATATAGTATGAGAACAAAGAAAACACCCTATTCGGCAGCTAATTCACTTCGGCTGATACCGGTAGACAAAATTTATCGTTTTGCTCTAATTACGTCACGTGCTTTTGTTTCCTTCCAAAACGGGGATTATGAAATCCCAATCGTGCCAGGGACATTTATGCCCGACGTCCAATCGGAGGAAGCAGAAGGAGGCCTTGTATATAATGTGGGGCATACGTTTAACGTTGCCTTGATTGATATAGCCAATGAGCATTTGTTGGCTGCATTGAGCAAACAAGAGTTAATCGCTATTTACACTGATGAAGCCGGAAACGATGTTGTTTCCGGGACCCAGCAAACGCCACTGACATTTACTTATGCAAAGGTATCCGGGCAATATCAATGTAAACTAACCGGGATAATGTCACATTCAGAAGCCTTTTACAGTCCTTTCTAGCCCGCTTTTAAACGGTTTCTTTTGCAGAAAAAAGAAACCGTGGATAAAATTCAGCAGATTTTTAATGAGAAATGGGCGATCGAGGCAAAGGATTATCACCACCTTTTATCACTTATCTTGCCTTCTATAAATAACGGTAACTTAGCAGCTATTGAACAGCATCTTTCGCAAAATAAGGTTACGGCTTATGCCGCTATGCCTTATGTGGCGGATCGATGGGAACTGGAAGACGCTTCGTTACCGGAAAATTCAGTCGTTATACTTACCTGTGATGGCGTTTTATATTCTTGGGAAACTTACCGTTTGGAACAATTTATTGCAAAAGCCCTAGCAAATCCAAAGATAGCCGGTATTGTCTTATTTGTAAACGGCCCTGGCGGAATGATTACCCGTGTAGATCTTTTGGAAAGAATGATCCGGGAATCTTCTAAACCAATTGCAGCATATATTACCGGTGTATGTGCTTCCGCGCATTTTTGGTTTGTGTCTGCATGTGGGCGGAAATTCGTTTCTTCCCCAATGGACGAAATAGGATCCTGCGGGATTATCTACACTTATCAAAGCTTTAAAAAGTATTATGAAGAGCTAGGCGTTGAGCTTAAGGATATTTATCCTGATAGTGCGGATCTGAAAAATAAAATGATTCGTGATATGGAAGAGAAACAGGATGATAGCCTTATTAAAGAGAAGCTTTCTTTTTATCACAATCTTTTTGCACAGGCAGTTGCCAGGAATCTGGGCATAAAATACGATCGAAACGATCCTCTTTTTCGTGGGCAAACCTATTTTGCTGATGTAGCCCTGGCAAATGGTTATGTAGATGCTTATGGTACGTTGGAAGATGCTATCGTATGGGTACTATCACAAGCGACACTAAAAAGGGCTAATGAGATAATTTAATATTCACTTTTTAATCAATTTGTTTTATGAAAAATCGTTTTTCACAATTCGTTCCGGCTGTAATGGCTATTCTGGGGATTAAGGACTGGAATAAGGACGCGGACAAAAAAAACGCTTTACTGGCAGAAGAGAAAGAAAAGCTTAAAAACATGGGCTTTAATGAAACTTTTCTCACTGGTTTTTGTGAAGCGTTAAGTAATGACTTCCCGGATGACAATCCGGAAGGGAATACGGGAAAAGAAACAGGTATCCCCGAAGGGAGTGCTTCAAATGCAGTAATACAAGGTTTGCTGGCTGATATTACGGCAAAATTGGCCACTGCCCAGGAAGAGATTGTAACTCTCAAAAAAGAGAAGGGGGAACTTTCTACGGAAGTAGCAGCTAAAAAAACAGAAATTACCGGATTGCAGAATCAAATTAAGACGCTTTCTGATATGGCCGAACAAGATAAAGGAGCCGGTGCGCAACATGCACGCCTTGACCCGGATGCAAAAAACATCGTTTTGAACTGGGACGATGAGAAACAATTAGGTGGTCTTTCTGGTGAAATGTTCGGACTTGATAGAGCATATAACCAACGTTTACGTGCAGAAATGCTTTATCGTAAAGGTATTGCAACTCAGGTTCCTACTGCAAGTTCTATTGACTATTCCAGACTGAAAGAAGATTTAGGCGCCTTCTACCGCATCCCATGGCAGGAACGCTTGCAGTCTTTCTTGATGCTTTTACCATCAATTGAGAGCATTTTCCCGCTTGAAAGCGGATATCAGGATCTTGCTGTTCTGACCAATATCTGGCTTGGAGAATTTTCACAGGCTGACAATACCGAAAGTAATTTTGATAATGTCACTAAGGGCAATTATGAATTTGACAACGAAACGCTGCGTATGTTCAGCGTCATGTTCGCTCACAAATTCAAGGACCTGAAGGCTCTGGAGAAATCTTGGATCGGAAGCTACAATAAAGAAGGCTCGCAGGTTATTAAGTGGTCTTTCATTGAATATATCCTGGCTGAAACGGCAAAGAAGCTGCACAATGAGCGCGAACAACGTCGCGTGAACGGTGTACGCAAAGAACCGGACCTGAATAAACCGGGACGTGCTATGGGAGCCGCTGATGGAATCTATGAGTTCATTAACAAGAAAGTGAACGGACATGTTGACATCAATAACGGAAAACTAGTCTATCAGGTGAAACCGTTTGAACTCGGAACCTTGACACCGGAAAACATAGGGGAAAAATTGTTTCAAGGAACATCTATGATTCCGGCTGTTTTACGTGATTCCGGCTCTTTGTCTCTCTATATTCCATCTCATATGATTGTTTGGTATCACAAGTACAATGAGTTGCATTATGGTACTAATCAGGATTATAAGGCAGGTATGATGTATGTGAAGGAATATCCTTCCGTTAAACTGATTCCTGTACCTAATGCCGATAATCATCATCGCATTATCTGGACCATGACCGGTAATATTCATACGTTTGAACATGTGCCCGGTGAAATGACGAAGTTTAATATTGAGCAACAGGACTGGACTTTGAAGGTGTGGAGCAATTGGAAAGAATCTATCTGGGCGTATGCGGTAGGATTCAAGTACACAAAGAAAGAAGATATGGATTATACGCGCCAGATGATCTTCTGTAACGAGTACGATCGTCCGGCGTCTTATTTCGTAGAGTCCGATAAAGACATCCAACCTTCCGCAAAGTATCATACTTCAATTGTTACGGTTGCCAATACTAATCTGTTGGCTGTTACTGATATTGAAGATGCAGAGGTCGGTAAAATCATCACTTTGAAGTGTGGCAGTGAAAACAAAGGGGTGAAGATTGAGAAATCAGGCAATTTCGCTCTGATATCCGAAGCATGGAATCCCAAGCAAGGTGATTTGATCCGTTTGATGAAACGTGAAGACGGGAAGTTTATTGAAATTGGGCGTGAAACCGGTGCCACTGATGCTTTACAGTTTACCGATGATGAAACAACGCCTTCTTTGCAGGGAGGATCTGTTTTTGTTACGGGTGCAAATACAAAAGCAACAGCAATAACCAATTTCGCTGATGCTATTATTGGCAAAACTTATACAGTTTACGGAAATGGAAATGAAAATGCCAGTACCATCGCTGCTAGTGGAAATTTTGTGTTGACAAAAGTCATAACATTGAGTACCGGTAAGTTTATTAAGCTGGTTAAGGCTGATGACGGCAAATTCTACGAAGTTGCACGCGGCTAGTAACTGTTGGCAGGGGGGGATAATTTCCCCCTACTTTTTATTAATCTCAAAAAAAGGACTATATGATTACTTACGTTAAAACATCTGTTCCCAGACCGGCAGGAAATCCGGGTAAGGGAATAACTCCTAAAGACGTTCTTACGTTGATTGATGTCGATGATCTCACTTCTTTTCCAGCGCGTGATGGTGCCGGCGTCGTACTTGTGGGTGATATCGTAGTAAAACCATCGGCGTATTCTGTTGATTTGTATATGACGCCCGGAACTGTTGAGCTTGCATCCAACGGTGAAGGAGAAACTGATGCGAAAGGTTTTACACCTTCTATCAAAGGTAAGCATCCGGGGAATAAGAGAGAGGTGCGCGAATTTAAGACGAACTGGTTAGGTCGCCATTGCATTGGTATATTACAATACTGCAACGGTGAACCGGCGGATATTATCGGCTCTCCTTGCAACCCTATTGAAATGGCTGTAAACTATACCGGTAATAAGGATGCCAATTCATCTGAATTTACTTTCACTCAAATTAGCAAGGGTGATGATATTGGTATTTACGAAGGGACAATCCCGCATGAAGAACCGTTGGCAGTAGTGGAAGCGGCTGCAACTGAAATTGCTTTCAAAGGAACAGGGCAGTATCAGCTAACGGCTGGTGCCGCTAAGCTTGCTTCTGTCACAGGTGCTAAGCATGGTGATTTATTAACTTTGTTGGGTGTCGTATCCGGTGTTGCACCGACTATTGAAGCAGGTGCTTCGTCCGATTTCTTATTGCAAAACGGGAAGACATTTGTAGCATCACCAGGCAGTCAGATAACATTCAAGACTTTCGATGGCGGTGGTGGTGAAATGTTATTTATTGAGCAATCAAGGTACGAGGCTTAATATGCCTTGATTTTTATAGGTAGAACTAAAAGTCTTATTCTTTATTGAGTAAGACTTTTTTGATTGAAAAATTTTGTTTACTTTTGTAGTGCCCAATCAATTACAAAATATGAATCCTTTATAAGAGTGTAATCCGTAAAGTCGGATTCTGGTGAGTAATTCCAGTGGGCGCACTTTTATAAGGGATTCGCCATTATATATTGTCTTTACTAATGAAGCCGCCATCTATCATTGAGCGTATCTTTGTTGGATCTACATCAATACGTAGTGGGTATTTCTTTTTACTATGACAAAAGATATTATTTCTAAAGAACATTTTGATTATCTTTTTGAAAATGGATTGATCGTTGATGGTACTAACGGAGGGCTTGTCCTTGGGTGGTCTCATGATGAAGGTGGTATTTATATGATTATAGAATGCGATGAAGGGCATAAGATTGTTGCTACTATGGAAGGTGGTGAATATCTTCTCAGCAGTAGTTCATATGCCAAGCACAAAGATAGGATTATTTCCATAAATAGCGAAAGACCAAAACAGTATTTTATTGATATAGACGTTTTAAGAAAGACTCCTATAATACAGGTTAATTCCATTCAGTATTTACTATTGGATAAAAGAGGACAATTTATTGTGAATAAAGATGCGACATGTCATTATTTGGAGGACCTGAACCTATTGAATAATGATGATTGGTGAAAATCGAATGATTATTTTTTTGCCATTATAAATCTTATTCGTATATTTGTAGTGCTAAAACAATAATAAGATGAATCTTATTCCGTAGAGCGCGGTCAATGCTCAACATTTGTTTGGGCTTTTTTTATGCCCAATTTTGAAAATATAGGCGGCTGCCTTTCCCTAGTAGATTTTTGCTCTTCGGAGTGGGATTATCTATTATTGTTTTAGCGAACTCGGGAAAGTGCAGCCGCTCTTGTGCTTCAGCCGGTAGAACTGTATTCTACCAAAACGCTAAAACAATAATAGATATGAAAAAACAACTCACCGGCACCAACTACGTGCCTTCGTTCCGTACTAAATCGGACACTAATACGCTCATGGAGCGTTATTTCCGTAGTCTTTCAGACTGCGAAGTCAAATCACCCTCGGATGCCTACTATGCCTCGGCTATTGCCTGCTTCTGCCTTACGTTTATATTTCCGCCCTGTATTATCGCTGTCGGTTATTGTGTCTATAAAGCCAGGAAAGGAGGAAATAAGCGATGAAATCATTTGAATTTACAAGCTACCAATCTACCTTGATTGATGCCATGCGAAAGCATGAAGAAGAAATAAGAGATATTCGTATGATGAAGCATTTCATTCATGAGGAACTTGTAGACAGTCTGCCATTTCATGAAGGCGATCTTGCTGAAATCACCTGTAAAGATTGTATTACCGGTGAAGTCTTTATCGAAAAAGGTGTTATTGACTTGGTCTCAATCCATGAAAAGGAAAAAGATGTTACCGGTCTTTATTATCCTTTGAGAAAGAATGGTAAGCCGTCTAAGAAATTGAGACACCTGAGTGGAAGCATTATTGCTGTAAATGTCATACAGAAAGGAGGGCAGAATGGAAACGCTTAATATTAATACCGTAATAATAGACCAACAGGTTTTGGATACTCTGAAAGATTATCAAGCTGATGGAGCTAAAATAGATTGTCAAACACTGGAAACAACGATTGATTATCTTTTTAGTGTTTCTGAAATGAATGGATATGCCGGTGATATGGATGGGAACGGTATGCTAAAACTCATATACAGCCTTCGGCAGATGAAGGGAAATTTGATGAAATTACTTCCGGAAGGTAAGTAAACTTCAATGATACATGCAGGGATATCCGTTCGGGTATCCCTTTTTTTTAGTCCTTTGCCTGGCAATTGCCTTTTTTAATCTTTGTGTCTCACTTAATAAATTAATCAAATGAAAGAACAAATTATTTCCTATTTACAAGGGCCTAGAAACTTCGCGGAAGGCGTGGCGCTTTATGAAATATTCGGAGTAAATCGCATGTTGAAAGCTAAATTTCGGCAGATTGGAGAATGTGAAATGACTAAAGGAGCGCTTTTCGAAGAATTACGTAAGCTGGCCGGATTATCTGAAATGGATTTTTCTTCAATGCGCAGAACTGCATACAAGAAGCCGGAACCGATACCAGAAACCGTTAAATCTGTTTTGCCTAAAACGTATGTAGATGATTCACTTATCGCATTGGCTGACCGCTTCGGTGTTACTGTTGATGAACTTGTTAGCGATGAATTTATCGAGAAAGTGTTATCAGCAGACGAAAACCAAGATAAAGTAGACGAACTGGAAGAGGAACTAGAGGAAGCAAAATCAAAGTATTGTGAAGTCCCTGAAACTGTACGTAAAACAATTCGTTTCCGGGAAGAATTTCCCTTCTTAAATGAAAAAGATTGTCCGAATGAGTTTAAAATATTGGTATCAGATATGTTTTCAGCTTATGACCTGTACCGGGAAAGTCATGAGATGTTAGCCAATACACCGGATGATGTGGCAAGTGAGGAAACGTTTAGATGGGCGAAGACAGCAGTAGAAAACTATCTGGATAACCGGGAAATGTGGGAAGAACTGGAATATTACCGGGAAAATCATAAGATATTAGGGAAAGCAAAAATTATGCAGGAATTAGCTGAAAGAAATGAAATATCTGCATTATCAGATTTGGATATAGTGAAGCAACTGAATAATGCCAAATCGAATATCTCTAAGGGCAAAAAAGACTTGGATAAAGCAGATAGCGATGAAAAGAAAGCCAAAGCCCAGGAAAAGATAGATAAGTGGAGCAATAAGAAAGACATGCTAGATAAGGAAATCGAATCAAGAAAAAAAAACTAGGTTTCCATCTTTACAGGCTAGAAAAAAAGCGGGCTGCATGGTTAACTATGAAAACCCGCTTTTCTCACCCGTGCGATCGATCCGAAGTCGGGATCCAGAGTCAGAAAGTAGGTGCTGAAATTCAATCTGATTATGAACGTCTTAATATTTTAAATAATGAATAACTTACCGGTAGACTCTTTCTTTTTCGATATAGAGCAAAGGGAAGATATACAGCGAATGGCAGCGTTAGGATACAGCCCTAAAGAGATAGCAATTTATCTAGGCGTAGATGTTGATTCTTTTGTAAAGGATGCTTATATAGAGGGTACAACAATTAACGGAATAATCCGGCAGGGAATATTAGTTTCTAGGGCTAACCCGGAAATGAAACTGCATGAACAGGCCGAAGGGGGGAATATAATTGCTATTCAACAACTGGAGAAGGTGAATAGGAGACGAACATTTGAAATAATTGTAGAGCAAATCGATGAAGATGAATGTAACTAAGCCAACGCGGTTAGATATTGAAAATATAGATATAAACCAAATTACACAGATTTTATCTACTGGTGATTTAGATACCTTACCGCCAGAAGAACGAGCCTATTACGAGCTTATGGAAATGGTTAGAGGGCTAAGGGCTAGAATGAGGTATAACGGTAAGGTAATAACAAAAGCCGGTATTATTAAGTTACTTAAGTCAGAAATTTACGGTTTGTCTGACTGGATGGCCCGGCAAGTTTATTCGGATTCTATTAACTTTTTCTACGCACAAGAAAATATAAGGCCGGAAGCATTTGCGAACCTATACGCCGAGAAGCTGGAAAAGTGGGCAGATTCTATGTTCCTGATGGGGAAAGGTGAAGAAGCTTCGCGTATTCTGGAACGTGCCGCTAAATTAAGGTTACGCTTTGCTTCGACTGAAACAGAAATCCCGGAAGAACTTCTAAATAAAAAACAGATAGTCATTTATACGACAAAACGATCTGATCTGGGTGTACCGGAAACGGATCGAAAAGAGCTGGAAGAGTTTATCGATGAAATCCCAGATATACCAATGATTGTACGGGATAGGCTAAAAGAAGATGCACAGATAAAGAAATTTAATCTTAAAAAACGAATGATCGAAGATGCCGAAGAGTTCAGAGAAGACGATACAGAGGATTAATACCGATGATGTTGAAGTAAGATATTCACATGTTATAAAGGTACTGACGGACTGGATAGATACTACTAATCTAATTACAAGTGCCGGTCGTGGAATGGCTAAAAGTACTGTTATACAGGCCAGACGCTCTGCCGATTGTGTTTATGATATGCCGGGTGCGGCGCTTGCTTTTGCAGCTAATACCTACACGAATTTAACAGATAATATAATGCCAGCGGTAAAAACAGGCTGGGAGTTAATGGGGCTTTATGAAGGTGTACACTACATTTCTAACAAACGCCCGCCTGAATCTTGGCGAAAAAGGTGCAGTATAATAGTAGATGATTATAAAAATACTATTTCATTTTGGAATGGATCTATAATTTTTCTAGGATCCCTAGATCATCCGTCTTTGTTGGCTGGTAAGTCAGTAGTTCATTTATTCTTTGACGAAGCTAAATACGATCAAGATAAGAAGGTTAATAGAGCTATGCCGATTTTGCGTGGTGATGCCATTCGTTACGGGCATAGTCATTACTTTTTAGGGGTAACCATTACTACGGACATGCCGGATGTTTTGGAGGGGGAATATGACTGGTATTTTCGTTATGTAAAGCTGATGAAGCCAGAACGTATTCTAAAAATAGTCCAAGCGGCAGGGGAACTAAATGAACTGCGTATTAAGCTAGTACGAGAAGAAAATAAAGAATCTCCTTCTCCTGATAAACTAAGACGGATTAAAAAAAAGATAATCTATTATGAAGCTGCCTTACTTAAGATGCGGAAGGGGGAAAGTTATTTTATTAATGCTTCTAGCTTTACGAACATTGATATTCTAACAATTGGGTATATAAAGCAACTTTTTAACGGAACACTTGAATTACACGAATTTAAAAAATCGGTGGTAGGTATGCGCCCTGGGCTTCGCCGAGATATCCGTTTTTATGTGGCTTTTTCTGAAAAGCATAAATATACAGATGGTGTGTATCATGGGGAACCGGCAGTAAATTCTAGGGATCTGCGCTTTTTACACCATGATAACCCGATAGATGCAGGCGTCGATTTTGGTAATCAACTATCCCTAATCATAGGGCAGGAAGACGGTGTATATTACCGATTACATAAGAATTTTTTTGAGTTACCGCCTAATTGGTTTAGAGAATTGGCAGATCAATTCCTAGGCTTTTTCCTGAATCACGAGGAAAAGGAATTAAACTTGTATTATGATCGTGCCGGAAATAATTTTGAAAAGCAGAAAGAAGACTATGCACGAAAATTGAAAGAAGCTATCGAGATAGACGGGGAAGGCAACCGGACAGGATGGATCGTTAATCTTATGAGTCGCAAACAAGCTAATATCCGGCAAGATGAAGAATACGACTTTATGTTGGAACTAATGAAGGGGGAAAACAGAGCATTACCAATTCTTTTAATTGATGCAGTTAATTGCAAAGAAGCCGTGTCTAGTATTGAGAAGGCACCAGCCGGGATCCGATACAAGGGGCAGCAAAAGATAGTTTATAAGATTAAGAAGTCGGAGAAACTGGCACCTAAGAAATTGCCTATGCTTTCTACAAACTTCTCTGATGCCTTTAAATACTTAATGATGCGTAAGCTCTGGCGGCGGGCTATTAAGGGCAAAGGCAAGGCTAGTAATGCCAGCCCTTACGTGCCGGGATTCGATGACATGGAAGGGTGATGAAGGCAATTGCCCCAATAGGCCGACCTTATACCGGGGTCGGCCTTTTTTGTCACCAAAGTTACGAAATGTTAATAATATTAACGCAGTTAATCATATTTCACATTTCAAAAAACGAGGCAATCGCCTTTCGACTTCTGAGCGGCTCGGTCTTCGGTGTGTGACTAAAAAAAAGAATACGTACCCGTTTATGCTTATTCTCTTGTTTTTAAGTGCTTTGTAGTGAGGATGAGCAAAATTTACCCTTCAAATACAGTGTTTTTCTGTTTTTTGAGACAAAAACAGGTTCAAAAACGGGAAATTCTGCACTTTTTAGATTTCACATAAATGTTATTCATGTATATTATGATTAAAAATAAAAAAGATATCTCTTAAAAACTTCCACATTTGGGAATTTTTTGTATCTTTGTATCAAACAAAAAGAAGTTATGAAAATAATCGATTCTGAAAAGCTGGAAGAGTTCATAAAAAAACATGCGGATGCTAGTAACGCTATCGAAAAATGGGTAGAAAAAATAGAGGCCGCAGACTGGAAAAATCACAATGAACTGAAAAATGATTTTCTTTCAGCCGATTATGTGGGAAATAACCGGTATGTGTTCAATATCCGAGGAAATAATTATCGAATAGTTGCGATCGTTGTTTTCTTTGCTGGTAGAATGACTATTCGCTTTATTGGTACCCACAAAGAATATGATAGGATCGACGCTAAGAATTATTAAAAAGGAGGGCATTATGAAAATTAGTAGTGATTCCCAATACAGGGAATATAAAAAGGAAATGGAAGTTTTGATCCAGAAGGGAACAAAGCTTGGTGATATGGAATTGCTTTCAGAAGCAGACAAAGAAGAATTTGTACGCCTTACTGATGCGATTTATGAATGGGAGGCCGCTTATCATCCTTTGCCTGGTAAGGTATCGACAGTAATAACGGACGCTATCAAACAACGTATGAGCATAGGCAATATAAAACAGAAGGATGCCGCTAAAAAACTGGGTGTCTCTGAATCTCGTGTAAGTGAACTTTTATCCGGTAGGCGATCGCTTAATTTAAACATGGTGAAACGTTTACGCGATAATTTTGGAATATCGGCTGATTTTATCCTGGATAATATGTAAAAAGTGAAATAATAATAAGACGAGAAAGCTTTATCTAATCGGATAAAGCTTTTTATTTGTGGCTTTTTCTCTACATTTACCAGCTAATCATAATATATGCAGTATGAACACACTAAAGCCGAATTTTGCCACAAAAGAAGATAACGGCGTGAATCTTTTGCGTAAATCTTCAAAGATATTTTTAATAGTCTCACAAATAGCCGGAATTATAGGGACTTTTGCCGGGATAATGGATTTTGATAGTTTAGGAATACCGGTTATTGCAATAGCCATTTTAATCTTTGTTGCAGGGTATTTAGTACGTGGTTTTGCTTTATGTATTGCTACGATTGCGGAAAATTCCGAAAAACATAAAGAGTAGCCAGTTAATCAGAATATATCTATTTATTTATAGGGTGCATCGGGAACGGTGTGCCCTTTCTTTTGTCCTTTACCTACACATCTTAAAAGCTCATATTTGCCTAAAAATAGAGCAATATGAATGAAATATTAATTACTACAGTAATCAGTTCTATTTGTACTGGTGGTATTACTTGGCTTTTTACTCTAAAATATACTAGGAAACAGGCCGAAGCTGATGCGATGCTATCCGTGCAAAACGTATATCAGCAGATAATTGAAGATCTTAAAACGGATCGGGTGGAGTTGAAAGAAAATATCAAGGAACTGGCGCTAAAGGTGAGTGAGAACGAACGGGAAATTAAAGCAATGAAGCCGAATCTTTGCGGGCGGAAGGCATGTATACAAAGAATACCAATCAATTAATTATATGAAAAAATATGCTTTGTATATTGTACTATCGGGAGTCTTCCTTGCTAGTTGTAGCCGCGCAACGATCGATCACCGGAAAACAAATGAAACGGTATTGTCAGACAGCGTTAAAGCTCGCACAGATACGCGAGAGGAACAAGATAAGCAGCAGGGACATAGTACAGAACGTAATACTAGAACTGACGAGGAAAACCGCGTCGTTATTAAATTTGATACGGAAAAGCCAGTTACGAAAGAAACAGGTTTACCACCAATCAAAGAAATCTCTTTTACCGGTTCCACCACTAATCAAGAAAAAGAACTTTATACGGAGATCGACACGGAGAAAAATATAAAATCAGTAATAAACGATTCAACAGCAGTAAATCGTAAGACTGATAAGAAAGAAGATATTAAGACGAGCAAAGAAATTAAGCCTTCGACTAGTTTATGGAAGGCTTTGTTATATATCTGCCTTATTGTTTTCTCCTATTATTTATTTGATGTATTGCGGGCACACTGGCCGAAAATAAAACAGTTATGGCGAAGGGTATTCAAACTATAAACTTATATACCGCTATCGAGCAGATGAAGCAAATTTCCGCAGATGGTGACACTTTTTCTATAACATTTAGAAAATACGATCGTCAGCGGAGATCTGGCGGGGATTCGGTTAGGTTGAAATATGCTAGGTTACGGCCTAAAACATCGGATGCAGAGATCGAAAATTCTAGCTATAAATTATTTCTAACTGATACAGAAACAGGCAAACCGCTAAATTGTTGGCAAATACTTGTTACAGAGTTCAACGGGATCAAAATTTACGTTTAATATGGAAATCAGAAGAACAGGCAATTTCGGATTTATAGATACAGGGGAAGGACAATTAATTTCCTTTGCCATGGGGAAAGGCTGGGCGCCTTCTTCTATTAATTTTAGCAGGCCGGATAGTTGGCAGACTAAGAAAATAAGAGTTAATGGAATTGATATCGTGCCGATGGGCGCTAATAACGACTTACCAGGAGACGTACAGCGTTTACTAGATAATTTCTACGGTGGGGAAGGTATCATGGGGAAAATACAGGGCCTACAATGGGGAGAAGGCCCGCGTTTTTTTGAAGATGCCATCGACGAAGGAAATAATAAGTTTTATCGGAAATGGATACTAGATGATAAGATCCAGGAAGATTTAGAGCGCTGGGATCATCGCGAGTTTATGTTACGATCCTTAGTTGATCTTATCCACATGCAGGGGTTTTGGACTAAGTTTATTAGAAACCGGGGGCCGCGTATTGGTGCAGCTGGTAAATTTCTAAAGTTGGAACATATACCTTATAAAAAATGCCGTTTTGAATATCCAGGCGATAACCACGACTTTCCGCAAAATGTATATGTAGGTGATTGGCCGTTTCCGGATCCTACTAAATTGGCTAAATATCCGGTTTTTAATCCAGCAGATCCCTTTAAGTATCCGGTATCAGTTGGATATTTCAATATCTATTCTTTCTGTAAAGATTTCGTAAGCACACCTCGTTTTCTTGGCGCTTTCCCATGGCTAGAGCTGGCCGGTACGATTGCGCCATTACTGGCCGCTTATAATGCTAATTCGTCGGCCTTAAGCTTGCACATTGAGAGCCCGCAGGGATATTGGGATGCAGCGGAAGAACGAATAAAAGACATTTGCAAGCGTAAAGGTATTGCTTATTCCGCTAAAATGCTGGAAGACTTTAAAGATGAAGCAATGGAAAAGTATGCGGCAGGTGTTACCGGACGCCAGAATGTCGGTAAATATATGCACACTACTAAATTTTGGAACGCGGAAGCCAATAACTTTGAAGGATGGACAATCACGCCTATCGATAAAAAGATAAAAGATTATATCGAGAGCCAGATAAAAATAGCTAATAAGGCGGATGCTGCGGCGACTTCTGGTTTTGGGCTGGATCCAGTTTTATCAAACCTTATCATGGAAAATAAGTTATCCAGCGGATCCGAGAAGCTTTATTCTATAAAGGTTTATAATGCCAGTGAAACAGCTATACCGGATATGATACTTTGTAAACCGTTGATGCACTATATACGTGCGAATTTTCCGGGAAGTAAGACGCAAATAGGGCTTTATCGAAGTATTGTCAATGCGGAAGAGAACATTTCACCAAGTAGCAGAGTAAAAGAAAATGCGTAAACTTTTTGCGTCAGACATACCACCCAAAGAACCGGAATTACCTTTGCATGTCGATTCAGGGTCGGAAGAAACTACGGAAGCAGCAGAACAGCCAGGGAAACATGTACAATGTAAAAGGATGAAAGGGCGGCATTTCGATAAACGTGTAAAAAGAGAACTTGCACTAGAAAAGGAATTACCCTGGCATTTTGAACCGGGATGTTCCTATCACTGTATCAGCTTTGGGGATGTGGATAGCTTAACTTATTTACGTGCCATAGTCAAACAGCAGAAGATCGAATATTGCCTAATATCTACCTGGTGTATGGCTATTACTGATGCAAAGGAAATTGAAAACTGGATTGAAAAAGGATATATCGGACGAATTGATTTTTATGTGGGTGAAATTTTCCAGGGAAGTTATTCCGGTGTTTATTCCTATCTAAAGGATGTAGCAAAAAGGAATAATGGGCGGATCTGCATATTTAAGAATCATAGTAAAGTAATGGCCGGTTTTGGGGAACATTTCGATTTTGTTATCGAAAGTTCTGCAAATATCAACACAAATCCCAGGTGTGAACAGGCTACAATAACGATCGATACCGGACTATCCTGTTTTTATAAAGACTTTTTCGATGAAGTGAATAGCTTTAACGGAGACTTTGAAGGGTGGAATAAGTATGAATTTAACCAGAATAAGAAGTGATGAAAACAATCTTTGATAAAAATAACAATGGTACGTCGGAGCTAGTCGAAGCGCTAGGAATGATTGACGCTGCAACCGATTTCTCTAAGTGGAAACCTTACATACCATTAAGTGTTAGGCGCTTAACAGCTATCATAGGGCCGGAAGTTTACGACAAAGTGGTAGAATTTTATCACTCTACGGAGCCAGATTCAAAAACAGAAGAAAAGTATAATACTCTTCTTTTGTTGATGCAGCAGTCCGTAGCTTTATTTACATGGATCAAGATTATCCCCACACTGGACGCCCAACACGGGAACACAGGCCGGCAAAAGCGGTTAGGTGAACATGAAAAGGGACTTACTGCCATACAGGAATATAAAGACGAAACAAATATCCTTAATCTGGCTTATGAATCGGTAGACGCTTTGATCGCTTATTTAGATAAAGAGAACTTCGATTTCTGGTTGAAGTCAGAGAAGAAAAGAGCTATAAATCAGCTCTTAATAAGAAGCAAAGAAAAATTCGATATTTATTATACAATCGGGAGCCATCGTCTTTTTTTAACTCTTATACCGATTATCCGGGAAATGCAAGATCGCTATATTGTCCCGATAATTACGCGGAAGCGGTACGAACAGTTACTTTCAGGGAATGAACTAAGCGAAGACTTTAACGATGCAGTATGCAGACCTTTGGCCCTTCTAACGATGCAGAAGGCAGTTGAACGTTTGCCTGTTGAAGTTCTTCCAGATGGGGTAGTTCAGGTACAACAGGCCGGAACCGTAAAAGAAAAGATTAAGGCCGAAGCCGAAGCTAGGAAAGCAGTGTCTAAAAGTCTGGGGGACGATGCGGGAAAAGATCTTATAGCGTTACAAGACTTTATCGCTACTATTGAGGCGGAACCGGACGAACCGGATCTGTATTTACCTAAAGCAACCGTACAGTCAAAAGGAATAACATTCTAATATGCAAGAATTTACATATGATAATAAAACAAAGGAGATACCGGAGAGCCTGGAAGAACTTTCACCGGTTCAGTACTATCGGTATTTAGAACTTGTTTTGATGATGAATACCGGTAAGATATCCCCCTTTCAGATGAGATGCAAGCTTATTTCCCTGCTTCTTGGCATGAAGTGTAACTTTACGATATACAGAGAATCAATCATTAATGAAGTAAATGCGCAGTTGCATAAGGTAGATGTCTTTTTTGATATAACGGAGGAATCGGGTAAGGCAATTTATGACCCCCATATTAAGTCGGGCAAGAATCTTTTGCCGTCGTACAAGAATTGGAAAGGTCCGGAAGATATGCTCAATAACATCACCTTCGGTCAGTTTGTGCAGTGTCTTAATCTGGCAAAGGAGATGGAAGTGGCACAAAGGGAGAATGATAACAAACAGGTAGATAGCTTGATGTCTGAATTTGGCGAAATACTATATACGAATACTGATTCCCGGACAGAAGGAAACAAGCTACCGCCTTTAGTCTGTTTCCATTCCTATATTTTCTTTTGTGCCGTTTGGGAGTTGATTTATACCGTGCCTATACCAATCAATGGAGAAGAAATTAATTTCTCTATATTATTTCAGGAACCCAATGGGGAAAAACGGGCGGACGATAAAACTGGGTGGACGGGGGTTGCTTATGAAGTGGCTTCTTCCGGTGTCTTTGGGAATATGAGACAAATAAATGAAACTCCTTTTTGGGATGTTTTGCTTTATCTGTATAAATGTAGGTTTGAATCTTTACACAATAAAAAACAGTAGGTTATGAAAACAAGTGAGTCAGCGAAACAAGCTATTGGGACTTTTGAGGGACTGGAACTAAAAGCGTATCTGTGTCCGGCCGGTGTTTGGACAATCGGATACGGGCATACAAAAGGAGTGCATAAAGGAATGCAGATAACCAAAGAACAGGCTTTGGCTTTCCTGTCTTCGGATTTGGCAGACGTCGAAAGAAATCTAAATGCCCGTTTCCCTTCAATCAGTCAGAACAAATTTGATGCTTTGGCAAGTCTTTCATTTAACATCGGGATTCAGGCATTCAATACTTCCACCTTATACAGAAAGGCTAAGGCTAATATCAATGAGCCTTCCATACGTGCGGAGTTTATGAAATGGGTACACAGCAAAGGTCGGGTATTGCCGGGACTGGTCAGTCGTCGAACATGGGAATCAAACCTTTATTTCTCTTAAGTCATGGTAGATTTGCAAGAATATGAGGACTACTGGAACGGTATTCGTGAGCGGATTCCAGAAATAAAGAAAGTTATTCCGGCCACGTTTGAGCCGGACATGGGGAATCTTGTACAGGGGCTTAAGCCGGAGGAACTTCCAGCCTTGTTTTTTATCATTCCCAACGCACAAGGGAAAAGTAGAGATGTAGACAATTCTTCGGAGTCTAATCTTTGCGTTATTCTGATAATGGATAAGACAGATCCCCAACGGAAAAAGGCTTATCAGGTTCAGAAGGAAACGCAGCCTGTAGTGGAGAAGATAAAAAAACGGATTCAAAAGGATAAGGCGGCCGGATGTCATTTATTTAGAGATTTGGATTTATCCAGTCTGTCAACAATCCCGGAAGCCGGTTTCTATTCGGTTTTTGCCGGGTGGAGTGTAGGTTTCCAATTTGATACGGAATGAATGAGGACTTAATAAAACAGGAGTTTATACGAGAGAAGGTAGAGAAGGATATACGGGCAATATTTGAAGCACAGCTCCTGATTGCCCGAGAACGTGTCTATACTCGTACTAGATATTCCAAAGAAGGAAGAAGTTTCTATCAGAAAAAAGGCTTTGGCGAAACACTTGATCGTGATAGTCTTCTTCTGAAAGCACTGGAATCCCCACAATATAAAATAGAAGCATCCGGCAATGGAATCATCTCTACCTCTAATATTCCTTTGTATATGCGCTTCATGGATATGAAGCGAGTAGGGAACTGGCAGATTTATAACAGGCAGGTTTGGGGAATACTTTATAATAATACGATAAATGCTATTCGCTATGAATACGGGAAGCAAGTACGGGATCAGATTTACGCTAGATTGACGAATGCTTTTTCTGGTACAATATCAGAAGTCTAAAGATTATGAAGAGTTGTAGTTAGGGCTGACTAAAAAGTCTTATTCTTTATTGAGTAAGACTTTTTTTATTTCGACTTTTTCTTTACTTTTGTTGAAACTTTAAAATAAAAGCGACATGAAAAGAATCTTATTTGCGCTAGTGGTAATTGTTCTGATGTGTTCAAGTTGCCAAACTTCCCCGTATATCCAAAAAGTTGATTATTTGGATTATTCCTTTTTCAAGGAAAAGATTTTTTTTATTACTGAAACAAATACAGTAAGTTTTCCCTATGAGAGTCTTGGAAGCATTTCTGTAATTGTTCGTTCAGGAAAGGCGATTAAGTCAGACAATGAAGAACGAGATTCTTATAAGCCTCTCTATCAGAGAAAAGGTAGTTTTAAACGAGCTACGCTTGAAGATGCTTACCAATTGATTTATGATTCAGCGAGGGAGAAAGGTGCGAATGGGCTTCTAAGATTTAATATCGAATATCTAACCGTTGACGGAGATTTAATTAAAAACAGGCCTGTTATTGGTTATGTAATTACCGGAATGGCTATAAAAAAATAATGTTCTAAGAGTCGCTATTACAAATATTATCCGTATATTTGTAGTGCCAAAACCAGTAAGTGGCTGTTCTCCACTAAAAGAGCTGTTATGCTCAACTATTGTTAGGGCTTTTTTTATGCCCAAATTTTAAAATATAGACGGCTGTCTTTCCCTTGTGGATTTTTGCTCTTTAGAGTGGATTCTACTACTGGTTTTGGCGAACTAGGGAGAGTACAGCCGTTTTCTGTATTCCAGATAGTAGGACTGATTTCTACTAAAACGCCAAAACCAGAATTAAAATGAAAACAGAATCCACCGGCACTAACTACGTGCCTTCGTTCCGTACCCAATCGGACACCAATACGCTTATGGAGCGTTATTTCCGTAGTCTTTCAGACTGCGAAGTCAAAACTTATTCTGATGCATACTATGTTTCCGCTATTGCATGTCTCTGCTTGACATTTATTTGTCCGCCATGTGTTATCGCTTTCATTTATTGTATAATTAAAGCAAAGAAAGGAGGAACAAATGGAAACGCTTAACATTAATTCCGTAGTAATAGACCAAAAAGTTTTGGATGCTTTGAAAGATTATCAAGCTGATGGAGCGAAAATAGACTGCCAAACATTGGAAACAACGATTGATTATCTTTTTAAGGCTTCCGAAATGTTGGGATATACTGGCGATATGAATGGAGACTGTATGCTAAAACTTATATACAGCCTTCGAAGTATGAAGGAATCTTTAATGAATCTATTACCGGACAGCAAATAATTGAAATAATTTCACTATATTTGTTTTAAATGAAAAATGTTATGGATGCTGGATTTTTCTATATTGTTGGTGCTATCTATTCATTGGTTCTTATTGCCTATGTATTCATATATCCGCCTAAGAACTTCGAAGAATGGTTTGTTTTTATCGGAATGTGTTGTATCATGACACCTTTTATCGGAATACCAGTTTGGATCAATATGAAAAAGCATCCTAGGATATAGATTTCGTGTCCTTTACTACCTTATTATCCGGTTGTAGTTTTGCCTATCACTACTATTTTAAGACGATATGGCAAAGTTACAACCGGATTATATTACATGGGTGTTATCTCTTAACGCCAATGATTTACAGAAAGAAATTCATAGTCTCCATGAATCAACCAAGAAACTAAAGGATGATAACAAGGGACTTCGTAAGGAAATGGCTGATCTTGTTATGCAAGGTAAGGCCGGTGGGCAGGAATGGAAGAATCTGAATAAACAGATACAGGAAAACTCAAAGACGATTCGTGAGAATAACACCAAAATTTCCGAATGTGAAAAAAGACTGGATAAGACAACCATGTCCGCCAGTCAGTTGAGTAAAAAGGCTAAAGAGCTATCGCGTGAGTTAAGCAATACGGTTAAATCTTTGGAACCGGAAAAATATGCCGCTTTGGAAAAAGAACTGAGAGCAGTAACGGCACAGATGGATAGGAACCGGGCAAGTGCGGGAGGACTCTTTCAAACCTTTACTTCTTTCAGCAAACTAAAATCGACGATTGCAGGTATTTTTGTCGGATTCGGGCAGATGATCGGGCAAACCTTTCTTGGAGCTATACGCCAGTTCCAAAATACGATTAAAGATTTTGAATTTGCTAATGCTAATTTGGCAGCTATTCTAGGAACTACTAGGGATAAAATCACTGATTTGACAGAAGATGCCAAGCGATTGGGGGCGGCAACCAAATATACAGCGTCAGAGGTGACCAATCTGCAAACGGAACTGGCTAAACTTGGATTTAACAAGCAGGAAATTTTGGAAGCCACTCAATACGTCTTAAGGTTTGCCGGTGCCACCGGCGCCGAACTGCCGGAAGCTGCTAAATTAGCCGGAGCCGCTATCAGGGCTTTTGGATTGGAAACAACAGATACTGAACGTGTTGTTTCCGCTATGGCAATTGCAACAACGCGTAGTGCTATGGATTTTGGCTACTTACAGACGGCATTATCTACGGTAGCTCCGGTTGCACAAGCTTTTGGCTTTACGATTGAGGATACGATGTCGCTGTTAGGGACATTGGCAAATGCTGGATTTGACGCTTCTTCGGCCGCTACGGCTACCAGAAACATTCTGTTAAACCTTGCTGATTCATCGGGAAAATTGGCGGTTGCTTTAGGACGTCCGATAACGTCACTAGACCAATTGGCACCTGCATTAAAAGAACTGGATGAAGAAGGAATTGATTTGGCGAAAACGCTAGAGCTAACGGATAAACGAAGTGTAGCTGCGTTTAATGCATTTCTTACTGGTGCAGATAAACTTATCCCTTTACGGGATGCTGTAACAGATGTCGGTGATGAACTGAAAGCCATGAGCGACGAAAAGATGAATACAGTTCAGGGAAGCATTAAGATAATGGAGAGTGCGATAGAAGGGCTTATCTTGAAATTCTATGAATCCAGAGGAGTTATGAAACTTGTTATTGATGCTTTTACCGGACTAATCAACGGGATTGGTTGGTGTATTGATAAGTTTACTCAATACCGGGCGATATTGTTCCCGGTGATAACTGCTTTGAGCACTTATTGGGCTACTACAAAATTAGTTGTAGCTTGGAATACAAAGGCTATAGCCGGTACTGCGGCTAATATAGCGATTGAGAAACTGCACGCTATACAATTGGCTTTTTCCCGCAAGGCTTTGTTGGCAAAGCTGATAGCTTTAGACTTATATAAAGGTCGTTGTAGTATTGCTACGGCTGCTACAGAAATGTTTAATCTTGTATTGAAAGCTTCACCAATAGGACTTATTACCACTTTGATTACTACGGCTGCTACGGCTATATTCTTATTTGGAAATAAGACCTCTGCGGCTGATAAGTCAATATCCGAGTTTAATAAGAAGCTTGAAGTAGAACGTGTTTCTCTAAATGAAATTTTTAAAGAACTGAAAAAAACAAATCCAGGAACATCGGAACGTACCCGATTGGTGAAAGAATTGAATGGCAAGTATGGTGATTTAATAGGAAACTATGATTTGGAAACAGCCAAATTACAAGAAATTACCCGTGCACAAAATGAAGCAAATACTGCTTTGGCAAATCGTATTGCTACGGAAATGAAAGCTAGTACGATGAAGGATTTTGTAGGGAATAATATATCTCGGCAATTGGATATTGTAGACTATCTTATGACAGAAGCTTATTCGCAGATGGGGAAAGACGTTTTTTCAAAGCTACAGCCGTCTCTAAAAGCTTTTTTGAATGACTCATCTAAAGATCTACAAACCTTTTGGGATAATTTCGGAAAATATTTTCATTCTACGTTAAGTAATGATGATATGACTTCTTTTAGGGATGCTTTTTTTTCACTACGCAAAGACCAAAAAGCATTGTCAGAAGGCATTAGTGAAATTAATCAGAAGTATGAACCTTATATTAAGTCAATAAAAGTTGCTACCACTTCTTCCAAAGAAGAACTAAAAGTGCAAATAGAAGCTACTTCGAAGATAAAACAACTGGAGAAGGAACGCCAAATAGTACAAGATACTTGGAAAGAAGATACAAAAAAAAATATACGATTGAAAAATCAAGAACTTGAACGGATTGATACAGAACTTAGAAAACTTAGAGAACTGGGTACTGTAAAAGCTGCTTCTGATGCAGATAATGCGAATAATAAACAAAGGGAAAAAGAAAGAAAAGAGCTTTTTGAAGCAGAAAAAAAACAGATTCAATCGTTAGAAGACCTTCGTAAGGAAGACTTGCAGAAACAACAGAGAAGCTATAATTCCTCAATGAATGCCTATCGTCTAATGTTGAGTAATAAGACGATAACTCAATCCCAATTTGACATTTATACGGCAACATTGGCTTTTACCAATGCAGGAACATTACTTGGCATTGAAGAAAAATACTATCAGCAATCTAATGATCTAGTACTCACCAATGAAGAACTCAAAGTTAAAGCCGTTGGTGAAGCTGACAAAAGAGTGGCGGATGCAGAGCAAAAGACATTTGATACCAGATTAAAAGCTGAAAAAAGTTATTATGATAACCTGCAAACGATGAGGAATATGTTGCAGGAATCCTCAGATAACCCGGAAGACAGATTGAAAGCTGAATATGATGCTCAATTGGCTTTGCTTAAAGGACTCTATGAAACGTCATTAGATTACGCAAAAGAGAATGGTAAGGATGAAACAGAAGTTGAACAGGCTTATTTAAATGCCAAGGAAGTCTTATTAAAAAGGTATTATAAGGCTAAGGCTGATTTAGTTAAAAAGTCCAAAGGTGAACTTAAGGGGATTATAGGTAATGAACTATCAGAAGATGTAGCTGATATTTTTAATGCCATAAGCAAGTTGAAGGATATTTTCAAAAATTTCTCTGATCCTGAATTTTGGGAGAAATTTAAAGGGGATATTCTTGAGAATATGGGAGCTTTGGTTAATGCTGTAACATCTGGACTTAGTTCTGCTTTTAGTACTTTTGAGCAAATAGAGAAAGATAATGTTGAAGCTAAATATAATGCGGAGATAGCAGCTGCGGAAGGTAATTCAGAGGAAATCGAACGGTTAGAGCAGGAGAAGGCACAGAAGAAACTGGATATTGAGAAGAAGTATGCGGATATACAATTTGCAATCAAAGCTTCTGAAATCATTGCTAATACTGCTCTGGCTATAGTGATGGCTCTAGGACAGTTAGGCCCAATTGCCGGACCTATTGCTGCTGGACTAATGGGTGCTATCGGTGCTGTTCAACTTGCTGCTGCTAATGCTGAACGCCAAAAAGTTAAAAGTATGACATTAAGCAATACTGGCAGTTCATCTTCCGGTAATAGCGCAGAGCGGGTAGTTAATGGATCCGGTTATGATGAAGGCGGATACACTGGCGATGGTGGCCGTTATGAAGTCGCCGGTGCGGTTCACCGTGGCGAATATGTCGTGCCAATACCGGAGATGAAAAATAAGCGGGTCTTTAATATGGTGAAGGTTATAGAAAGTATCCGGCGCCAACGGACGGTAGCAAATCCGTTACCGGGATATTCAGAAGGTGGGCACGTTCAAGATCAATCGACAAATCAAGTCAATTGCCCGGAACTGATAAAAGCGGCTGAACGACTTGAAAAAGCTTCGGAGAATTTAGGTAAACCAGCAAGAAATTATGTACTCTTATCCGATATCAACGATGCAGAGGAAATTAAATATAAGTCAGAAAAACCATTTACAAGGGGGGATAACTAATGGCATTAACTATTAAGACGCAGAAGGGAATATATGATGTCCCTGGTGATTTCCAGATGGAAGTCGAAATAACTTCTCCTATTTATACGGATAAAGGTAGCCAAACATTAGCATCCACATTGCCAGGGACTAAACGTAATCTTCACCTAGTTGATTATATACACCGGGAAGATGTAGTCAATGCACCGGGGAAAGACGTAATGGCTATTATTGCCGATGGTATTTACCGAAGGACAGGGAAGCAAAATATAACGTCAGCCAGTAGGGAAAGCGGTATTGTGGCAAATTTTGGTTTTGATGAAAGTTTGATGTATGAAGCCTGGAATAATGTTTCATTGAAGAAATTACCGGGTTTGCCGGTTTTTCGCCCGGAAGGGGGGATAACCGCTGTAATGAACCATTTAAGCGATGTTATGCTCTATAATGTGTCCGCAGATTATTATGTTTTCCCAATACAGGTGAAAGCTGAATCTTTGAATGATGTTGTTTATCCTGAATTTATTAATCCGATAGAAAAGACGAATGACATTTATTCTTTAAAAAAGAACGCTCGTACTGAAAAGATGGTACTTTCCGGATCATTGGTAGATGTAAAAGTACCCGCTGGTTATGGAATTTCCCCTTTTATAAAGGTATCTAAGATTTTGGAACTGATCTTTTCAGCTTATGATTTCAAATTGATAGAGAATCTCTTTGCCACTCATTATCAACTTAAGAAAATGGTAGTGCTTAATAACGCGGCGGATGCAATTGTTCAAGGACAGATAGAATATAAAAATATGATGCCGGATTGCTCAATAAATGATTTCTTAGACGCTTTGTTTTGCAGGACTGGTGCTAAAGTTTTTGTAGACGGTAATACCAGAACGGCCAAAGTTATACTTATGAAGGATGCTATTACGGCATCATCTTTCGCAGATTGGACGTTGTTTAAATCGTCGGATCTAGTTCCTAGTTATGGAGCGGCGAAACAGTTGAAACTATCTGCTGGGACTTCATTTGAAGGTGCAGACGTTGAATGTGATTCTTTTGAAGAGTTTTTGAATCAATATAAGGGTATTGTTACAGAGGTTAAAAATACAGTACCAGGATATATCCCGGATGATACATATATCTGTTATCAAGCTTCTACCGGTCGATTCTATAAGCGTAATATAATTACGAAAAGCGTGTCGATGGTATCGAGCGACTTTTTCCCCTGGGATAAAAAGACTGCTAATATAGACTATGAAGAAGTAACGGGGGCGGATGAATGTTTACCAATGGCTTTCACTAACAACCTTCTTGTGCCTCAATACCTTGCAGGTACAGTTAATCTAAATACAACTTTGAGAGGGGCAAAAATTGAAGAACAGAAAGAAGATACACCTTTGTGTTTCTGTTTTGCAATGGGGATTGCAACGGATGAAAAGGGTAATTCTTTAGGATATTATTTTGGGAGTTCTCTTTGCAGAGATCCGGCAGGGAATTACTTCTGTGATGAAAGTGGTAATACTTATAATTATTCGCTGGTGTTTCGTGGGAAAGATGGTGTATTTAATCGCTTTTTTAAAGAATGGGACGCTATTCTAAGACATTCTAATCATATTTTAAGCGGAAAATTCAATTTGGATCGTATCAATTTGACTAAGATCGATACCGGACGTCCTCTTTCTATATCTGGTCAACAGGTAATGATTGAAAGCGTTAAGCATACTATGCCTTATCGTATAGATAAACCGGCTACGGTGAAATTAAGGACCATTAAACTTTTAAAACCTTATGATCTTGAATTGGAACAAGGGATAACGGAAATGAAACCACAGACTACTAAATGGTTACTTATTTCATATGCTGAGAATATTTTTAGTACAGCTATCACACAATCTAGAGATAAATACGGAGTAAATGATAGAAATGTTCTTATGACTGATATTGTGAAAGAAGTAGTTACGAATCCAACTGACGAAGAGTTTGCAGCATATTTACCACCTTCGGAAGAGGATGTAACTAACCAAAGAGAGATTCTGAATGTATATCAGGCTAAATTAAAATATAGAGTTTCAATAATAATAGGAAATGCACCCAATACGCAAATTATAAGTACTGATTATGAGGATGATTTAACATATGAAGCGGGAATGCGAGCTGAAAGAAGATAGTTTATTTGTCCTTTGGCAAATATGGGAATATCAACAAATTTGTAATATGAAAAAAGAAACAATATTATCTGCGCCGGAATTGACAAATGTTTCCGATGCATTTTCTAAATTTAGAACGTTACCCGGAAATGAAATTAAAACAAGTAATGATTTTTATTCTTTTCTCGTGATGCCCAGTGTCGAAAGAGATAGATTTTTATCTGAAAGTTGTAAATTATCTCCGGTTATAAATGAGAATATAGTAAGGCAACAATTTAAGGTATGAGTTTGAACGTAAATATATCACCGCGGACTATGGCTTTATCGGGTAACCCGATTCGGCTTGATATCGTTTCTTCATCTCCTGTTTCCTATGAGATTCGGAATGGGGAAGAAATCATATTTGAAGGATCCGGAGAAGAGGGGATTTTTTATGTGTTTATTGATGAAATATTATCTGCGATTCTATCTCCAACCAGATATACAGGACAGGAAACGGATCTTATTTTGGACACTGCCGGCAACCTTAAGGAATATACTGTAAACGTGGCTAATACAGAAGGGGAAAAGAAAGTATTACAGCACAAAGTAATAATAGGGGGAATTAGTAAAAGAGCCATGCGGCATCTAAATCAAGAAGGGAGTAATATTTTCACTTTTAAGTTACTTAATGCAGCTGGTAATTTCTTTATGTCTACCAGGTCGGAAACCAGAATATTGATGATCCGGGAAACAGTGTTACGTCCTTTGCTTTTTATCGCTCCGAAAACAACTTTTATGGTCACAGTGTCGGAGGGGATAAGTAAAGAGATTACCGGCCTATCCATAGGAGAGTGTTATGCGCTTAATTTAGATGCGTTACGTAGATACTTTTTTAATAATGAAAATATGCTGGCTAGCCAATTTGTTATAAGTACAGATGAAGGTATAGCAGTTACTATCGTGATTCTTCCGGCGGAAGTTGAAAAGGAAAGATATTATTTGGAATTTCTTAATTCTTACGGTGCCTATGAATGTATAGATGTTACAGGAAAACCAACATTGGATCAGGATGTTGGGGAGGAGGATACGTATGGGAAATATGATGAATTGGTTAATGATTATATCGAATCTCGTGAACGTGTGCGAACTGTAGACACTATCCATGTACAGACCGGTTTTAAGACAAGTAAAGAACTTATGTTTCTTCTTGATATGCTTTCCAGTGACGATATTTATTTGCTAGGATATGAAGATCGGGAAATAAAAGTAAATGCGTCAGCTGATAGCCTGGCGGTTGCCAAGACGATGAATCAACCACAAAGCTTGCCTATAACATTAAGGTTTGCTGACTCTGAAAGACATTTTACCCAGGCATTACGAGGGGATGATTTTAATAATCCGCGTATTCATACACAGGAATTTAGTAAAGAATTTAATTAATGACTGATAATTCACAGGATATAATAGATAAACTTATCGATCATATTGATAAGGCCATTGCGAAAGGCAGTGTAACGAATCAGCAGGTTGCCGCTGTTCTGAACTTTTTGAATGAGCAGTCAAAAGGATTAGACTATAAGTTTCTTCGCAAAGACCAGGCAGACACCGCCCAAAAAGTAATAACCTTTTTAAAAGGTCTTACCTCTGACGGTTTTGTTGAAGCAAACTCCGGGCTGATTGTTCGTTCCTCAAAGAAAACAACCTCACTTTCTAATGCATTAATCGAAGATAGCAACAAAGATTCTATATCTCATGATTTGATCGAAGAGGAAGAAAACACAGAAAATTTATCTACTTTGTTGCTTGAAGTTACTGCGCCAAGTGGAACTATAGGTAGTCTGGATAACGTTGATCCGCAAGCCGATACAGCCTTAATCGGTTCCTTATTGGCGAAAGGTTCTGAAAGTTGGGCTCCCATAGCTCCAGTGCAATCCGGTTTAACGGACTATGAGCATATGCTTATCCCTGTCTTCCATACAATCCGTCAGCAATGGATTTTTATTCCCGCTGATCGTTTCGGTGAAGTTGTCCCTCCTGTTAGTTCCGGATTCCCTTATGTATTACCATTAACCCTATTATAATTATGCCACTTAACATACCTACAAAAAAAACAGGTGATACCTTATCGGCAGAAGAGCTGAATAGCATCGTATCAGAGATTAATAAGAAAGAGGATTCCATTACAGGCAAAGGCTTGTCAAGTAATGATTACACAAACGGTGAAAAACAAAAACTAACCGGCCTCCCGTCACAGGTATACTCTAAAACGGAAACATATTCAAAGGAAGAGACCTATTCAAAAGAAGAGGTTGACGGTAAGGTAGTAGCCCGTCCCCTGGTTCTTTCTCTATCAGAAAGTAAATCCGGAACATACAATATCGGCGAGGCTTTAGATATATGGGAAAGAAGTATACAGCTGTTTTCTTTACCTAAAACAGCCGGTGAGACTAAAGAATATGTTATATCCGATGAACCGTTAGGTTTTGGTACATATTTAGATGTTGATTCCTTTGTTGCATCTACCGGAAGGGGATTGAATAAAGAGTTTTTCAACCATAATTATGATATTGTTCGTCTTTACATTAACTCTCAATTACAGTCATGCGTTATAGTGAAGTGCAAGAATACTGTTACGGAAGACGTGAACGGGCTGCTTCATATCCGTTATTGTAAGTTTTACGGTGATATCGTTGAATTTGATGTGACGTTTCCAAATACTGTCGATAAGGAATCTGTTTCATTATCTATTCCTCCATTGAAGTTCAACAAGAAAATGGTATTCAGTTACATAACGGATGATAGCAATACTATTTATCAGTATATATTCAGCCTTATAAATAAAAGAAAGCTGGCAAAAAAGATGCAGCTACCTGATGGTAGATACCCGTATTATCATTTAGGAATGCAAGGCAAGCAGGAATTCGAACAATACGTGTCGGATGATTATTATCCGGAGTATTTTGCACAATGTACAGACGGTACCGGCATTAAAAGAAGATATGCCACAGCGATGGCCATGTGGCCTGACAAGCTGAAAGACCAGAGCATCGGACAGGATGTAGGAATGTGGTACCCTTGGGCGTCCGAAAAGGAATTTAAATTATATTTCGACTTTGGATATGCGGTTATGTATCACGATTTGCTCGGCTATTCAGCTGATACCAATACACGGGAGAAATTCGATAAATGCTTGGCCGATACTATCGCGCTGTTCAATGAGTATGCCGGTATCACCCCTAAAGTAATGGCGGAACCTAACGGCGATCACAAGTACATCACATTCAGTCGCAACAATCCGATAATACAGGCAATAACAGCACAGTCAGGAGATTCAAGCATACAACTTGTGTATCCGTTCAAGTCCGATTTTACTCTTGACAAGAATGATGTGACGATACAGCGTGTATTTGCATATGGCAATGACTTGACACTGGATAATGATACCCCTGAGTACGCACAAGATTTATTGTCGAGACTGGCGACTATGAATTCGTCAGTCGACAGAAATTCGATATATTGGTTAATAGGCAGCGCACATCGGTGCGCGCATTGGGAGTCTGTACTTATTAAGAATATTCATCAACTTTATGGGGATATTGGAAATGATTCCCTTTGGTTTCCTACTTTGGATGAATTTTTTGAATATTGGTACACGCTTAAGCTTCAGGAGGGAAGGACGCCTCTGACAAAAGGGTTCTTTGACACAGCCCTTACCTATATGTTTGATGACGCCCAGGTCAGCAGTGTGAGCCTGCTTCTGGACGGCAGGCCATATGTTACCATGGGATGCAATGATTTCCCATATCTGGGTGTGTGGACCATGGAGGAGACCCACCCGTTTGTCTGCCTGGAGCCCTGGCACGGACTCTGTGCCTCAGATGGCTGCAAGGGTGAATTAAAGGACAGGAAAGGTATCATTTCCCTGCCTGGATGGGATAGCTGGAGCAGGAGCTATACCATTGAGGTAGGTTAACGAATATAACATTTTAACAAATCAGGAGGAGAACCATGTACAAGATTGTTAAGGCGGAATGCCTGGCAGACAAGATTTATCTGATGGACGTGGAAGCACCGCGTGTAGCCAGAGCCTGCCAGCCAGGTGAATTTGTAATCGTTAAGATGGATGAAGCAGGAGAGAGGATTCCGCTGACCATCTGTGATTTCGACAGGGAGAAGGGGCTTGTTACCATTGTATTCCAGACAGTGGGCGCTTCCACCGAGCGTATGGCAGGCTTTAAGGCCGGGGATTATTTCCAGGATTTTGTGGGACCTCTGGGCCAGCCTTCCGAGTTCGTTATAACAGCGGCGGACGAATAGCTGTTCCGACGGCCAACAAAGCCTCCCATCAGATTGAGCAGACGATGCTGGCAGGTAATTGCGGCATTGAGCTTCCCGGTTGACATCCAGCCGTATGAAGAACCATAAACCGCTCAGGTCGGATTACCCTATTGTTCCGGATATGCG
>OGZT01000397.1_pt1 | contig 35221 bp, 31 predicted proteins | sample 1576891 | NCBI WGS metagenome assembly OGZT01 (sample SAMEA3541521, study PRJEB24748) | human gut metagenome | biome: human gut; feature: human-associated habitat; material: faeces | place: China | collected 2012 | reverse complement strand
TATTTCTTCCATATGACATGCATGGGCGAGGATAGCTCGGGGGAGAGCGGGATGAAGACGAGGCCGCTTCCTTTTCCTGTATGGACAAGATTGTCAAAACCGATGGGGTAGCCCAGTCCCTCCTTCACCATGAGCGTCGTATTGAAAAGAAGATCATACCTCGCCGCGATGTGGAGGCGGGGTGTTTCTTCCCCGAACCAGGAGAGCAGTTCTTCCTGCATGCCCTGACGGGAGACGATGAGAGGAAGGTCTTTCAATTCATCGAGCGTGATGCAGGATTTCCCGGCCAGCGGATCATCGTCCCTGGCAAGGATTCCCCAGCGGTCCTTGTAGGGGACAGTGATGCAGTTGTACTTGGAAAGATCGGCGCTCTGTACGATGACGGCCATGTCGAGGAGACCCTTGTCGATGCGCTCCGTCACGGTATCCGTCCCACTGCTGTAGAAATGGAAATGGATATTCGGGTAGCGCTTCTGCACAGCGCGCGCCGCATGCATGAAAAAGGACAGCCCGGACGATTCCGCGCACCCGATGCGGATGTCGCCGCCGGTGATTTCATCCAGCGATTTGAATTCAGAGGCCGTCTTGTCTACCATGTCGAGGATGTCCTCCGCGCGTTTCCGGAGAAGCTGTCCTTCATCCGTCAGATGGATGCGGTGGCTGCTCCTGACGAAAAGAGGCCGGCCCAGTTCCTCCTCCAGTTCCTTCAGCTGCCGGGACAGCGTCGGCTGCGACACGTGGAGAAAAGCCGCCGCCTTTATGATATTCTCTTCCCTCGCCACTTCCAGAAAGTATCGTAATACACGGATTTCCATGGAACACCTCCTTATTTCTTCATTGTACAGGAAAGAGAAGATATTTGAAATATGAATATCTAGGGATAATTAAAGAGTATTTTAAATATCTCGCGGAAATGAGTAGAATAAAGTCCTAAGTGAAATATGGAAGGTGAACGACATGACAGAAAAGAAATTACCGCCCCTCGCACTGGGCGCATGGTCCTGGGGCACCGGCATGGCTGGCGGAGACCAGGTTTTCGGAAATCACTACTTCGAGGACGACCTCCGTCCCGTTTTTGATAAAGCCATGGAAAAAGGACTGACCCTCTGGGACACAGCAGCCGACTACGGAGAAGGAACGTCCGAAAGAATCCTGGGCAATTTCGTGAAGGATGTGCCAAGAGAAGATGTCCTCATTTCCACGAAATTCACCCCGCAGATTGCAGGCCCCGGGGATGACGCCATGGAAGAGATGCTGGAGGGAAGCCTCTCCCGTCTTCATACGGACTACGTGGATATCTACTGGATCCACAACCCGATGGACGTCGAACGCTGGACGAAGGACCTCATTCCTCTCGCCAAGAGCGGAAAGATCAGGAAAATCGGCGTTTCCAATCATAACCTTGCTGAAATCAAGAGAGCGCAGGAAATCCTGGCAGAAGGCGGACTTTCCATTTCCGCCATCCAGAACCATTACAGTCTCCTGCACCGCTCCTCCGAAAAAGCAGGCATCCTGGATTACTGCAAAGAGCATGGCATCACATTCTTCTCCTACATGGTATTGGAGCAGGGCGCGCTCTCCGGAAGGTACGACGAAGCACATCCATTTCCTGAAGGAACAGGGCGCGGCAATTCCTACAATTCGTACTGGAAGGAAATCGGGAAACTCGTCGAAGCATTGAGAGAAATCGGAAAGGCGCATGGAGCAAAGCCATCCCAGATCGCCGGCGCATGGGCGATTGCCAAAGGGACACTTCCGATTATCGGCGTGACGAAAGTCTATCAGGTAGAAGAAGCCGCAAAGATGGCGGACATCCATCTGACCGGAGATGAAATCAGCAGCCTGGAAAGTCTGGCGGATAAAGCCGGCATTTCCACGCTTCGTGAATGGGAAAAGGAGATGGCATGATGAAAGTACTGGGCATCTGTGCAAGCGCAAGAAAGAACGGAAACACAGCAATCATGATGCGGAAGGTCTTCGAAGCCCTTGAGAAGGAAGGCATCGAGACCGAGCTCGTCCAGTTCGCCGGGACCGTCATAGAGCCGTGCAAAGCGTGCTGGGCATGCGCAGGAAGAGGAAACTGCGTCCATAAGAACGACTGCTTCCGCGAAGTCTTCGAAAAAATGAAAGAAGCAGACGGCGTGCTTCTGGGCTCCCCGTCCTATTCCGCCAATGTATCCGCCAACATGCAGGCATTCCTAGAAAGAGCGGCCGTCGTCTGCGACCTGAACCCGGGCCTCGTGAAACACAAAGTAGGCGCCGCCGTCGCCGCTGCCAGAAGAGCCGGCCCCCTGCAGGCCATCGATACCATGAACCATTTCTTCCTGAACCATGAAATGGTCGTGGCAGGATCGACCTACTGGAACATGGCCTACGGAAGACTCCCGGGCGAAGTCGAAAAAGACAAAGAAGGCATGGCCAACATGCAGAACCTCGGAGAAAACATGGCATTCCTCCTGAAGACCATCGAAAAAGCAAAAGAAAATAATTGAGACGCCAAAAAAGGATGTACATGGGATTTCCCGCTGTACATCCTTTTCATTTTCAGAAGGAAGAATCGATTCATTTCTCCCTCCTTTTTACTGATCCTTGAGATGCTGGTACATGACCCTTGCAAAAGTTTCGACCTTGGCCAAATCCTCATCATTCGGATGCCTCGCTGAACCTGAGAGGAGGCAGCACTCACTCAGGATTCTCGTCTCCGCGTTTCCGAATGGATATTTTTCAAACATTTTCCGTACCGTCTCTTTCGATACGGCTCCCCGGCAGAGGAAGGTTCCTTTCGGGAAACTGTCCGAGGGGAGAAGGTTTTTGGCATTTTGCATGCTGGCGATGGCGTGCGCCGATTCCGGGTCGGCTGCCAGCGTGGCAAAGAGGAATATGTGACGGTTCGTCAAATGGCGAAGCACGTTCGCCGTTTCTTCGCAAGCCGTCCCTCCCTCGATCCAGAAACCAAGGAAAACACAATCATAAGCGGAAAGGTCTCCGGCCTCTTCAATAGAAGAAAGTTGAAACGATTTCATGCGCGGCAATGGCTGAATACAGGAAGGTGGGGGCCTTGCCTGCGAAACCTGGGGATGGGAAGGAACCTTTCTTTCATTCCTCCTCCCTCCAGAGCTCCGGCCAGATGCAGCCGTGATGAACCCGATGGAAACCGAATGGATTTCCTGCATGGGGGATTGTCTATGCCGGGAGAGAGACGTCCCGGACCTGCATACGGGGGTATGTCGGGTAATTCAAATATCTCTATCAACAACTAAAGGATACCATAAAAAATGTAATTGGTGCTATATAATATTATTATAGGAGTTATGGATAAATCGAAGGAGATGGGCAATTACTGTACCATCTTTACTATACTATCTAAAAATGTAGTATAAATGTGGTATATTGGAAGAAAAGAAGTCAGGCAGAAATCCGCCAAAAGGAGGAACCATGTACCGCGTGCTTTTTGTCTGCCACGAAGAAACCGGCATGCCCTTGTGGGTGGATGCCTTATCCAATAGAAGCGATTGGAATGCTTATGTTCCTGATTCTTACAAACAGCTTTTTAGCAGTGTTCCAACACTTCATGTGAGCCCGGAATTGATGCTCACCACATCCATTCGGCATGACTTTATCAACGTAAGCCCATGGGTGGAAGCGATCCTGGAGTTGGACATGGACAAAGCCAGGAAGGCATACCAGGACATGCTGTCTAAAGGGTTTCAATGTTGGAGAGCCTGGGACCCTAAGAAACTCCCCGGTTTCGTTTCCTATGTCCAGCAGAACTATCCAGGAGACCATACGGGGATCGTGGTTTCCTCCCATCTTCGACATACCTCAGGGATGTTTGGTCCCCAGTATAAGGGCAGCTATGTAAAAGCCACAGAAGCCTACAAATGGTATAATGAAGAAAGCTACAAGCTGACTCGAGGCGCATCAGAGTTCCTGATCCAGGGGATAGAATTGGAATTTCCCATTGTTTCCTTCATCGGCGATTTCTATATCCAAAATGGAAAATGGGTGGTGGATCCCATGGCGACCAATCCAGGATTAAAAGATCTGAGAAAAGTACTGGAAAATGTGTATCGGGTGCTCCTAACCCGTAGCCGCAAGGGGATGCTCTTGTATTTTCCAATGGATCCAAAGGACCCCAGGGATTGGAAGTTGAAAGAGACCTATGAATGGTTTGTGTCGATGTTGTCTTTAAAAAGTAATGATAAATGAAAGGTAAAATATAATGGCTGAAAAAACAAAAGCAAATATCGGTTTTGAAAAACAAATTTGGGATGCTGCCTGTGTTCTTTGGGGGCATATTCCGGCCGCAGAATATAGAAAGGTAATTATTGGGTTGATTTTCTTGCGCTATATTTCTGCTGCTTTTGAAGCCCGGTATAAGGAACTTTTAGCGGAAGGGGATGGCTTTGAGAATGACCCTGATGCATATACGGAAGATAATATTTTCTTTGTTCCTGAAGAAGCCCGGTGGGAAACCATTTCTGCCGCTGCCCATACGCCAGAAATTGGTAAAGTGATTGATGATGCAATGCGGGCTATTGAAAGTAAAAATAGCAAATTGAAAAACGTGCTGCCTAAAAATTATGCATCTCCCGATTTAGACAAAAAAGTATTGGGCGATGTAGTGGATATTTTCACCAATGACATTGATATGTCGGATACGGAAGCCAGTGAAGATTTGTTGGGCCGCACTTATGAATATTGCATCGCACAATTTGCAGAAAAAGAAGGTGTTGGTGGCGGTGAGTTCTATACGCCTTCCAGTATTGTTAAGACTCTTGTGGCGATTTTGAAGCCTTTTGCTAATTGTCGTGTGTATGATCCCTGCTGTGGAAGTGGCGGGATGTTCGTCCAAAGTGAAAAATTTATTGAAGCGCACAGCCATATGCGGGGAGCAATTTCAGTTTATGGTCAAGAAGCCAATCCGGATACCTGGAAAATGGCAAAAATGAATATGGCCATTCGAGGCATAGAAGCAGATTTGGGGCCCTACAATGCAGATACTTTTACGAATGATTTGCATCCCTGTTTAAAAGCTGACTATATTCTGGCCAATCCGCCGTTTAACTATCATCCTTGGGGACAAGAGCAATTAATAGGAGATAAACGGTGGAAATATGGGGATCCTCCAGCAAACAATGCCAACTATGCCTGGATTCAGCATATGATTTCCCATTTAGCTCCTAACGGGAAGATTGGCTTGGTGCTTGCAAACGGGGCACTCTCTACTCAAAGCAGTGGGGAAGGAGAAATTCGTAAAAATATCATTAATGATGACTTAATTGAAGGCATCATTGCTATGCCTACACAGCTTTTTTACAGCGTAACCATTCCTGTTACGCTGTGGTTCATTACCAAAAATAAAAAGCAAAAAGGCAAGACTTTGTTCATTGATGCCCGGAAAATGGGGCATATGGTTGACCGCAAGCACCGGGATTTTACTGATGAAGACATTCAAAAACTGGCGGATACTTTCTCTGCTTTCCAGAATGGGACTCTTGAGGACGTCAAGGGCTTTTGTGCCGTGGCAAGCACAGAAGACATCGCAAAACAGGAGTATGTTTTGACTCCAGGACGGTATGTAGGCATTGAAGAACAGGAAGATGATGGGGAACCCTTTGATGACAAAATGAAACGGCTCACCAGTGAACTTTCGGAGATGTTTAAGAAATCCCATGAACTTGAGAATGAAATTCGGAAGAAACTGGGGGCGATTGGGTATGAAATCTGAGTGGGCAATAAAGAAAATTTCCGAAATTGCTGAAATCAATCCTCGGGAATCGATAAAAAAAGGAATAGTGGCGAAGAAAATTCCAATGGATGTTCTTCAGCCATTTACAAGGGATGTTCCTTCATTTCAGTATGAGGTGTTCAAAGGTGGTACGAAGTTTAGAAATAAAGATACTATTATGGCTAGAATTACTCCGTGTTTAGAGAATGGGAAAATAGCCCAGATAGGGTGTCTAGATCCTGGTGAAGTTGGCTTTGGATCTACAGAATATATTGTGTTTAGAGCCCGAGAGGGAACCGATCCGGATTTCCTGTATTACCTGATTCGCAGTCCACTGGTTCGTGAGCCTTCAATAAAATCTATGGTCGGATCTTCAGGGAGACAAAGAGTTCAAACTAATGTTGTAGCTGACTTGCAAATAGCAGTTCCTGGTATTGTAGAGCAAAAATGTATAGGAGATTTGTTGAAGGTTCTAGATGATAAAATTCAATTAAATACAAAGATAAACAAGAATTTAGAGGCGCAAGCTATGGCTCTGATCAATGATTACTGTGCCTCTGCAATTGAGAAAATTGCATTGGGAAAGCTTATGTCATTTGATAACGGCTACGCTTTTCAAAGTAAAACATACTTATCGTCTGGCAAGTATCGCATCATTACAATCAAAAATGTCCTAGATGGCAAAATAGATTCGCAAGGAGCGGCTAATATAAATGAAATACCCACTCGTATGAAATCTAATTGCTTCTTGTCAAAAGGCGATGTTCTCCTGTCTCTTACAGGCAATGTTGGAAGAGTAGGCATTGTTTATGAAGACAATCTTCTTTTGAATCAGAGAGTTGCCAAAATTTGCCCATTTAATAATGCTTTATTACCTTGGCTTTACTACTACTTCCGTTTACCTTCAACGAAAGTGTCCCTTGAAACAATTGCTAAAGGGACAGCACAGCAGAATTTAAGCCCTGTAGAAACGCTGAAATTACAAATCCCATTTGAAATGGCATCGGCAAATAATCTTTCGCAAGTACTGTTGACGATGTTTAATATGGAGATTTCAAATTTCATAGAGTCACAGCAACTTTCAAAACTTCGAGATGTCCTACTTCCCAAGCTTATGTCTGGAGAGCTCGATGTCTCTGGTATCGACCTTTAGGATTCAATGCGCCGCGCAGGTTCGGGTCTGTCTGGCTCGTTGCTCGCATAAATTCTTGTTTAACTTCGTAAAATGATAAATTCCAATATGCAAAGGAGTTGAAATATATGTCAGATTCCTATAAAGAAGCCGACTATGAAAATACCATCATAGAACTGTTTCAAAATATGGGTTACCGACACGTCTATGGGCCGAATGTGGAACGAGATTATAAAGACCCTTTATACGAAACGGAACTGGAAGATTCCATCCGCCGTATCAATCCCGATATGCCCAAAAATGCTATCCATGAGGCGTTGTTCAAACTAAGAAATTTTGAAAATGCTGACCTGGTGCAAAAAAATGCTCTCTTTATGAGCTATATTCAAAATGGGATAGAAGTCCGATACTTACAGAATGGCGAGGAGCGTTCTGGCTTGGTTTATCTGGTAGATTATAAAAATCCTGACAACAACTCCTTTGTTATTGCAAACCAATGGACCTTTATTGAAAACAGTGAAAAACGGCCGGATGTATTACTGTTTTTAAATGGAATCCCCATTGTGCTGATGGAATTAAAATCCCCATCTCGGGAAGAAACGGACGCATCGGAAGCTTATCGGCAGATTCGGAATTATATGCATGAAATTCCTTCTATGTTTATTTATAACTGCATCTGTGTCATGAGCGACCATCTGACATCAAAAGCGGGTACGATCACCTCTGGGGAAGATCGGTTCATGGAATGGAAAACCAAAGATGGCAGCTACGAAAATACTCAGTATGCTCAGTTTGATACGTTCTTTGAGGGTATTTTTGATAAGAACAGACTGCTGGATATTATCAAGAATTTCATCTGTTTTTCTAATGAAGGGGTAAAGCAGTTTAAAATCCTGGCTGGATATCATCAATATTTTGCCGTGCGTAAAGCTATTGAATCGACGAAAAAAGGAATGGCTACGGATGGTAAGGGCGGCGTATTTTGGCATACCCAAGGCAGCGGTAAATCGTTGTCCATGGTCTTTTACGCTCATTTGTTGCAGGAGGCCTTGAATTCTCCTACTATTGTTGTAATTACAGACCGAAATGACCTGGATGATCAATTATATGGACAGTTTGCCAAATGCACGGAATTTCTTCGGCAGAATCCAGTACATGCAGAAAGCCGGAAAAATTTAAAAGAATTGTTGGAAGGCCGGAAAGCCAATGGCATTATTTTCACGACTATGCAAAAGTTTGAGGAATCCAATGAACCTCTGTCAGAACGGCATAATATCATTGTCATGGCAGATGAGGCTCATCGGAGTCAGTATGGTCTGAAAGAGAAGATTGATTCCAAAACAGGGGAAATCAAAATTGGCTCCGCACGAATTATACGCAACAGCCTACCTCATGCAACCTATATTGGATTCACAGGGACTCCCATTGCGATGAAAGATCGAAATACGCGGGAGGTCTTTGGGGATTACATCGATATCTATGATATGACCCAAGCGGTAGAAGATGGGGCAACAAGGCCTGTTTACTATGAAAGTAGGGTTATCAAATTAAAGTTAGACAAAAAAACACTTGCTCTGATTGATAAAGAGTATGATCTTATGGCGGCCAATGCCGATCCGTCTGTTATCGAACAGAGTAAAAAAGAATTGGGCCAAATGGAAGCCATCTTGGGAAATGACAAAACTATTGATTCCCTGGTCAGAGATATCCTGGATCATTACGAGCATAACCGGGAGCATCTATTGACGGGAAAGGCTATGATTGTGGCCTATTCCCGGCCTATTGCCATGAAAATCTATCATAGAATTCTAGAATTGCGCCCTGACTGGGCCGAAAAGGTGAAAGTGGTTATGACTGGATCCAACAAGGATCCAGAAGAATGGGCAAAGATCATCGGCAATAAACATTATAAGGATGAGTTGGCGAAAGAATTCAAAGACAATGACAGCCCCTTTAAAATCGCCATTGTGGTTGATATGTGGCTTACGGGCTTTGATGTTCCTTCTTTGGCCACCATGTATATCTACAAGCCAATGAGAGGCTATAATTTGATGCAGGCCATTGCCCGGGTCAATCGTGTGTTCCGGGATAAAGAGGGCGGGCTCATTGTTGATTATGTGGGGATTGCTTCAGCCTTGAAAGAGGCTATGAATGATTACACGGCCCGGGATAAAAAGAACTATGGAAATATGGATATTGCCAAGGCTGCATATCCTAAATTCCAAGAGAAACTCTCTATTTGTCAGGACCTTTTCTATGGGTATGATTATTCCGATTTTCTGCATGGAAGTAATCTGGCACGTGCTAAAGCCATTAGCGGTGCTGTGAACTTTATTGTTGATGTTAAGAAAAAGGATGATCGAGAGAACTTCTTGAAAGAAGCTCTTCTGCTGAAACAATCTCTATCCTTGTGCTCTTCTCTTGCAACGGAAGAAGAACGGATCGAAGCTGCATTTTTTGAAGCTGTTCGGGTATTGGTTGGCAGATTGATGAACCAAGGTGGGGAGAAAAGAATCTCCTTACCGGAGATGAACGCCCGGATCAATAATTTGTTGAAAGCCAGTATAAAAAGTGAAGGGGTTTTGAACCTCTTTCAGGGAGCAGGAGAAGATTTTTCCTTGTTCGATCCTAAATTCCTGGCAGAAATTGCCAAGATGAAAGAAAAAAATTTAGCGGTAGAACTTTTGAAAAAGCTGATTGCCGACCAAGTAAGCGTCTATAAAAGAACAAATGTTGTTCAATCGAAAAAATTCAGCGAGATGATCCAGCAGGCGATGAACCGGTATTTGAATGGTATGCTGACCAATGAGCAGGTGATTGAAGAACTGCTGAATATGGCTAAACAAATTCAAACAGCACAAAAAGAGGGCGAAAAACTGGGATTAACAGCTGACGAGTTGGCTTTTTATGATGCATTGACAAAACCAAGAGCGATTAAAGATTTTTACCAAAACGATGAACTTATCGCCATGACGAAAGAATTAGCGGACGCTTTACGGAAAAACCGTACGGTTGATTGGCAGAAAAGAGACAGCGCCAGGGCTAAAATGCGGATGATGATCAAGCGACTTCTCAAAAAGCATAAGTATCCACCGGAAGGAAGGGAAGATGCCGTACAGACGGTTATGACTCAGTGCGAGCTTTGGGCAGATAATAATGACTTGGAGGATAAGGTTCTTGATACTCCTAATGGGGGAAGTGTGTATGTATATAGACCCTATGAGGTGAGCAAGGCAGCAGAACCAGGGATCGACTATCATTCTTGAAATATCTTTTTTTAATGATAGTTTCTAAGAATGACTTTCTTATAAAAAGTTTAAAAAGAAAGTATTGCTTGAATCGGTAGAAATGCAGTGGAGGCTGGGTCGATGTTTAATCAATCTCGTTTGCAAACAGTGCTCGCCCAATACAAAAAGGATTTTCTGGAAAAGCATTGGGAAGAGGAAAAATACAAGTGGGAAGCGGTCAAAACCTTTCAGGACAACTGGGATATCCAAGCAAAGAATTTTTCGGATATGCTCGGCCGTTCTCTAGCAAAGGCAGGGAATCTGCTGACATCCATGAACAACTTTCCAGCAGGGATGATTATAGGCTTTGCCAAAGCGGCTCCGGAAGAAGTGCGCTCTATGTACATGGATTTGTTTGATGAGAGCAAAGATGTATATGAGAGGATTGGCAATTTTAAGAAGCAGGCAGATGGATTGCTTGAAAAATATGGAAATGGGGCCAAACAGCATTATCAGTATGAAAATGCCATTACGACTTATTTATGGCTGCGTTATCCGGATAAATATTACATATATAAGTACAATGAAGTAAAGTCTGTATCAGATAAGTTGAAAAGCAGTTATTCTTTTAAGAAGGGTGCCTATAATGAAAATTTGCGCAGCTTCTTTGACTTATATAATGGCATTTGTGCGGAGTTGAAACAAGATATGGAACTGGTCAATCTTTTCAAATCCCAGATTACTGAATCGTGTTATCCGGATCCGGAATTAAAGACTCTGACTGTTGATATTGGATTTTATATTTCCCAAAATTATGCAAAGTGCGGTGATCATACTCCGTCAATCTGGAAAATCAGCCATGGCGCTATTTCTGAACAGAACCGCAGCCTGTTTGAGTCAAGAAAAGTGGTCGTTGTTCACGGGCAGACCGCGCCAAAGGGGACTTCTGGGGAATCGCAGGGCCAGCAGTTTACTGATGAAATCAGGAAAGGGGATTATTTTTATCTTTGCAACGGAAACAGTATCAACTTGCTGGGAAGGTTTACCAGTGATACGGCTGTGCCGAATCCGGAGCAGTCCAATGGTTGGGTTGAGAGAAGCTATGAGAAAATAGCAGATTCAAGGGATACCTCAGCTTATAAAGGAGTACAGAAATGGTGGACACCAAACGATAATTCCACATGTATCAGAGTAGGAACAAAAGAAGAAATACTTTTTGAGAAGCTAATATTGAAACCATACTTTGATATGAGTTTAAATGACTTGTATGGCAATAATAATGAGGATCAAGGTTACTGGTGGCTGAATGCGAATCCGAAGATTTGGAGCTTTTCCGATCTGCAAATTGGTGGAGTACAGAATTATACTCTATACAATGAGAATGGCCATAAGCGTCGTATTTTCCAGAATTTCATGGATGCTAGGACTGGTGATTTTGTCATTGGATATGAGTCTAACCCGGTGAAACAGATTGTAGCACTGGCAAAAGTCAGTGCATCTAATGATGGGCAGAAGATTTATTTTGAAAAAACGGAGTCCCTTGCGAATCCTATTGATTATCAAGAATTGAAAGCATGTCCAGAACTTCAGAAAATGGAGTTCTTTCAAAATCCAAACGGCAGTTTTTTCAAATTGACCAAAGAGGAATATGATTTCATCATGGATATCATTCGTGATGAAAATCCGCTGCCTCCGGAAGTACAAAATTCCCCATACACCAAAAAGGATTTTCTCTCTGAAGTCTATATGAACGAAGAAAAGTACGACAGGCTGGCAGGTGTACTTTGCAATAAGATGAATGTGATTCTCCAGGGTGCCCCCGGTGTGGGCAAGACTTTTGCTGCCAAACGGCTGGCATATTTGCTGATGGGGGAAAAGGATGACAGTCGAATTGAATTCGTACAGTTTCACCAGAATTATACCTATGAAGATTTCCTGATGGGATACAAACCAGTGGGCGATTCTTTCGAACTGAAACATGGTGTATTCTACCGGTTCTGTAAGAAGGCGGAGAACCAGCCGGATAAGAAGTATTTCTTTATTATCGATGAAATCAACCGAGGAAATCTGAGTAAGATTTTCGGAGAACTGTTGATGCTGATTGAAAAAGATTATCGTGGCAAGAAGGCAACCCTTGCCTATAATGGCATGCCGTTCTCAGTCCCAGAAAATCTGTATATCATTGGGATGATGAATATGGCAGACCGCAGCCTTGCTATGATTGACTATGCCCTGCGGCGGAGATTCAGCTTCTTTGAGATTGATCCGGGATTTGGATCCGAAGGCTTCCGGGCTTATCAAAAGTCGCTGGAAAACGAAACTTTTGATGAATTGATTTCAAAGATTGTTGAGCTGAACGAAGAGATTATCCGGGATAAGTCCCTGGGGAAAGGGTTCTGCATCGGACACAGTTATTTCTGCGGAAGGACGAAGGAAAACTGTACGAAGGAATGGATGCAATCTGTAGTAGATTATGATATCCTTCCAATGCTTTCCGAGTATTGGTTTGATGACGACAGCAAGGTGCAGCGCTGGGAGAATATCCTCCATGGAGTGTTTCAATGACAAAAGATAAGAGCATATTCATTAAGAATATATACTATATGCTTTCTTATGCTTTCACCCCGTTAAAACAATCCGTGTACGACGATATTCAGAAGGAATCCTTCGACAATATCCATAATCTCTTCGGGGCCATCCTGTCCAAGGGCATTGGTATGCAGCTGAAGCAAGGCCTTTATCGAACGTACATAAACCGGGTGGAGCCGCTTTCCGTTGTACGAGGGAAAATCGATATGCCGGGGACCATCCGGAACAAGCTGGAACACCGGATGTGTGTGACTTGCGATTATGATGAATTGTCTGAGAACAATCTGCTGAACCAGATCCTGAAATCAACAGTTTTGCTGCTGCTGCGTCAAAAGGATGTGGACGAAAGATACAAGGCAGAGCTTAAAAAGGAAATGCTTTATTTTTCTGCAGTAGATGAAATAGAATTGTCTGGAATCCGCTGGTCCGATATTCGTTTTCAAAGAAACAATCGGACCTACCAGCTGCTTCTTGGGATTTGTCAGCTGCTGATAGAAGGGTCCCTGATGACGACGGAAAAGGGTGAATACCACCTGGCGCATTTTATTGATGAACAGCGGATAAGCAGGCTGTATGAGAAGTTCATTTTGGAATATTACGCACAAGAATTTGGGGAGCGGATCAAGGAATTTTCGTCAAGAGCTGCCCAGATTCCTTGGCAGCTGGATGACGGCTATGATGCATTGCTTCCAGTTATGCAGACGGACATTACCTTAACCTATGGGCATCAGATCCTGATCATTGATGCCAAGTATTACAGACGGACAATTCAGACAAATTATGGTGTGCAAACACTTCATTCCGGCAACTTGTACCAGATTTTTACCTACGTGAAGAACAAGGAAGCTCAGCTTTCAGGAACCGGATATAAGGTATCGGGTATGCTTCTCTATGCAAAGACAGATGAGGAGCTTGTCCCGGACAATATATATCAAATGAGCGGAAATCAGATTTCCGTAAAGACCCTGGATCTGAATCATGAGTTTTCGGAAATTGAGGGGCAGTTGAAGCAGATTGTGAAAGATCATTTTGGGATAGAATGAGGAAACAACATGGCCAGATTCAAAGACTATTTCTTTGGAAAGCTCATTTCAGCGGTGGATCGCTATGATAAGCAGCCCTATCGAGATTGGCGGACTGACTTTGTTGGTAAGGAAGGAATGATCATCCTGTATGAATCCGAGCACAAAGCTCCGGGGAAGATTTTCTTCCATATGCTGGTGGGCGTAGGAAGATGGATGTATTGCACGGTGGGGGGATTGGGAACCGGGCGGAGAAAAAGATACCATCATCACCAGGAATAGCATTTATACCTTTTCCCGTCAGCACAATCTGAACAAAGAAGAAAAACGAATCCTGTTGGAGCGGGCTGAAGCTTCCGGGAGGATGCCAGGTGACAATAAATAGAAGAACTCGTCAGGACCCCACTAATATGAGGCTCTGACGGGCTTTTTCTTTTTAGAAAAAGGCCTTGTCCAGTAGGATGCCCCTGCCCTAGAGAATTTTAAAAATCTGACCAAAAATTTTCTCTACTAAAATCTGAGACTTGTGCTATAATAAATTCATAAGCGAACATTTGTTCATAATAAGATAAACAAAGACAATCCGAGGGGGTAGGCTACATGGGAAAAGTAAGAAAACACATCAGAAACCTGCACGATGGGTCTGAGGATGGGGAAAGGATCTTTGATGCCATCGTGGAAGAAGGTAGGGTGACCATTGAATTGAAAACCAGTAAAAAGCAGCTGGTTCAGGTTCCTTGGGAAGACATTGTGACCCAAGTGGATGCAGCGAAACATACAAATTCCAGAAAATAGAAGTTACCTATACAGCCCTATATTTATACGGAGCTGTCAAACGGAGCTATCTACGTTGACCGAAAGGTCATGTAGATGGCTCCGCTTTTTGTTTCAGCAAGTTCAAAAAGTAACTTGTTGAAACAAGAAAGTACAGCCAGATTTTCGGCTCAAGGTTCATTCCCGGACGCGGGAGTGCCCAGAGCGGCGAGCCGGGCCCTATATACAGTCAGCCTACTGGGGTGGTTGACCATGGAAGCGGAGATGCATCTTATGGTCAATAAAGACAGGCTGCCTGTGTGGATCTTCGCTTCGCATTTTGCGAAGGAGTCCGCACATGGCTAATCAAGAGAAAACCAGAGTCAAACAGCAGTACTTTATTCCCCTGGAAGTGAAGGAGGGTACCATCATCACTAAAGAATTTGAAGACGCACCACGGATGTGGTCGAAAATCGAGAATCGGAGGGTTTATGCCATTTTGGTCCAGGTTACCAAAGAGCAGTATGAAGCCTATATGCGGCCGGAGTGGAAGGAAGAGAAGCGGCAGCAGCGGCTGGTTGAAAAACGCCGGAAACGGGAAAAAGCCCAGGAGTAACACCGGGTGGACCCGTCTGCCCAGGGCTGGGATACAGCTGTTTCTTTTGTGCAGTTGTGTGAAAGGGAATATGGATTTAGGGAAGAAACTGGACAAACGGGATTGGACGAAATCCTGGAGAAAGAGGAACTGCTAACAGCCCTGCGGCGTGAACTGGCCAAGCTGGAAAAATTGGACCGGATCATCTTGCAGATGGCCATGAGTGGCATCAGCGAAGCGGCCATTGGCAGGGAAGTGGGCCTCTCCCAAAAAGGGGTCAACAAAAGAAAGCATCGGCTGCTGGAACAGCTCCGGGAGCAGCTGAAGGACTATCGGTAACAGAAACGAAAAATCCGGCTGGAAACTTTCTGGCCGGATTTCTGAAAATGGGTACTTATTCTCGGGGAACTTGTCCTGTTATGGGTGAAGGGCAAAACAAGAAGCCCCTGGAGAGGAGGACAAGCCATGGAAAATGGACAAATGCTGAGAAGTCGGAGCCAGGCCCTGGACCAGGAACTGGCCGGAGTACTGATGAAAATCAGCGATACAGCTGAACGAGCTGCTCGGAACCTTATGATGCTGCGGATGAAAAGAAAAGCGAAAGGAGCCAATCTCAATGACAAAAGAAACCTTGGCCAGCCTGGCCGCTGAGCTGGAAACTTGTGGGCAAACCCTTTTGAAGCTTGCGGAAGCGCTGCGGGCAAAAGAGGAAACCCTGGCGCCAGAACCCCAAAAGAATGAGCCGGGTTCTACCAAACTTACCCTGGAAGAAGTGCGGAAGGTGGCGGCAGATAAGTCCCGTCAGGGATTTACGGAAGAGGTCCGGAATCTGATCCATCGGTACGGGGCGGAAAAACTGTCCGGCCTGGATGCTGCAAAGTATGAAGACTTCCTGAAAGACCTGGAGGTGATGGGCCATGCCGGGTAACCATGCGGTGCTTTCTGCTTCTTCCAGTTACCGCTGGCTGGCCTGTCCCCCTTCGGCCCTGGAATGTGCCAAGCTGCCAGATGTGCAAAGTGACTTTGCCCGGCAGGGAACGGAAGCCCATGCTCTTTGCGAATTCAAGGTGAAAAAAGCCCTGGGGCAGAAAGAAAAGGACCCCACCAAGAACCTAACGTATTTCGATGAAGAAATGGCCGAATGCAGTGATGCCTATACCCAATTTGTGTTGGAGAGTCTGGCTGCGACTAAAGTTGTCTGTAAGGATCCTCTGGTTCTGGTAGAACAGCGGTTGGATTTTTCCCGGTGGGTGCCGAAAGGGTACGGAACAGGGGACTGCCTGATTGTAGCGGATGACACCCTCACCGTTATCGACTACAAACACGGGCTGGGGGTCCTGGTGGACGCGGAAAAAAATCCCCAGATGATGTGCTATGCCTTGGGGGCGCTGGATCTTTTTGACGGCATCTATGATATCCAGAAAGTCTCCATGACCATCTTCCAGCCCAGGCGAAAAAACGTCAGTACCTGCACCCTGTCCAAAGAAGAATTGCTTCAATGGGCGGAAACGGTGCTAAAGCCAACTGCAGAACTGGCGGCCAAGGGGGAAGGGGAGTACAAAGCCGGTGACCACTGCCGGTTCTGCAAGATCCGGGCCACCCGTCGGAAACGGGCCGAGTACAACCTAGAGCTGGCCAAGTACGACTTTGCCATGCCTTCCACCCTAGAAGAACCAGAAGTAGAAGCCATCCTGGCCAAAGCCGATGAACTGGTGAGCTGGGTCGGGGACGTGAAAGACTATGCACTGCAGCAGGCTCTTTCCGGCAAGAACTGGGCAGGATGGAAAGTGGTGGAAGGCCGGTCCAATCGGCGGTATGTGAACGAAGACGCCGTGGCAGCCAAAGTGGAAGAGGCCGGGTATTCTCCCTATGAGAAGAAACTTTTGGGGATTACAGCCCTGACCAAACTGCTCGGGAAGCGCAGGTTTGATGAACTGCTGGTCGATTTGATTGAAAAGCCCCAGGGCAAACCGGTCCTGGTTCCGGAAACGGACAAACGGCCGGCTATGCATACGGCGGCTGATGATTTTTCTACAGAAAATGAAGGAGGAAATAAGAATGACTAAGAATTATGTGAATTCGTGCAAAGTGATCACCGGAGTGAATACCCGCTGGAGTTATGCCAATGTGTGGGAACCCAAATCCATCAATGGGGGAACGCCCAAATACAGCGTCAGTCTGATCATCCCCAAGTCTGACATCAAGACGGTGGAAAAAGTCCGGGCCGCCATTAAAGCTGCCTACCAGGAAGGAGAAGGAAAACTGAAGGGGAACAGCCGGGTGGTACCGGCCCTGGAAGCTATTAAGACCCCGCTTCGGGACGGGAATCTGGAACGGCCGGGGGATGACGCTTATAAAAACAGCTTCTTCATCAACGCCAACTCTGCTACCCAGCCAGGTATTGTGGATGCCCACTGTCAGCACATCCTGGAGCGCTCCGAAGTGGATTCTGGGGTATACGGCCATGCCTCCATCAGCTTCTATGCCTTCAACAGCAATGGCAACAAAGGCATTGCCTGCAGCCTGAACAACCTGCAGAAGATTCGGGACGGGGAACCCCTGGGCGGCAAACCTCGGGCAGAAGACGACTTTGCTACAGTGGATGAGGACGATTTTCTTGCGTAAGTAGATAGGAGAAAAAAGGTGGCAGGATGCGTTCTGCCACCTTTTCTATAAGGAGAACCTTATGAAAAGCCTTTCGTTAGATCTGGAAACGTACAGTGATTTGAATTTGGCCAAGTGCGGCGTATATAAATATGCGGAGTCACCTGCCTTTGAAATCCTCCTTTTCGGGTATGCAGTGGATGGGGGACCCGTGCAGGTCGTCCATCTGGCCCAGGGAGAATCCATCCCGGAAGAAATCCTGGATGCTCTCACCGATGACACCGTTACCAAATGGGCCTTCAATGCCAATTTCGAACGGGTGTGTTTGTCCCGGAACCTCACCGACCTGGGGAGGAGCTTGGACCCCTTTCATGACCAGCATCCTTTATCCCAGGAATGTGCCCGGTTCCTGAATCCGGCGGGATGGAAGTGTTCCATGGTCTGGTCCGCCTATCTGGGGCTGCCGCTTTCTTTGGAGGGAGTGGGGGCCGTGCTGAATCTGGACTACCAGAAGATGAAGGAAGGGCGGGAGCTGATCCGGTATTTTTGCGTTCCCTGCAAGGAAACCAAGACCAACGGCGGCCGGACCAGGAATCTTCCTCAACATGCCCTGGACAAATGGAACCTGTTCAAATCCAACAACAAACGGGACGTGGAAGTGGAAATGGCCATCCAGCAGAGGCTGCAGAAGTACCCGGTGCCAGAAAAAGTGTGGGAAGAATACCACCTGGACCAGGAAATCAACGACCGGGGCATTGCCATTGATCTGGAACTGGCCAGACAAGCGGTGGCCCTGGATGCCCAAAGCCGGGAAAGCCTGATGGCCGCCCTGAAGGAACGGACCGGCCTAAAGAACCCCAATTCTGTCCTTCAAATGCTGGACTGGCTGGAACAACACGGTATGAAGACGGATTCCCTGGGAAAGAAGAATGTGCAGGAGCTTTTGAAAACGGCCCAGGAGCCTTTGCGCAGCGTTCTCTTGCTCCGGCAGAAACTGGCCAAGTCCTCGGTGAAGAAATACCAGGCCATGGAAATGACGGCCTGTAAGGATGGCAGGGCCAGGGGTATGTTCCAGTTTTATGGAGCCAACAGGACTGGACGGTTTGCTGGACGGCACATCCAATTGCAAAATCTTCCCCAGAACCATCTGCCGGACTTATCCGAGGCCCGGGAGCTGGTGCGCCAGGGAAACTACAAAGCCCTGGACATGCTCTATGAGTCCATCCCGGATGTTCTGTCCCAGCTGATCCGTACGGCCTTTGTACCTCGGGAGGGGATGAAGTTTGTGGTTTCGGACTTTTCGGCCATCGAGGCCCGGGTCATTTCCTGGCTGGCAGGGGAAAGGTGGAAATCTGAAGCTTTTGCAGCTGGAAAGGATATTTACTGCTCAACGGCCAGTCAGATGTTTGGGGTGCCCGTTGTGAAGCATGGCATCAATGGGAATCTCCGCCAGAAAGGGAAAATTGCAGAATTGGCCTGCGGCTATGGCGGATCTGTGGGAGCATTAAAGGCCATGGGGGCTCTGGATATGGGAATCCCGGAAGAGGAGCTGGGGAACCCGGTTCAGTCCTGGCGGTCAGCCAATCCCCACATCGTAGATTTCTGGTGGCAGGTAGATGGGGCGGTGAAGACCACCATCAAACAGAGAATCCCCGTCTGGGTGAATAACATTCGCTTTTTTTGCCAGAGCGGGATGCTGTTCATCGAACTGCCCAGCGGGCGGAGACTTTCCTATGTGAAGCCCCAGATTGGGGAGAATCAGTTCGGCGGGGAATCTGTGACCTACGAAGGCATCGGAACAACTAAAAAATGGGAACGATTGGAAAGTTACGGACCGAAGTTCGTGGAAAACATCGTCCAGGGCATCAGCCGGGACATTCTCTGTTATGCCATGCAGACGTTGCGATGCTGTGCCATCGTCGGCCACGTCCATGATGAACTGATTATCGAATGCGACAAAGATGTCAGTGCGGATGCCGTTTGTGAGCAGATGGGCCGGACCCCACCTTGGGCAGAAGGTCTTCTTTTGCGGGCTGACGGCTACGAATGTGATTTTTATAAAAAAGATTAAAATGAAACGTCAGAAAACACCTTCTGCGGTGGCTACAAAGCAGGAGGTGTTTTTATGAACAATCAGAATGAATTCGAACATGCAATTCCTCTATTTCAACGGTTCATGTTGACTCCTAAGGAAGCCAGCGTGTACTTTCATATTGGTGAAAAGAAAATCAAAGCCCTTACTGCAGAACGCCCGAATGCTTCTTTTATAGTCTATAACGGAAGCCATTTGCTTATCATCCGGAAAGAATTTGAAAAGTTTCTTTGCCAGACTTCGAGTATTTAGTTGAAGGATATGAGTTGACTTATTTGCTGGCTAGAGTGATGTATAGACAAGGAAATAAGAGAAAGGAGACTGGAATTATGCCATGTACGCAGTCGAGTATCCGCAGGGATAAGAAAAAACGAAAATTACGGCCCGGCGAAACGGTTCGGGCAGATGGAAGATATCAGTTCAAATATCAGTTAAATGGAAAACCAAAGTTCTTTTACAGTTGGAAACTGGAACCCACAGATCCACTACCGGCAGGGAAGAAGCCTTGCAAATCACTGAGGGAATTAGAGAAGGATTTGGAAATCCGTTCTGCTATTTGTCCTAACCGCGATGATGATACCATGACCGTTATGGAATTGGTACAGCGTTATTTAGCTGTTAAGACAGGGGTCAAACCTAACACGAGAACAAATTATAATTTTGTTGTCAACTTACTGGCGAAAGACCCTTTTTCGCAAAAACCTATCGGTAAGGTCAAGATGTCTGATGCCAAGTTGTGGCTAGTCAAGATGCAATCAGAAGGGAAGGGATATAGCTCCATTCACAGCGTCCGGGGTGTTGTACGGCCCGCTTTCCAGATGGCAGTCGATGATGAAATCTTATGGAGGAACCCTTTTAATTTTGAAATGAAAGAAATTCTCATCAATGATAGCGTGAAACGAGAAGCGGTTTCCAGAAAGGATATGAGGCTCTTCTTGGAATTTTTAAAAAACGACCGACATTATAAAAAATACTATGAAGCGATATTTATCCTTTTCCACACAGGGCTGCGGATCTCAGAGTTTTGCGGGCTGACTGTCGGCGATATTGATATGGAGCATCATACGATTAATGTAGATAAGCAGCTGCAACGGGATATAAGGGGGAAACGCTACATTATTTCTACTAAAACCAAGGCCGGGGCCAGATTGCTTCCTATGACAGAAGTGGTGTATCAATATTTTGCTGAAATCCTGCGCTGTCGTAAACCGCCTAAAGTGGAAGCGATAATCGATGGTTATGGAAATTTTCTCTATTATGATAAAAACGGTAATCCCTTAGTGGCGATGCATTGGGAACATTATTTCGACCGGGCCGTTAATAAATATAACCGGATTTATCGCTACCAACTGCTGACGATCACTCCTCATGTTTGTAGGCATACGTACTGTACCAACATGGCTCTTTCCGGGATAAGCGCCAAGACACTGCAGTATTTGATGGGGCACAGCGATATTTCCATCACGCTCAATGTGTATACGCATATCAAATTCGATGATGCCCAGAAAGAAGTGGAACTTGTCCAGCAGCGGCAGCAGAAAGAAATGGAAAATGTACGCAAGGAATTAGAGCAGGTAGGCGCCCTTCGGCCTAAAATCATACCTTTCAAGAATGAAGCGTAGGAAAAAGAATATGCGAAGAAGGACTCACGGTTTCAAGAGCTGTGGGTCCTTTTCTTTTATATAGCTTTTTTAGATGAAAGCCGGTATATTTTCTGCTACAATGGGACCGTGCATTTTACGCAGAAAATTTTCACGGTAGTACGGTAGTCGCCTTTTACTACTGATTTTACTACGAATGGTGGCCGAGTTATGCCGGTTTATACTACTTTATGGAATATATGAGGTAAATTGCCTGGAGCGGGAAAACGCTATATAACGGCATTTAACGGCATATCTCGGCATAAGAAGGAGTGAAAATAAAGTGATCAAGATACTTTTTATCTGCCACGGCAATATCTGCCGTTCGCCGATGGCGGAATTCATCATGAAGGATCTGGTGGAGAAGGCAGGGCTTTCTCAGGAAATTTTCGTTTCCTCAGCTGCTATGACGTCGGAGGAAATAGGAAATGATATGTACCTGCCGGCCAAGAGGATGCTGACGGCAATGGGCGTGCCTTTCGAGAAGAGGAAAGCCCGCCGCATGACGAAGGCGGATTATGAGGAAAATGATATCATCATCGGGATGGATGAGGAGAACTGGCGACACCTGCTTCTTCTGACGGGCGGTCGGAAGGAAAAGCTGCACCTCCTGATGGATTACACGGACAGGCCCGGCGAGGTTGCCGATCCCTGGTACACGGGAGATTTCAAGGAAACGTACCGGGATATTCTGGACGGATGCAGAGGACTCCTTGCTGCTATTCGGAAAGATGAAGGAATATAGAATTTCATAAGTTTTTCTTATAGAAAGATGGCCGGATTTGAATTGATTCGGCTGTCTTTCCTTTTTATACTTAAGGTAGGAAGGAATGCATTTGTTACGGCAGGAATGCCGGTAAGGGGGGAATAGACATGAAAGCAGGAGTATTTGTAGAACCAGGACGTGTCGAGGTCAATAATGAAGTGCCGATCCCGAAGGTAGAAGGCGAGAATGAAGCCGTGATCCGCGTGCTGCGTGCATGCGTCTGAGGTTCGGACCTCTGGTGGTTCCGCGGCATCAATCCGCGTCCGCATGGAAGCTTCACGGGTCATGAAGCCATCGGCGTCGTCGAAGAAGTCGGAAGCGCTGTCACGACGGTCAAGAAAGGCGATTTCGTCATCGCTTCATTCACCCACGGCTGCGGCTGGTGCGCTGCGTGCCAGGCCGGCTTTGACGGCAACTGCCTCAATGCGCCGCAGGAGATGAATGCAGGGTATCAGGCAGAATATGTCCGCTTCAAGAATGCGGGCTGGGCCCTGATCAAAGTACCGGGCGAAGCTTCGGACTACACCGATGCCGACCTCAATTCCTTCCTGACACTGGCCGATGTCATGGCGACCGGCTACCATGCCGCCGCTTCGGCTGAAGTGAAGGAAGGGGATACCGTCGTCGTCATGGGTGACGGCGCTGTCGGCCTCTGCGGCGTCATTGCCGCCAGAATGCGCGGAGCCAAGCGCATCATTGCCATGAGCCGCCACGTAGACCGCCAGGAACTCGCCCTTGAATTCGGTGCAACAGACATCGTCGCAGAAAGAGGCGATGAAGCTGTCGCCAAAGTCATGGCGATGACCCACGGATCCGGCGCCGACGCTGCCCTTGAATGCGTAGGCACACAGCTCTCGCTTGATACAGCAGCCAAAGTATGCCGCCCGGGAGTCATCGTAGGACGCGTAGGCGTACCGCATGGAGAAGACGTCGATACCTCCATCCTCTTCTGGAAGAACGTAGGACTTAGAGGCGGCGTCGCACCAGTCACGACCTATGTAAGAAACATCCTTCTCCCCGCCGTCCTGAACGGCACCATCCATCCAGGAAAAGTCTTCACCAAGAGATTCACCCTCGATCAGATCCAGGAAGCATACAATGCCATGGACAGAAGAGAAGCCATCAAATCCCTCCTCGTCATCCATGATGCATAAGGAAATAGGGAAATAAGGCAAGCAAAAAGGACTGCAGGATGAGCAATCATTCCCGCAGTCCTTTCCTATTTTCTATTTCCTGTTTCTTATTCATCTTCATCGTCTTCGAATTTGCTCTGCCAGAGCATTTCGTTGTACTTGTTCTGATAGAATTCCGCTTCTTTCTTTTCGCGCCAGAAGGAGCGGTCGTCGCAGATGGCGACCATTTCGTCGGCGATTTCTTCCATGCTCGGCATGTCGGCATGGGTGAGGTAGTGGAGCATTTTTCCCATGGCGCGTTCGGTGCCAAGTCCGGCGGCGAGGGCGGTGCCGAATTCGGGAGGGTAGCCCATGGCGCTGACTTCCTTTTCTATTTTCGCGCGAAGGCGCTGTCTTTCTTCGTTGTCTATGAAATGTGGTTCCATGAGGCCTCCTTGTTTCCCTTATCTTATAGGAAGAGGGCAGATTTGACAATAGATGCATAGATGCTCCCTTATGGTGTAAAATAGTAGGAAGAGGTCGCAGCATGCGGCTGAAAGAATGGGGGGGATACCAAGATGGAAGATGTGAAAGATTTGCTGGGCCGGCTTTTGAACCGCGTCGATGGAAGCGGGATTTCCGATGAGGATCTGAACCGCCAGATCAATGCGATTTACAGCATTTACGCCAGCGCTGTCGGATCGGAACAGATCATCGTGCAGGCGAGCCGGTTCAACGCTTTGAAATATATTCATGACGAGAATCCGCGAATCCGGCTGATCGGAATGGAGCGGCTCATCCTGGAGAGCCGCGAATACACGCACCAGCCAGCTGACGATGAGATCCCCGCCATCCTGGATAAACTGGAGGACAAGCTGGCAGAAATGCTGGCGCGCCAGGCGGTGGAAAAGCAGCTCGAGGAAAAGATCGCTGATCGTCTGGACGAACGTCATCAGGAATATGTGAATGAGATCCGTCAGGAAATCATTGAAGAAGAAATGGGCGAGGGCGAGTCTCCTGCGAACAGGAAGAAGATGGAAAAGCTCGAGGCGATGGACAAGGTGAAGCTGACTTCCACGGTCATGCAGGTCGTCCGTCCGCAGAGCTTATCTGAAATCGTGGGGCAGGACCGTGCCGTGAAGGCGCTGGCTTCCCGCATCGCATCCCCGTATCCGCAGCACCTCATCCTTTACGGGCCTCCGGGTGTCGGCAAGACGACGGCGGCAAGGCTGGTCCTGGACGAAGCGAAGAAGCTTCCTTTCACGGCCTTTGGCGAGAATGCGCCATTTGTCGAATGCGACGGCACAACGCTCCGCTGGGACAGCCGGGACATGACGAACCCATTGATCGGTTCTGTCCATGATCCGATCTATCAGGGCGCGCAGAGGGATCTGGCGGATGAAGGCATCCCGGAACCAAAGCCCGGCCTTGTGACGGATGCGCATGGCGGCGTCCTTTTCATTGATGAAATCGGCGAACTCGATCCGATGATGCTGAATAAGCTCCTCAAGGTGCTCGAAGACAAGAGGGTTCATTTCGAATCGGCTTACTATGATGAAGATGCGCCGGGCATCCCGGAATATATCAGGAAACTTTTCAAGGAAGGCGCACCGGCAGATTTCATCCTGATCGGTGCTACGACAAGGGACCCGTCGGAAATCAATCCGGCGATCCGCTCGCGCTGCGCAGAAGTTTTCTTCGACCCGCTCCAGCCGGAGCATGTCATTGAAATCGTCAATCATGCAGCCGAGAAGCTGAAGGTGCACTTGGACGACGGCGTCGCCCGCCTCATCAGCGAGTACACGATGGAAGGCAGAAAGGCCGTGTCCCTTCTGGCGGATGCCTACGGGCTTGCCGTCTATGAGAAGGGGAGCGCCGATGCGCCTGTCATCACGCTCGATCTCATGAAGAAGACAGCGATGGCATCCCGCCTCTCCCCGTGGTATGACAAGGTGGCAAGCGACGTGCCGAAGGTCGGCCATATTTACGGCCTTGGCGTTGCAGGGTACTGGGGAAGCACGGTCGAAATCGAAGCGACCGCATTCCCGGCAAGGGAAGAAGGAAAAGGGACGATCCATTTCAATGAAACGGCCGGTTCCATGGCCAAGGATTCCGTCTCAACGGCGGCATCGGTGGTGCGCGAGCTCACGGACAAGGTCCTTTCCGATTACGACCTCCACGTCAATATCGTGGGCGGCGGAAATATAGACGGCCCCTCGGCGGGCAGCACCATCACGGCGGCGATCATTTCAGCCGTGGAAAAGATACCGCTCCGGCAGGACTATGCTGTGACAGGGGAAATTTCCCTCTCCGGCGAAGTGAAGCCGGTCGGCGGCGTGTATGAAAAAGCATTCGGCGCGCGTCAGGCGGGCATGAAGGGCATCCTTATTCCGGAGGGAAACCGTTCGGATATCGAGGAAGGGCACCTGGGCCTGACCGTCACGCCGGTGAAGAATATCCGAGAAGTACTCGACAAGATGCTTGTCAGGACACCCAAGACGGCAGGCGAGGAGCCTTTGCCGATATAAGGAGGAATTGGTTTGGCAGATACAAAAAAACGCGGCCAGGGAGACTTTCGGCGTGAACCGAAGCCGGACACGAGCTCGATGATCCTGTCCCGCGTCCCGCCGCAGAATGTGGATGCGGAGAAGTCCGTCCTGGGCGCTATGCTCCTCGACAAGGATGCGATCCTTATGGCAGAGGACAAGCTGACGCCGGAGGATTTCTACCGCGAGGCGGATGCCGTCATTTTCAAGGCGATCCTGAACTTGTCCCACAGGGGCGAGCCGGCGGATATCCTGACGGTCACGGAAGAATTGAAGCGCATGGGGCGCCTCGACGATGTGGGCGGCGTTCTTTACATCAATGAACTCCCCATGAATGTCATCTCCCCGAAGTCCATCGACCGCCATGCCGATATCGTGGCAGGCAAGGCCAAGCTGCGCCGCCTGATCGATGCGGCCGGCATCATTGCCGAGGAAGCGTATTCCGAGCAGGATACGGTCGAAGACATCACGGACAATGCGGAAAAGTCCATCCTCGAAGTCACGAGGGATGAAAGAAAGAGCGACTTCACGCCGATCGGGGAAGCCGTGCAGAACGAGCTGGAAGAAATTTCCAGAAAGTTCCGCAATAAGGAAACGATCACAGGCATTGCGACGGGCTTCCCGTCCCTGGATGCTCTGACGAGCGGCTTCCAGAAGGGCGACTTCATCATCGTCGCTGCTCGCCCGTCCATGGGTAAGACGGCCTTCGTCCTCAATATGGCAAAGAATATGAGTATTTCCTCGGCGCACAAGCATGTTGCCTTCTTCTCTCTGGAAATGTCCCGAGAGCAGCTCGTGCAGAGACTTCTCTGCTCCACGGCCCTGATCGACAGTGCCAAGCTCCGCACCGGCCGCATTTCCACGCAGAAGGAATGGGACCAGCTCGCCAATGCAGCCAGCGTCCTCATGGATGCGCCGCTGTATATCGACGACACGCCGGGTGTCTCGGTCTCCGAGATCCGCTCCAAGTGCCGCCGCCTCAAGGCCGAGCAGGGGCTCGACATCATCATGATCGACTACCTCCAGCTGATGCAGGCCAAGAGCGCCGCAAGAAGCGGGGATAACCGCCAGCAGGAAATTTCCGAGATTTCCCGATCGTTGAAGAGCCTTGCCCGTGAGCTGAATGTCCCTGTCATCGCGCTTTCCCAGCTTTCCCGAAGCGTCGAAGCGCGTCAGGACCACAGGCCGTTCCTCTCCGACCTCCGTGAATCCGGATCTCTGGAACAGGATGCCGATATGGTCAGCTTCCTTTACCGCGAAGCGTACTACAACCGTGAAATCGAGGATGATGACCCGAGAAAGAATGAAACGGAAATCATCCTGGCCAAGAACAGAAACGGTCCGGTCGACACTGTGAAGCTCCACTTCGCCGGCCAGTTCACGCTGTTTTATGAAATCACGAATCAGGAACCGCCGCCCGATATGCAGTGATCCTGACCTTGGAAAGAGGGAAATATTATGGATTTATTCGGACATGAGGATCCCGAAGACCGCCTGGCAAGGGAAAGGCAGATGTCGTATGCGTCGCATGAGGAAATCAAGCGCGCCATCGAAGCCTGCCATCGCTGCCATCTCCGTGATGAGGGAGGCCTCGGCCCCGTCCTTTCGACAGGCCCGGCCGATGCTCCGCTCATGATCGTCGGGGAGGGCCCCGGGCGTGTGGAAGATGATTACGGCGGACCCCTGATTGGTCCGTCGGGACAGCTCCTCGACAAAGCTCTCGCCTCCGTCGGCATCACGCGCGACCATGTCTATGTGACGAATATCGTGAAGTGCCGCCCGCGCGGCAACCGCACGCCGACGATCGAGGAAGGCCATTTCTGCGGATCCATATGGCTTGCTGAAGAAATCCGGCAAGTAAAGCCGAAGGTCATCATCGGCCTTGGCAAAGTCGCCCTCCGTTTCTTTCTGGGAAGAGACGCGGGCATCGTCCGTTCGCGCGGACACTGGATCGACTACCACGGGATACCCGTCATGCCGACCTTCCATCCGGCCTACCTCCTGCGCCAGGCCGGCCATGAACTCGTCGAAGCCAAGTGGCAGGTCTACTACGATCTGAAAGCGGCGAAGGAAAGGGCTGAAGAAGCAGCGCCTGACTGGGTGTGGAAGAGTGAAACACCGCCGAACCTTCTTGAGGAGCTTACCGGCGAGCGTGAGAAACGCCACGCGGGAGGGCCTCATTTCTGACAGAAAAATAACGGATGCATTCCTTTGACACGGGGCCGCCTTTGCGGTATCCTGTCAATATGTCGCAAGACATGGAATCCATCCGTTTCTTTATACCCGGGAAGGGTTTTCATAAAAAGGGGAAATTGCATTGCTGAAGAAAATCATTCTGGCCGCATCGATCGTGATCGCGCTCTCGCCCGTCATCGGGATTGAGGCCAAGACTCCGGCATCCAGTAAGGGGAAGCAAGCGCCGGCTCCCATTGTTACGATCACATCCAGCGCGCCTGCCGCAGAGACAGTGAAAGCAGCGCCTGAAAAAGAAGCGCCTGTCCAGGTCAAAATCACGCCGGCCAAGGCAGAGACCAAGGCAGAAACGACCGAAAAGGAAGGAAAGAAGAAGCCTGCCTTTGAAGACAAGCGCATAGAAATCAACCTTGCCAGCCGCCTCCTGACGCTCTATCAGGGAGACGTGGGCATCCGCATGTACCCGGTCGCTCCAGGCAAGCCTGACTCCCCGACGCCTGTCGGCAGAAGAAAAGTCGTCGATATGGAAATCAATCCGACATGGATCGATCCGGACCATCCGGAAGTGGAAATCCCATCCGGCCCTGACTGCCCGATCGGCTACCGCTGGATCGGCATCGGCGGCAACTACGGCATCCACGGGACAAACGTCCCCTCTGCCATCGGCACCTATGCGTCCCATGGCTGCGTCCGCCTCAATGAAAAAGACGTCGAAGACCTTTATGCGCACATTGTCAAAGGCATTCCCGTCGACATCATCTACGAACGCGTCGTCATCCACGTGCAGCCGGACAAGACGCTGACCTACTACGTCTATCCCGACGGTTACCACAGAGAACCGCTGACCGTCAAGGATATCGAAAATAAGCTCGCTCCTTACGGCGCCTCTGCTTTCGTGAATGAAGACCAGGTCAGGGAAGCCATCGAATCCTCCGACGGCCAGCCGAACTACGTCGCCAAAGTCTACGACCTTTACGTCAAAGGAACGAAGCTTTCCGACAAGGCCCTCGGCAAAGACGGTGCTGTCTACATCCCCGTCATGCCCGTCGCCAATGCGGCAGGCGTCCGTGCCGAATGGTCCCCGAACTGGCAGCAGGTCAGGACCAAGTACGGAAGAGCACCGGGCATCTCCAAAGGCGGCTCCCTCTACGTTAATGCCAACGAAGCAGCTTCCCTCTTCGGTCTCAAAGGCACCCTCGAAGACAACGGCACCTACGTCATCCAGTAAAATGGTCTCTTGATATTTGTCACCATTTCTTTTATACTGACTTCAAAAGGTACCTCTGTCACCATAGACGTGTTATTCGCTACGCGTTGGCGACGAGGTACTTTTTTATGTGTATTATCAAAGACAAAAGCATCTCCCCGGCGCGGCAGCTGCGCGTTTTGAGGAGATGCTTTTTTGCAGATGATGGGGATTTTTAGTCGTCTACTTTCCATGAGTCCGGAAGGAGGCAGCCGACGAGGATGCCCACGACGAGGACGCCGTACTTGATGCCTGAGGGCATGAAGAGGTCGGCGACGGCGTACATCAGGACGACGACGGCGGCGAGTTCCTTTCCCCTGGGGTAGACGCGGTAGCGCTGGAACCAGGAGGAGAAGAGGATGACGTTCGCAATGAGCGTCAGGAAGAGCTGCGCGCCTGTGATGATGACGAGCGTCGTCATCTGCGGCAGCTGGAGCAGATAAGCCGCTGTCATGATGCCGATGGCAATGAGGGCGACGGGGATAAGGAAGATCATCCTTTTGATGAATGTTTTCCTTCGTATGGTCTTTCTCCAGTCGAATGCGTTCTTCCTGTATGCCGAGAAGGCGAGGATCAGGATGGAGAGGACGTATTCGGCAATGAAAAACAGATTGGCCTGATGAGGTGTCATAGTGTTCCTTTCCCAATAAAACAGGACGGGCTCATTCGCTTGCGAGCTCGTCCTCATCTATAAAGTGCGGCTTCTTGCGGAGCGTCTTGTCCGCATAGCGTGCGATTTCTATGAAATTTCCATCCGGGTCGATGAGGTAGATGCTCTTCATCGGTCCGCGGGCGCCGTTTCTATCGACGATGCCGGTCACAAGCGGTGCATGGCGTTCTTCCAGCTCGCGGAGCACGTCTTCCATCGGATCGTCCGTGATGAGGCAGAGATTGATGATGCCCATGCGCACAGCGCTCGGAGCAAAGTCCGTCAGTCCTTTTTTCAGCGTGATTTCACAGGAACCGAAGTATAGGCAGATTTGCCCGTCTTTTTCATGCGCTTCCATGGAAAGGACATCATGATAAAAGCGGAGACACCGGTCGATGTCCGGCGTGGTCAGTACGATATGGTGATTATCGCGTAGTTTCATGAATTCCCCTCTTTTCTTGTCTCTTTCGGAAGTATGGTTATTATTTTAATGACTTTCGTTCAAAAGTGCAAACCGTAATGCACGATACACAATAAAAGAATGTGAAAGAAGAACTCTTCATCCACATTCCTTTATTTTATTCTTATTCTATTATATACGATGAATCAATGATTCGTAAGTCTTACCGGGCCAGCGCGTCCTTGCCGCCTGCGATGCCCGGATGGGTCATCTCATAGGGCGAGAGAATTTTCTGGATCGCGCTTTCAGAGAGGAGCTTCCTTGCAAGGAGGATTTCCCGCACGGGCCGTCCTGTCGTGTAAGCTTCCCTCGCAGTCGCGGCGCACTTTTCGTAGCCGATATGCGGGAGGAGCGCTGTGATGACGCCGACGCTGTGGTCGACCCAGCTCTTGCACTGCTCTTCATTCGCCTCGAGGTCCTTCAGCAGTTTCTCAGTGAATGTGGTGACTGCATTCGTGAGGTAGAGGAAGGAGTGGAAAAGGTTGAAGGAAAGGACCGGCTCCATGACGTTCAGTTCGAGCTGCCCGTTTTCGACGGCCAGTGTCAGGGTAAGGTCATTCCCAATGACCTGGTAGCAGGTCTGGTCGAGGACTTCGGCAATGACCGGATTGACTTTGCCTGGCATGATCGAGGAACCGGGCTGGCGGGCGGGCACCTTCAGTTCATTGAGGCCGCAGCGCGGGCCGGATGCCATGAGACGGATGTCATTGGCAATCTTGATGAGGGAAAGGGAAACGACCTTGAGCGCGCCGGAGACATCGGCAAAGCAGTCTGTCGTATTCGTCGTGTCGATCAGGTTGTCCGCTGTCTTGAAGGAAAAGCCGGTCAGCCGGGAAAGGATTTCCGGGAAGAGGCGGATGTATTCCGGTTCTGCATTGAGCCCGGTGCCGACGGCGGTGCCTCCCATGTTGAGCGCTTCCAGAGAAGAAAGGGAAAGGGAAATGCGGCGGATCCCGCGGCGCACGGCAACGGCATACGAATCCATTTCCTCGCCAAGAGTGATCGGCACAGCGTCCTGGAGGTGCGTGCGTCCCATCTTGATGACGTCCTTGAATGCTTCTCCCTTTTCATCGAAGCCTCTTGCCATGGAAGAAAGCGCATCCATCAGGCGGTATGCCTTCCTAACGAGGCAGACCTTGATCGAGGTCGGGAAGACATCGTTCGTCGACTGCGCCATGTTTGCATGGTTGTTCGGTGAAATGATGTCATAGCGGCCCTTCGGATAGCCGAGTAGTTCGAGCGCGCGGTTGCAGAGGACTTCATTCATGTTCATATTGACGGATGTGCCGGCGCCGCCCTGGATGGGATCCAAAGGAAACTGGTCGAGCAGTTTTCCTTCGATGATTTCATCCGCTGCGCGTATGATGGCGTCCCCGATTACGGGATCCATCCGTCCTGTCTTCAGATTGGTCAGGCAGGAAGCTTTTTTGACGACAGCCATGGACTGGATGAAATCCGGGTCAAGCTGCGCGCCGGTGATCTGGAAATTTTCCATGGCTCTCATCGTCTGCACGCCGTAATATACCTCATCAGGTACGAGTTTCTCTCCCAGAAAATCATGTTCCTTTCTCATTTTGCAAGCCTCCTGTAAATGAAATAGATAGATTTGATAGAAATGGATAACTTTTCCTTATAGCAAAACAGAGCTTTACATAAGAAAAGGGGGCAGAGCTTCCGCACGAAGCGGACCGCTCTGCCCCACGAAGAAGGGCGTCCGGCACTGCTCTGCCGGACGCCCTTGTCGCTCTTATGTACTTATGGAAATGCTCTAAGGAGTGCTCTCCTATAAAAGTAGTGTACATCTATCACCGAAGAGTGTCAAGAAAAATTTTGTCAAATTTCTGTAAGGAGAAAAGGAGCAGCTTTTGCTCATCTCTTTGAGAAAAAGTATATTTTCCAGGGCTGACAAGAATTGTAAACGTATTTTCTCATCAGATTCAAAGAATAAAGAGTTAACAATTTATTTTTGAACAATTGCAAGATAGATATAACAGAAAAAAGAGGAGCCGTCAGGCCCTCCTTGGCTTTTCATGGAGCGGATGAAGGGAGTCGAACCCTCCTGTCCAGCTTGGGAAGCTGGCGTTCTACCGATGAACTACACCCGCATATTCAATTACTAAGTAATCATATCATTTTTTGTGAAAAATTTCCAGTCCCACTCTCAAAGCTGCGATAAAGCTTGAAGAAACCGAAGTTTTCAGGGAATGCTTTAAAGCGCTAAAAATTTTCATTAAGTCCCGGAAAACGCGAGAAATCTATATATCGCGAATTCAGAAAAGTGAATACGATTTTACAAAAATTATGAAAATCAATAATAATTCATACTATTTCCAAATATAAACTAACAATAAACTCAAATCTATATTAATAGAAATCTATAAAATTTTAAGCATAGTAGAGCTTATTGAAGAAAATCTAACATATAGCAATTTTCGATAAAAACTGATATAATATTTTCTAATAAATCAGTATATTTTTTGTTTATTATTTCAGCAATACGGAGTATTCCTTTTTGATAAATTGACAAGCGGAGAATAGAGAAATGGACAAATTCAAAAGGTTTCGTTTCTTCTTTTACTTGCCGATCATTATTATCGGCTTGCTCTGCACGATTGTCTTCGACTGGGCTCTCTATGTCCAGGAGGAAAAAACCCTACAGAACTGGATGCAGCAGATCGCGGATGCAGAAATCCTGCGTCTGAACCGCGCCATGGACAGGTATATCAATATTTCAGCGGCCATCGAGGACCATTTGATGGAGAACAGGGGACTTCCCCCGGGGGATTACATGCGTAATCTCTACTTCTACTCGATGAGCCAGTCTTTGCGTGAAATAGAGATCCAGACGGCGCCGGACGGACAGGTGCGCCCAATCTATCCGCAAAGCGGCAGTGTGCTTTCCGGTTTCAACCTTTTCGGAGAGAACCAGTTTGCCAAGCGCGCAGCTTATGGAAGAGCGCAGGATGTCGTCGTCATTGAATCCGGCGTTCCTATGGCAGACGGCACGACGGGTATGGCAGTCGTCCGTCCTGTTTTCATGGACAGGACTGCCGATAAATCCTTCTGGGGCTACATCGTGGTAGCAGTCGACCAGGACAAGCTCGTCCACGAGGCGAATATCGACCGCCTCGACCAGATGGGCATCGTCTATACGCTGATGAGAAAAGGCTGTGGTGAGTCCGAGTACACTTTGATCGACACGAATCAGAACTCGACGCACAGGGCGATCGATGCATGGAGCACGATCCAGTCCTCCGGCACCGTCGATGGGGACGAATGGCGCCTCATCATGCATCCGACAGGCGGATGGGTGAACTTCTGGCTGCTCTTCATTTCCACATGGGCAGGCCTCATCACCACATTCATCATTGCATGGCTCTGGCAGAGAAATAAGCGTCTCCGCTTCATCGGCGAGACAGATGCGCTGACAGGCGTATTCAACAGAAAGGGCGGCGACATCGCCGTCGACAAGTACCTGCGTACGAACCCGAGAAAATCGGCGATGGTCATTGCCGTCGACGTGGATAATTTCAAAATCATCAACGACGTCTACGGTCATGCGGCAGGGGATCTTGCACTGAAGACCTTCGTCCGCGACATGAAGCGCATCTTCGGTGCCAATGCGATCATCACCAGAAACGGCGGCGATGAATTCGTCATCTTCTGTCCTTACAATAATAAGGAAGGCGTTTTCAATGATATGCGCCGCTTCACGGAAGAACCGCATATCTTCGGTTTCAACGACAAGGAAATCCATTTCACTTCGTCGCTTGGCTGCGCTGCATACCCTGAACAGGGAAGCAACTACGGCAACCTCTGCATCAAGGCAGACTTCGCCCTCTACGGCGCGAAGATCGACGGCAAGTCCGGCTGGAGGAAGTTTGATTCTTCCCTGACGGAACTCCGCCACCGTTTCCAGTTCGGCTTCAACCTGAGCGATATGGCAAACGGCATGCCTGGTGCCATGATCGTCTACAAGGCAGACAAGAGCGGCAAGCTTCTCTTTGCGAGCCACATGGCCATCGATTTCTTCGGATGCACGGACTGGGACGATTTCATGAAGTACACCAGGACCGCTGTCTGGAAGCTCATCTATACCGAAGACCTCCAGTATGTCCGCTCGGAAATCAAGAGACAGACGCATCTTGAGAAGAACAAGAACAATATTCACTTCGTCAACCACCGCATCGTCACGAAGGACGGCAGAGTGAGGGAAGTGGAAATCATCGGGCGCCTGCGCCACAATGCATTCTACGGCAACCTGTACTATGTAACCCTCTATGACCGCGAGCAGAAGCTTGAAAATCTGAGCTCGGACAAGCACCCCTGCAAAAACAAGCATGTGGGAATGAAGCCGGATGAAAAGAAAGATGATAAGTAGTTTATAATAAAAGGACTGTGAAAGATGGGATGACCATTTCTCGCAGTTCTTTTTTATTTCCATACAAATCGGCAAGGCTCTGTTCCTTACGATTTCCTCATGTCATGGTAAAATAATAAAAAAGGAGGAACCCGAATTGCAATAATAAGTTGAACACCCGGCGAACCTTTATGCAGTAAGTGCTGCAAGCATTTCTTCCCTAAAGCACTCCTCGGGTGTCTTATAGCCGAGTATTTTTCTTGGCAGGGTGTTGGCCCAGCACTCTACTCTGGAAATGTGTTCCACTGGGTAATCCTGGATTTTCTTCCCTTTGGGAAGAAATCGACGGAATAAGCCGTTGTGATTCTCATTCGTACCTTTGTCGCTGGAGCAGTACGGATGCGCATAATAGATCCGTGTGTGACTTAGTTTCTCTAGCTCCGACAGGCTAGAAAACTCACTGCCATTGTCTGTCGTAATGCTGAGGAACACTCGGCTGAAACA